>JAABUS010002922.1_pt1 | contig 29806 bp, 25 predicted proteins | sample 5560161 | NCBI WGS metagenome assembly JAABUS01 (sample SAMN10711885, study PRJNA513376) | rock metagenome | isolation source: Antarctica rocks | place: Antarctica: Victoria Land, Trio Nunatak nord | collected 2016-01-04
AGCACCGGCCCGACCACGACGGCCTCCGCCGCCTCTGCGACGAGGCCAACGACCCCGCCCCCGCCCCGCCGGCCCTGCGCTGAGCCGGGCCGGCACGGGGCCGGGGCGGCCTCGGGGGAATGAACCCACCGGGGATCGGATGGTATGGCGTGTCAAGATCGGCCGTGCCCCCTCGACGGTCCCGAGGGTCGACCGACCGAAGCCCGGACGGGTCCAACGCCCATGCCAGACGAACAGCCCAACCCCGGACCGACGGTCCGGATCGCCTCGGCCCGGGTGGGCCCTTCGGGCAAGACGCTCTTCATCGCTCTGCAGGACGTCGACGGCGCGGCGACCGCCCTGCGATCGATCGCCGCCCATCCGTCGATCCGGGTCAGCGGGGGCGCCCCGATCGCCCTGTCGGGGCCGATCTGGGGCACCTCCTCCCCCTACGTGCTGTACCCAGTCGCCCCGAAGATCGCCCCGGGCACGGCGTTGACGATGGACGCCCCGTCGTCCTGGGCGACCACGGCGGCCGGCCCCGCGCCTCCGGAATCGAGCCGGGCCGTGGTGGTCGACGGCTCGCCCTTCGTCCCGTCGTCGTCGACGGCCTTCCCGTAGCAGGCGGACAAAAAACAACGCTAAGGCCAGTCGGTACCGAAGTTCAGCCTTCCGGTGGAGTATCAGGACTTTGATTTCGGTATGGGTATCGGAACGGTTCCTCGCCCTTCTCGCGGCCCTGCGAGCGGCCGGCCGGGCGAGTGCCGAAAAGGGACGTTTTCGGGATGGCTACTTTGGCCGGATGGAAAGGGAATTATCTCCGGCAAAGGTGACATGTCTCGGGCCCGTTTCCCGACGTGGCATCGCCATCTCGGACGGCTCCAGGTCCGTGCGTCTTGCTGCTGGTGACGCCCAGCGGACTCTGGCGCCGTCCGTCAGGGCCTCACCACTCCTTGACCGCGTCGTTGTCGTTCCCGGAGATCGACAGGAGTGCCCGTCGCACCGGGGCTGGCGTGTCAGCCTTCAGGAACCTCACGCTACCGTCGGCGAGGGCCGCGTTCGTGCCTCCCGCGTGGTGGAGCTTCGCCTTCGTATCGAGCTTCATCACCGTGACCGCGTCGGCGTCGAAGGGAGCCATCCAGGGGACGGCGTCTTCCTCACTGGCCTCGATCACCGCGAGCGTCGACGAGAGACCGTCGGTGAACTCCTCAAATCGCCGAGGGCGCCCGGGGATGAGGAAACCGTCGGGGCCAACGACCGCCAGATAGGCCGTCGTATTCTTCGTGTCGACAAACTCGGGGCAGATGAAAACCGCCGGGTTGGTCGCGGACGCGGTGGCGTTCACTGGGTCGTTCCACGGTTTCGAGAGGTCGATTTTCTCGTAGAGCGACTTTTGCTCCAGATAGGGCAGGATCAGCGTGCGCCAGCTGTGCAGCGGTCTTCCGTTCGCGTCCGTGGTGTACGCGGGCGGAAAAGACTTGTGGTCATGTTCATAATTATGCAGAGCCAACGCGATCTGCTTCAGGTTGTTCGCGCACCATGCCCGACGCGCGTCACGCCCTGCACTCCGGTAGGCCGGTAAGCTCAGCGCTGTCAGGACCGCGATGGTGGCCACGATCAGGAGAAGCTTGCCGAGCAAGAAATTTCGCCACGAGTTCGGCTTCGGGGTGATGTCGTAGAGCTCCGGGTCGTTCTCGAAGCTGGCGGACATGGACGTGGTTCCTGATTCGCCGTACCCCGGCCTGATTTGCGTCGTCGCCTGATTTCATTCTACGGGTCAATGGGCAGATTCAAACCGTCCCCCAAACGAGCGTTTTCGAGACTCTCAGGCAGACGTAACATAAAGGGCATTCTACGACGAATCGTCCCGAAAACCCTTGTTTCTGACACGCTCGGCCAGCCTTAGGAGTCGGGCAAGAATAAAGTGACGAATCAGGAACTGGATTGAGCGGCATTTCCAGGGGTTTGGCGATCGAAATTCGTCAAGTTATTGTTGCCCAGTTCCTTAGCGTTGTTTTTTGTCCGCCTGCTACGGGAAGGCCGTCGAGGCGTCGCGTCGGGCGCGGGCGTCCCCCCCCCGACGGCCCGACGCCCCGGCCGGGGTCAGCCCTTGATCTTGCGCTTCAGGCCGGATAGGGCCTCGCGCATCTTTCGCCGGGCTTTTTCCAGAGGCATCATGACGTTGCCCTTCAGGATCTCGTCGGGGCGCGCCTTGAAGATGGTCGAGTGCTGCTGGCCGTCCCAGTGTGCGGGGGCCTCTCGGGTGTAGTAGTACGCGGCGAACGACTTGCGGGCGGCCCCCTCGGGGCACTTCACCGCGGTCACGCCGTGGAAGCTGACGTGGTTGGTCTCGAAGACCACGCAGCGGTTGAAGATCGGGGAGAACGACTGGTGACAGACCTTCACGTCCTTGTCCCAGAGCTCGATGTTGCCGCCCCACTCGGGCTTCCAGCCCTTATTCATGTAAATCAGGATGTTCAACCGTCGGTGGAGCTGGCGGTCGGGGATGTAGTTGAAGTCGATGTGGACGTCCAGGTGGCCTCGGGGGCCGGTCTGGTGAATCCCGCCGCCGACGAGCTGGTCGTCGGCCAGGAGGTTGGGCATCTCGAACACGTGGGCGAGCGTGTCGAGGAACTCCGGCGCGGCGAGCTCGCGGTTCAGATCGGCGATCGGCCCGGCGAAGGTGCTCGAGTCGGTGACCTGCACCTTCCCCTTCTCGTTGACCGCGTTGAACGATTGGCCGACCCGGTTGGCCTCCTCGAACGACGGATAGGCCGCCTCGACACGATCGGCAAATCCGGATTCGAGGAAGTTGTCGATGCAAAAACTCTTGACCGGTTTGGCGTTGCGGACCCGCTCGCGGAGGGCGTCGCGGTCGATCGGGTTGATGGCCATCGTCGGGGGGTCCCCGGTGGGGTCGGTCGTGGTGGTGGAGGTCGGGTCGGGGATTCGTCGGTGCGTAACCATGATACCGCCCGGGTCGGGGCGGTCCATCGAGCGTGCTCAGGCGGGGCCGGTCCCGTAGCCCCCGGGGTAGTCGCGGTGCCAACGCCAGGCGGACTCGGCGATCGATCGGATCTCGGCATGCCGAGGCGACCAGCCGAGTTCTTCGACGGCCCGCTTCGGCGAGGCGATCAGGATGCCGGGGTCGCCCGGGCGTCGGGGGGCGACCTCGTGCGGGATCGGCCGGCCGACGGCCGCCTCGCAGGCCCTCAAGACTTCCAGGATGCTCGTGCCGGTGCCCGACCCGAGGTTGTACGACCGGCCCGAGCCCGGCACGAGCGCCTCGACGGCGAGCTGGTGGGCCTGCGCCAGGTCGTCGGTGTGCACGTAGTCGCGGATGCAAGTCCCGTCCGGCGTCGCCCAGTCGTCGCCGAAGATGAGCAGCTTCTCGCGACGGCCGACGGCAACCTGGAAGATCAAGGGAATGAGATGCCCCTCGACGTGGCGGTCCTCGCCGTAGTTGCCGTCGAGGTCGGCCCCCGAGGCGTTGAAGTAGCGGAAGGTCGCGTAGCCGAGGTTGTAGGCCCGGGCGTAATCGGCGATCAGCCGCTCGGCGGCCAGCTTGCTGGTGCCGTAGGGCGTCTCGGGGATTTGCGGCGAGACCTCGGTCAGGGGCATCGGCGAGTCGAAGGCGAAGGTGGCCGCGGTGCTGCTGAAGACGATCCGGTCGACGCCGACGTCGCGCATCGCGTCGAGCACGTTCTTGGTGCCAACCACGTTCACCCGGTAGTAGTTGTCCGGGTCGGCGATCGATTCGGGCACCGACGCCAAGGCGGCGAAGTGCATGACCGCCTCGGCCCCGTGCGACCGCAAGGCGTCGGCCAGGGCGGCCCGGTCGTCCAGGTCGCCCACGACCAGCCGCCCATTGGGGACGGCCTCGGCGTTGCCCTCGCTCATGTTGTCGAAGGCGATCGGGTCGTGCCCGTGCTTCAGGAGCCATCGAAGGCAGGCGCTGCCGATATAGCCGGCACCGCCCGTCAGGAGGATCTTCATCGGCCCGGGCCTCGCGTGTGGTCGTCGTGGTGATCGATCCGGGGGCGGCCCACCGAATCGGCGAAGTGCCCGGCCAGGCGGGCGGCCTCGGCGTCGACGTCGTGCCGGGCGGCGGCCCGGGCCGCGCCGAGCCGGCCCATCGCTTCCAAACGATCCGTCGGGGCCTGCACGGCCTCTCGGATCGCGACGGCCAGGGCCTCGGCCGAGCCGGCCGGCACCAGCCAACCGTTGCGGCCCGGCTCGACCAGCTCGGGGATGCCCGCCACATAAGTGCTGATGACCGGCCGGCCCAGGGCGAGGGCCTCCATCAGGACGACCGGCAGCCCCTCGGCGAAGCTGGGCAGGACAAGGGCCCGGGCGTCGAGCACGGCCCGGCGGACCTCGGCGTTACCCAGCGACCCCACCAACCGGACCCGGTCGCCCAGGCCGAGCCGGGCCGACAACCGCTCGACCTCGACGCGCAAGGGGCCGTCGCCGACGAGGACGACCTCGCAGTCGACCCCCTCGTCGCGGAGCCGGCCGACCGCCTCGACCAGCAGGAGCGGCCCCTTCTGCTCGACGATCCGGCCGACGCAGACCAGCCGGGGGGCGTCGGGGATCGGCACGCGGTCGGCGTCGAGGAAGGCGCGGTCGACGCCGCAGCGGACGACCCGGATCTTGGCCCAGTCGTCGTGCGAGGCCCATCGGCAGAGCTGACTCCGGGTGAACTCGCTGATGGCCACGGTGAACGCCGATCGGCCGACCTTCTCCCCCAGGGCCAGCGCCCTGGGCGAGTCGAACTCTTCGGGCCCGTGCACGGTGACGCTGTAGGGCGGTCCGCCCAGCTCCCGGCAGAGCATCGCCACCGTGGCCGAGTTCGTCCCGAAATGGGCGTGCAGGTGGCCCACGCCCGCCTCGGCCAGCCAGCCGAGCAGGACGCAAGCCTCGGCCAGGTAGATCGCGTGCTTGACGATGCCGACCTCGGACCCTCGGCCGACCTGGACGGCCAGCGCCAAGGCCCGGGAGAACGCCGATGGGCGACGGACGATCGCCTTGAAGGTGGCCGCGAACAGCCCCCAAGGCCCGACGCCCAGGACGGGCCGGGTCCGCTCGCGCTCGAGCTCGTCGGCCGGGTCCACCAGCGGCCCCCGGTAGGCCCGGAGCGTGTAGCGGAGCACGGCCAGGCCGCGCGCTTCGAGGGCCGCAATCTCGCGACGGATGAAGCTCTGGCTGGTCTGCGGGTATTGATTGATCAGGTAGGCGATCGTCAACGGGGGCCCCCCGACTCGATCGCCGGGGCGTCTCGGGCTTCGACGATCCGGGCGGGGATGCCCACGGCGGTGGCCCCCGGCGGGACGTCGGCCAAGACCACGCTCAGGGCCCCGACCTTCGCCCCTCGGCCGACCCGGACCGGGCCGAGGATCTGAGCATACGCCCCCAGCTCGACGCCGTCCTCCAGGACGGGCGACGGCCCCCCTTCGCGGCGATTGCCCAGGGTCACGCCCTGCCGGAGGGTGCACCCGGCGCCGATCTGAACATCGGGGTGGACGAAGATGTTGCCGAAGTGCCAGATCCGCAACCCCGGGCCGATCCGGGCACTCTTAGGCAGGCTGATCCCGGTCAACGTCTCGACCAGCCGGAAGGCCAGCCAGTAGAACCGCTCGGAGAGCCGCCGACGGAGGCCGTCGCGTCGTCGGTCGACCCGACGGCCGAACCGGTAGACGGCAAGGGCCCAGATCGACTGCTCCTTGAGCCAGGGGCGGGCGGGGTATCGGGCCAAGTCGGCGATCCAGTCGGGGTCGGGGGGCATGTCGGTGGTTCAGGTCCTCGGCCGGGGGTCGGGATTCCAGGGCATGGGGGCCGGGGCCCCGCCCGTTCGCTTGTATTCGATGAGCCGGGCCCCCCGGCCGAGGGCCCGGTCGCGGAGGTACATCCCCTGGCCGAGCACCTGCCCCCACTTGGAGATCATCGTCAGGGCCCCGTGCGCCGCGGCGAGGCCGAGCCGGCCGACCCGTCGGCGGTCCTTGATCGCGATCCGGGCCGCCTGCAACGGCGCGAGCGACCCGAGCAGGGCCCCGGCGCCCAGCGCGAGGGCCGGGCCCGAGGCGGCCAGCCCCAGGGCAGCGGCGGCCAGGGTGATCGACGCATGGCCGAGCGTCCAGGCCCTGGCGCTTTGGATCTGTCGACGGAACGGCACGTCCCCGGTGCCGTCGCAGCGGGTCGCCACGTCCAGGCCGCTGTAGCCGGTGCGCACCTGCCGACGCCACCACTGGCCGAACCGGGTCATCGCCAGGTCGTGCCGGGTCATCTCGGCGTCGACCCGACGGATCGACCAGCCGGCCCGGCGGAGCCGTCGGCAGAGCTCGGGCTCCTCGCCCGCCGAGGCGGTCGGGTCGAACCCGCCGACCGCCTCGAACGCCGAGGCCCGGACAACCGAGTCGCCCCCGCAGGCCTCGGCCGGGCCGATCGGCGTGTCCCATTCGAGGTCGGCCAGGCGGTTGTAGATCGAGGCCTCGGGGCAGCGCTCACGCCTCCGTCCGCAGACGACCGCCAGCTCGGGCCGGGCCTCCAGCTCGGCGGCGGCCCGGGCCGCCCATCCCTCGGCGACCTCGCAGTCGCCGTCGACGAACATTACATAGGGGGCCGTCGGCGCGACCGCCCGGAGCCGGTCGAACCCGGCGTTGCGGGCCCGGGCCGCCGAGAACGGCGTCGACCGGTCGAGCTCGACCACCTCGGCCCCCGCCGCCCGGGCCGAGGCCGGGCTGCCGTCGGTGGAGCCCGAGTCGACGTAGACGATCGCCGCCAACAGGCCCGGGGCCGCCACCGAGGCCAGGCAGCGGGCGAGCCGCTCCCCCTCGTTCCGGCCGATCGCCACCAGGCCCACGCCCGTGCCGTTGGGGTTCAAAGGTCGGCCCCCCCCCCGCCCCGTCGGACGATCCGGGCCGGCACGCCCACCGCCGTCGCCCCCTCGGGCACGTCGGCCAGGACGACCGCGTTGGCCCCGATCTTCGCCCCGGGCCCCACCGAGACCCCGCCGATGATGCAGGCCCCGCAGCCGATGTCGACCCGGTCGCCGATGGTCGGGATCTCCCCAGGGCGGCGCGGGTCGGCCAGGCCGAACGTCGTATTCTGGCGGATCTGGACGTCGTCGCCGATCGACCGGGCGTGCAGGATCATCCCGCCGTGGTGCCAGATCCGCACCCGACGGCCGAGCCGGACCGTGTACGGCAGCGAGATCCCGCAGGTCCACTCGACCCACTTGTTCAGCAATCGATAGACCAACGTCAACGGGGCCCGGATCACCTTGGGCCGGCCCATCCGCCAGTTGCCGAACCGGTGGACGGCCACGGCCCAGAACCCCTGCTCCAGCGGGTTGCCGTCGTGGGCGTGTAGGTCTTCGCGCAGCAGGGCCAGCAGGCTCTGGCCGCGGGGATTGCCGTCGCGATCGCCCCGGTTCAAGGGGGGGGGGCCGTCCTCGGGGCGGGCGATCTGCTCAGCGACCTGGGCCATCGGCGCGCCACCCCTCGGGGAGGAAGTTGTAGCGGATGAAGTCGCGGAGGTAGCGATCGGGGTCGTCGTCGGCCTTGCGCTGGATCGCCTGCCGGGCCCGGAAGGTGGCGAACCCGGCGGCCCAGCCGACGTCGGCCAGCAACGCCCTTGCGGCGCCGAGGTTGGACCGGAAGTAGCGGCGACGGGCCTCGAACCAGTAGCGCGGGCGTCGCTTCCGGGTGGCCCCGCGGTCGGTCACGCCGGAGGCCCGGCCGACCAGGTGGACGACCCTGGACGCCGGGACGTACCAGCAGGGCCAGCCGGCCCGGGCCGCTCGGAGGCAGAAGTCGACCTCTTCGTAGTACATGAAATAACCGTCGTCCAGCGTTCCGATCGCGTCGAAGACCTCGCGGCGGACCATCAGGCTCGCCCCGGCGACCCAGTCGACCCGTCGGGCCTCCTCCGGCGCCGACGGCTCACCCACCCGAGCCCGGAGCAGCTTCGTGACGAAGCCGAGCCGGAGCGTGACGTCCAGCTCGCCGAGGATCGAGGGGAACGGGAAGGCCGAGTACTGCGGGGTCCCGTCCGGATCTTCCAGCCGGCTGCCGGCCAGGCCGACCTCGGGCCGGGCCGCCAGGAAGTCCAGCAGCGCGGCGATGGCGCCGGGGCGGGCCACCGTGTCCGGGTTCAGCAGGAGCACGTACCGGGGCGGATCGTCGCCCGCCAGGGCCGGCCGGATGGCCGCGTTGTTGCCGCTGGAGAACCCGCCGTTGGTGGCCAGCGGCATCAATTCGACCCAGCCGCCCCACCCTTCATCGGCGATCGCCCCGGCGATCCGGTCGACCGAGCCGTCGCCCGAGGCGTTGTCCGTCACCACGACCCGACGCCCTGGGTACCCGTCGATCTCCGCTTCGATCGAACGGAGGCAGTCGATCACCAGGTCGGCGATCCGGTAGTTGACGATGACCACCAGCAGGGTCGGCCCCGCGACCTCGGCGACCGGCTCCGGTTGGCCTTCCATTTAGACGTTCCCCGACGAGGGCCGGGCGACCCGGCCGAGCAGAAACAGGGCGTCCCTGGCGTACCGGGGGAGGAGCCGGGCCGGCTCGGTCCAGATCCGGTAGGCCCATTCGAGGCCCGCCCGCTGGAAGGCCGGCGGGGCCCGGCGGACCCGTCCGGCGACGAAGTCGAGGGTCGCTCCCACCTGCACGCAGACCGGCACGCCCAGGGCTTCGAGGTTCTCGGCGATCCAGAGCTCGCCCTTGGGCTGGCCGAAGGCGACCATCAGCACGTCGGGCCCGGCCGCCCGGATCTGCCCGATCAGGGCCAGGTGTTCCTCCGGGCCAAGCGGGCGGTGCGGCGGGCAGGCCGTGCCCACGACCCGGAGCCCCGGGTAGAGCGCCTCGAGCCGGGCCGACGCCGCCTCGGCCACGCCCTCGGGGCCGCCCAGGAAGAACAGGCCCAGGCCGCAATCGGCCGAGCGTCGGGCGATGTCGTAGATCAGGTCCGACCCGGCCACCCGCTCGGGCAAGGGGGTGCCGAGCCGTCGGGCCGCCCAGACCAAGGGGGCGCCGTCGGCCAGGATGAACGCCGCACGCTCGTTGATCGCGGCGAGCCGGGGGTCGTCGGCGGTGAGCATCGCGTAGTGGACGTTCGCCGTGATGAAGTACGAGGGGTGTCCCGCCTCAGCGAGCCGGACCACCTCGTCGGCCGCGCGCTGGCGGGTCCAGGGCACCAGCGGGAGCCCCCAGACCCGGACGGCGGCCGGTCCGGCGTCGACGCCGCTCAAGGGAAGCCTGCCCGGGCCCGCCCCAGGTCCAGCGGGCCGGCCTGCCACGTCGGGGGGGCCGGCCCCTCGGGCTCGACCACCAGCCAGGAGAGCACCTTCATCTGCAAGGCCACCAGCACCAGGGCCGTCGGCATCATCAGCCAGCCGGCCGCGTCGTGGGCGTACTTCTGCCCGGCCAACGCGCCGAAGCGGTGGTAGCACCAGGCCGTCGCCGTGATCCGCAGGACGTTGCTCAGCAGGCCGATCGGGATCACGCTGGCCAGCAGGACCGGCCGCTTCCAGGTCGACATCGGCACCAGGGCAATCATCGCCGCCACGGTCGCCGACAGGCTCATCAGCATCGACAGGCCGTTGCACGCCTGGGCCACCTCGAGTTGCTCGGTGCCGACGTTGATCACGTTGCCCTCGGCCATCACCCAGAGCCCCGTCAGCCGGAGCAGAGAGCAGCTCAGGCGGGTGCCCAGCCCCTGCAAGGGCTGGCTGATCAGCAGGTTGATCTTGTTGGGCAGGGTGAGCATGAAGGTTAAATAGCACAAGGCGGGCCAGGACCATCGGATTGCCCGAAGGCCGCCCAGGGCCAGCACCAGGGCCGCCGCCGCCGGCACGATCGTGGCGGTTTCGAGCCAGTCCTCGCCCGTCTCGTACAGGTACGACCGGGCCGTCAAGACTGCCGCCAGGGCCAGCAGCCCCCAGATCGAAGGGGCGAGCGGACCGGCCGGCCGGGGCCGCTGCCAGAAGATCACCAGGGCCACCGGGATCACCAGGAACCCGTGCGAGTAATCCGGGTCGTTGGACCAGGACTGGTAGAGCGTCTGCAAGTTCGCCCGGAACGCCCAGGCCATCGCGGCCACCAGGGCCCCCCCCGCGACCCAACGGCCCCAGGGCCGGGGCGCGGGCGCGGTTAGGTCGGGGCCCGGTGCGGGGGCGGGGGCGGGGGCGGGGGCCGGCCCGTCGTCGGAGGGGGGCGGGCCGGGTCGTCGGTCGTTGGCGGTCACGTCGAGGGTTCCGGATCGGGTGTTCGGTCGCCGGGTCGCCCGCCGGCGTCGGTCCGGGTCCGGGTCCGGTCGGATCCGGTCGGGGGATCGGGCCGTTCAGGATTCGTTCGAACGACGGGTGGCCGGGCCGCGCGAGGGCGGCCCGGCCGCGCGGTCGGATCGCGATCAGGTCGGGGCGACCTCGGCGGAGGTCGCCCGGCCGTTCCGGTCGGCGTATCCGGAATAGTTGGCGCCCTTGTAGGCCGCCTCGTTGGTCCGGACGCCGTTGATGACCACGCCCAGCAGTTCGATCCCGGCCGAGGCGAGCGACCGGTTGGCCCGCTCGACGAGCTGGAACCGGCTGGCGTCGCTGCGGACCGAGAGCACGGCCCCGTCGACCCAACGGCCCAGGGTCAGGGCGTCGGGCACGGGCAGGACCGGCGGGGTGTCGACGATCACCACGTCGTAGGCCTGACGGAGCTGCTCCAGGAGTCGGCCCAGGGCCGGCCCCCGGAAGACCCGGCTCGGGTCGTGCCCGGGGGTGCCCGCCGGCAGGAAGTTGAACCCGCCCGCCTCGCCGATCACCACCGAGGCGGCGTCCAGGTCGCAATCGCCCACCAGGACGTCGGCCAGGCCGGGCCCGCCGGGCACGTCCAGCAACCGGCCCAGGGTGGCCCGCCGCAGGTCGGCGTCGATCAGGATCGTCGAGGAGCCCGCGTTGGCGCAGCGCATCGCCAGCTGCGCGGCCAGGGTCGTCTTGCCCTCGCCGGAGGTGGCGCTGGTGATCATCACGCAACGGCCGATCCCGTCCGGCGCGTCGCCGCAGATCGACACCCGCAGGTGGTCGACCCGCTGGGCGAATTCCTCGACCTGATCCTCCCGGCTGCGCAGGTCCTTCAGGCCGCGGGACGGCCGGGGGGCCGAGGGCAGCGGCGGGACGGCGAAGACCTCGGCCCGGACCCGGCTGGCCAGGTCGTCGGGGTGGGCCACCCGGCCGGCCCGGATCTCCAGCAGGATGACCAGCCCGAGCAGGGCGCCCAGCACGCCCATCGGGGCGGCGGCCATGTAGAGCTTCCGCTTGTCGCCGGAGGGCGCCCCGATCACCGCGGCGTCCTGCTGGCTAATTTGAGCCTCGCGCTTGGCGTCGAGCCCGATCTGGTGCAGGTGGGTGGCGATCTGGGTGATCGAGCCCCGGAGGTTTTCGCGTTCCTCGCGGACGATGGCCAGCCGGACCGCGTCGGTGGCGTCCTGCTTGCTCTCCACGTCGGACTTGGCCATCATCTCGTCGATCGCCGCCTTGCGCGCCTGGAGCTGCGTCACGCGATGCTCGGCGTCCATGAGGGCCTGGCGGGGGTCGACCAGCGGCCGGCCCGAGGCGGCCCCGGCCAGCACGTTGGCCTTCAAGTCCTCGTACCGCTCCTCCCAGAGCCGGACCTTGTCGGCCTCGAGGCTTGCGATCTGGGCGACGATGCTCTTGCTGGACGGGTCGCTATTGGCATTCCGGGCGACACCCCTGACCCGGTCGAGCCGGTCGTTCAGGGTGAGCATCTTGGCCCGGATCGCCTGCACCTGGGGGTCCCTGCGGAACTCGTCGGCGATCCGACGCTTCAGTTCCTCGTCGTCCGACGCGTCCCGGCCGGCCTCGGCGGCCCGGGCCATGATCCGCTCGAGCGTCTGCTGCTCGGTGGCGAGGATGCTCCGGGCCTCGAGCAGTTCCCAGGTGGTGGCCTGCGACCGGGCCCGGAGTTCGAGATATTCTTGCCGGGCGAGCATCACGGCGCGGGTCGGTTCGGGCTTGGACCCGTCGCCCGGCGCCTTTGGGCCGGCGTCGGGATCGGCTGCCCGGGGCGGGTCCAGCGGGTCGACGTTGGACCGGGCGGCCAGGGCCATCCACTCCTTGTCCTTGGTCACGAGCTGCTGGGCGAGGTCCTTGCGGTAGGCATCGAGGATCTTTTTGTGGTTGCCCGTGTTGGCCTCGGTCCAGGTGGCGTTGGATGCCAGGAAGGCCGTCACCACCGCGTTGACCGCCGTGGCCGACTCGCCGGGCGTCTTGGACGACATCGACACCTGGATCAGATGGCTTTCCGGCAGGGCAAGCACCTGGATCGCGTTGCGCAGGGCGACCACCGGGTCCTCGGCCTGCTGGACGATCGGCAGCTTGGTCACGGCGGGCTCGTGCGAGGCGGCCAGCAGGACGTTGGTGCTGAGGATCAGCTTGACCTGCGTGTTCATGAACGCCCGCGAGGCGCCATCGTTCATCATCGTCGCGCCGAAGATGTTCTGCGCGGCCGGGTCGATCCGCAGCAGGCTCACCGCGTCGTAGCTGGGCCGGACCTTGGTGTAGATGGCGGCCACCAGGGCCGGGGTGGCGATCAGCCAGAGCACCAGGACGAGCCAACGATAGCGGACCACGCCGCGCACGGCGGTGCGGACGCTGATGGATCGTTGCGGGGCTTCGTCGGGCAGGGCCCGGGCCGGGGCGATGTAATCGGGCCGGGGTGTCGGCAGTCGGGCCGGCAACCGCGGCTCATTCGAGTCGATGCTTTCCATCGGATGTTGCCCTGCCGGGGTGGGTGGGTGACGGGCCCTTGGGGGCTCGCCGACCGGGCTCCGGCGACGCGGGCCGGGCCGGGGTGGGAGCCTGGGTGGTGGGGATCGAGGCCGCATCGCCCCGCACGTTCGCGCCGGGTCGGGGTCGTCGCGGCGGCCCGCGTCGGCATCGATCTTACGGAACGTCTCGTTGCGCGGTCAATAAAAAAAGGACTCCGGGCCGGCGGAACGGCCCCCCGGGCCGGCCGCGTTGCCCGGGGAGGACGCGACCTTGACGGGCCGGGTTGCTGACAACGTATGATACGTCATATTCCGCGACGACATCCCGTCTCGCGAGCCGCCCGTCGACGCCGCGACGGCCGGGCCCCCGCGCCCGACCGGATCTCCCCGCGGCGCCCCGCCTCGCCCGGAGCCCCACCCTTGGCCGACAACTTCCCCGAGCCGGACCGACCCCGAGGCCGCATCCGGATCAATCGACGGGCCTGGATCGCGGCCCTGGCCCTGATCGCGGCGATCGTGCCGATGGCCCTCGTCTATCGGGGGATGCAGGCCGGTCGGGTCCGCCGGGCCGCCCTGGCCGTGGCCCGCGGGCTGGAAACCTCGGGGCGGGGCGAGCTGGCCGCGCGCCACCTGCGGTCTTATTTAACGACCAACCCCGACGACATCGAGGTCCTGGCCGTCCAGGGCCGCCTCCTGGCCGAGGGGGTCCGCGGCCAGGCCGACGCGATGGAGGCCTCCCGGGTGAACGCCCACCTCCTGCAGATCCAGCCCGAGGGCCCCCACGCCCAGCCCGCCCGACGCCGCCTGGTCGACCTTTATATCCGCATCAGCGACAACCTCCGGGCCAGCTGGCACCAGCGGGTCATGCCCGAGATCGTCGCCCAGAACCTCCGCTACGGGGCCGCCGAGGTCGTCGCCCGGGCCCTGATCGGCCGGGGCGCCGACGACGGCCCGGCGCACCGGCTGCTGGCCATGACGCTCGAAGGCCAGGCCATGCCCGGCAACGACCTCGCCCTGGACGGCTCGATCGCCGAGTACCGCAAGGCCCTGGCCGGCGACCCCGGCGACGAGGTGGCCGCCGGGCGACTGGCCAACCTCCTGCTCACCCGCAAGGCCGACCGCCAGGGCGCCGACGCCGTGATGGACGGGCTGTTGGCGGCCAAGCCCCGATCGGCCCCGGCCCGGCTCGCCGCCCATCGCTTCTACGCCCGGAACAAGATCTTCGACCGCGCCGAGGCGGAGCTCCGCGCGGCCACCGAGCTGGACCCCGCCTCGGCCGAGGTCCGCCTGGCCGCCGCCGGCGACGCCCTCCGACGCGGCGACACGGTCGCCGCCCGGAAACACCTGGAGGCGATCCCCACGGCCAATCGCGACGACCTCCGGGTCCAGGTCACCAAGGGCCTGATCGACTTCGGCGAGGAGAAGCCCGACGAGGCCATCGGCGCCTGGCAGCAGGGCCTGATGACCACCGGCGGGACCGACGCGGAGCTCACCTGGTGGCTGGCCTACGCCCGGCTGCAGCTCGGCCAGGTGGCCGCCGCCCGCCCCTTGGTGGCGCAGTATCGCCGGCTCGAGGGGGACGACTCGCAGGCCTTGTACCGGTTCCTCCAGGCCGAGCTGGACCTGCGCACGGGCCGCCCTCGACGCGCGATCGTCTCACTGGAGTGGGCGCGCGACCGGATCGGCGAGGTCTGGCTGTCGCGGATCGAGCTGGCGATGGGCCGGGCCTACGAGGCGCTCTGGGACGATGCGAAGGCCCTGGACGCCTACCGGAAGGCCTCCGAGGCGGACCCCGCCGCGCTGGCCCCCCGGCTGGCCATCGCCCGGCTCAGCCAGGGGGTCGACCCCGCCTCGGCCGCCGACGTGATCGAGCGTGGATTGGTCGAGTCGCCCGGCGAGCCGGCCCTGCAGCAGGCCCTGGCCGTGGCCCGGCTCCGCCAGCAGCTCCGGCTGCCGGCCGCCGCGCGCGACTGGTCGGCCTTCGACCGGGCCCTGGCCGATGCGACCGCCTCGTCGCCCGATTCGGCGGCCCTGGTCATGATCCGGGCCGACCGCCTGGCCGCCGCCGACGACCTGCCGGGGGCCGCCAGGGCGCTGGCCCAGGCCCGGGCGCGGTCGCCCCGTGACGTGTCGATCCTGATGGCCCTGGCCAACGCCCTGACCCGGCTGGGCCGGCCGGCCGAGGCCCTGGCCGCCCTGGAGCAGGGCTCGGCCCCCGGCGCCGTGGGCGACAGCGACGTCACCCGGATCGCCCGGGCCGACCTCATGACGGCCCTGGGCCGGGGACGGCAGGCCCGCGACCTCCTGGCCCGCGCCACGACCGAGTTGCCCACGGCCCAGCGCGGCAAGGTCTGGGAGGCCCTCGGCCGGCTCAGGGCCGCCGGCGGCGACCCCGCCGGGGCCCGCCGGGCGTTCGCCGATTGGGCCAAGCTCGCGCCCGACGACCCCCGCCCCCGGCTCGCCATGCTGGACCTGGCCCTGACCGGGTCCGACGAGGCCGCCGCCCGGGCGACCGTCGAGTCGCTCCGCGAGATCGGCGGGCCCGACGACCTGGCCTACCAGCTCGCCAAGGTCCAGGAGCTGATCCGGACCCGGGATGCCGTGGACGGGACCTCGGCCCGGCCCGTCGACGACGAGGCCACGCGGCGCGACCCCAGGCTTGAGGAGGCCCGTCGCCTGATCGAGGCGATCCTGGGCGACTCGCCCGAGATCCCCGCGGCCCACTACCTGCTCGGTGAGGTGGCCACCCGGCAGGGCCGGGACGACGAGGCCGTCCGGTCCTATCGGGCCGCCTGGGACCGCGGGTTCGAGGGCGCCCTGCCCAAACTGGTCGACCGGCTCACCCGGCTCAAACGGTTCGACGACCTGGCCGAGCTGCGGAGCCTCGGCGGCGCCGGCCGGCTGGCCAGGCTCTCGGCCGTGTCGTCGCTCCAGTCGGGCGACCTGGCCCTGGCCGCACGATTCGTGGCCCAGGCCTCCGACAACGACAAGGCGAGCCCGCAGGACCGGCGCTGGCAAGCCCAAATGCTCGGCGCGATGGGCAAGCCCGAGGAGGCCGAGCGCGCCCTGCTCGGCGCCGCGGAGGCCGCGCCGACCGACCCCGACGGCTGGTTGATCCTGATCCGGGCCCAGTCCAAGGGGGGGCGGCGGACCCCGGATGAGATCCGATCGACCGTCGACCGGGCCCTGGCCTCGGCGAAGACCGATCGCCCCGAGCTGTTCGAAGCCCGTTGCCGCTGGGTTGCGGTCGACCCCGAGGGTGCGATCCGGGCATTCGAGGCCGCGCTGAAGGCCCGACCCGACGACCCCGAGACGCTGATGGCCCGCTCGCAATTCTGGGGCGACTTCGGGCGTCCCGCCGACGCCGAGGCCGACCTCCGCCGCGTCCTGCAGGTCCACCCGGAGCGTCGCGAGGCCGCCCGACAGCTCGCCGTGAAGCTCGCCGAGCGGGCCAACGGCGCCCCCAAGGGCTGGGAGGAGGCCTGGCGCCTGCTCGGGCCCGAGCCCAAATCCGAGGCCGACGAGAGGCCCGAGGACCGATTGGCCCGCGCCGTCGTGCTCTCCAGGGCGGCCGACCCCGCCCGGAAGGCCCAGGCGATCGAACGGCTCGAGCGGCTCCTGGCCGACCTGCCGGGCGGGACCGACGCGGCCTCGGCGGCCCGTTCGTACCTGTCCCGGCTCCTGATCGAGTCCGGACGGATCGCGAGGGCGGCCGAGGTGGCCGGCTCCGCCCCCTCGGGCCTCACCACCGAGTTCGCGGCCCTGACCATCGAGGCCCTGCTCCGCGACCGGAAGTGGGTTGAGGCGGCCGCGCAGATCGACCGGCTGGCCGCGTTCGCCCCCGGCGACCCGCTCGAGGCCGGCTTCCGGGCCCGGCTCGTCCGCGACCGGGCCAAGCCCGGCGAGGCGGCGGCCGACCTGGAACGGGCCTTCGCCGGCCGACCCGAAGGCTTCGCCACCTCGTCGTTCGGTCGACAGGCGATCCCGATGCTCCTGGAGATGGGCCCCGTCGGGCTCGACGCCGCCGGACGCCTGGCCGACACGATGGCCGCCAAGGAGCCCGCCTCGTCCTGGTTGAAGGCGCGGGTGCTCGTCCGCAAAGGTCAGGCCTCCGAGGCGATCGCGGCCGCCCGTGCGGCGATCCCCGAGGCCAGGCCGGCCGACCTGGCCGAGATCGGCCGGGCCGCCATGGAGGCCGCCGCCTCGGCCCCCGCCCTGATCGACGAGGCCGCCAGCGTCATCGACGAGGCCCTGGCCCGCGACCCCGCCGGGGTCAACCTGCTGATCTTCTCGGCGATGCTCCACCACGGTCGAGGCCATTACACCGAGGAGGTCGCCGCCTACCGGGCCGTCCTCGCGCGGTCCCCCAGCAACCCGACCGCCCTGGTCAACCTGGCCTGGGCCCTCTCCGAAGGGTTGCAGCGGCCCGAGGAGGCCCTGCCGGTGATCGAGACCCTGATCGGGACCCTCGGCCGGGTCCCCAACGCGGTCGCCACCCGGGGTGTCATCCTGATCCGGCTCGGCCGCCTCGACGAGGCGGTCGCCGAGCTGACCGAGGCCGTCCGGTCGTCCCCCTCGGCCGTCAACCAGTTCCACCTGGCCCTGGCCCTGCACAAGGCCGGCCGGACCGCCGAGTCTCGCCAGGCGCTCGAACTGGCCAAGCGTGCCGGCCTTGACCCCAAGGCCGCCGAGCCGACCGACCGGGCCGAGATCGAGTCGATGCTCAAGCTCTGACCCGTCGGGCCGGGCGGATCGGATTGGCTCACGCCGATCCGATCCGCCCGGTCCCGATATCCCAAAGAAGGCGGATCGCCCCGCCGAAAGGCTCCGGCGTCGGGCCCTGCCCCCCGTCGGGTCCGGGCCGGGCCGAGGTCGGAGCGGTCCCCGCTCGACCGTGCCGGCGAACGCGGGGCGACAGCCCAGGGGGACCGGCCGCGTCACCGGCGGGCGGTCGCCCGACGTCGGCCAACTCACGCGGCATGGGATCGAGGGACAACCCGCATCCGGGCATCTCGGCCCGCGATCGAGGACAACTCGGAGGGCCGACCGCCCGGACCGGGCTCCTCCCGAGGCGGGCCGGGCGGGCGGGCCGTTGGGAACCGTCGGGCGATCCCGGGCGGATCGCGTTGCCGGCATCCGTCGGGCTTCGAAACGCAACCGGCCCCGCACGCCGAGATCGGCGAACGGGGCCGGCAAGCATCGCAACGAGGGTCGAACAGGTCGCGGTCGCCGGTCCGCTCGATGCGGGGGGGCCGGCGAAGCCGCGACGTTCGACCGGCCGGATCAGGCGGTCCGGGCGGCCCGCTTGCGGCGGGCGATGGCCAGGCCGGGGATGGCGGCCAGGCCCAGGCCCATCATCACCATCGAGGCCGGCTCGGGGATGACGTTGATATTGTCGGCCGAGAACGTGCCAGCGCCGGAGGCGGTGAAGCTGTCCACGAACAAGCCGGTGAGGGTCAGGCCGCCGTTGGTGCCGCGGGTGAGCAGCGAGCTGAACGCGAGGGCGAGCGCCCGCTCCTGGCTCCGGCTGAAGTTGAGGAACTGCGAGGTGAAGACCACGTTATCGGTAGAGTTGGTCGAGGCCTGGAGGCCGGCGGAACGCGCGTTCTGCTGGCCACCCAGCGTCGCCGTGTTGGAGGTGGCCGACAGCAGGTTGGCACCGTCGCTATTCCGGATGATCGACAGCGTCAAGCCGCCGTTGAACGGCTGCTCGATGTTGACGCCGTTGGTGGTCGGCACGGTCACGGCCGGGGCGGTGGTGCTGGTCGTCAGCGAGAGGGTCGCACGCTGGTCGTCGATGGGCAGGCCCGGGCCCAGGATCAGGAACTCGAAGTTGACCTGGGTGGACGCGGTCAGCGTCGCCGAGGTGGTGTTGTCGGTCAGGACGAACGGGTTCCCCTGGCCGGCGGCCTGGGTGAACTGGGCGAAGGTGACCGGGATCTGGGCCTGGGCGGGAGTCGCGACGGCGACGGCCACCAAAGCCAGGGCCGGCGCCAGGAAGCGCCGGGACGCGGGAACCGCGCCGCGGAGGAGGGACTTGATCATCGGGGTAGCCTCGGGTCTGACGTTCAAAGTGTCGGGCCATCGGCATCGCGGGGAAAGCGGCCGATCCTGCCCACGTGGTGGCACAAGTTGAGCGTCGCATCACGCATGGCTCGCACCAGGTCCATCAGCATCCGGATTTGCGGAGCTTGGGTCAACAGGATTCGCTCAAAACGGACGAAATTCGACGAATCCCGCACGTCGTCCCCCCGCGTCATGCCGGATGATCTCTCCGGATCGGGCTTTACAGCGAAACCCGGCGACGATATCATTCGGAGCAGCGTCTCCCGAAATCAACACGATTTTTGCTTGCAATGCGGCGGCCTTCGGTCCGCGTCCGCGATGCCGGTGACCCTCGGCGAACGGGGGCCCGTACCGTTGCGCATCCGGCGGCGTTCGGGCGTCCGAGAGGAGCCTCCATGCACCGCGTCGTTCATCGACAACGGGCGGCGGTCGCGACCCTAGAACGAGTCGACCCGATCCGCCGGGCGGCCTGGGCGGCCCTGGCGATCTATCTCGCGCCGGCCGTGCTCGCCGTGCTCGCCGCGGGCGGCCTGGCGATCCTGCTGTCGGCGATCGTGCAGGCTTTCGGCGGGGCCCCGCCCCGGCTGCCGAGGATGATCGGCCTGGGCCCGGCCTGGGGCATCCCCCACGAGATCCATCCGGCCCCGGCCCGTTGATTCAGCCCGCGGCCGGGGGTGCGACGGCGACGGCCTCGGCCGATCGCCGCTCGATCTCGGGCAGGAGGACCTTGAGGAACTGCTCGGTCGGATTGTTCACGTCGCGACGCTCGTTCTCGCCGACCCGGCGCTGGACCTGCACCTTGTACATGAACGGGCTTCGGCGGAACATCTTGTGCTGGCCGGCCGCGTCCGGCAACCATCGACCGTCGTGGCGGAAGGCGTAATACACCTCCTCGCGACTGCCCGATCCGCCGCTCGACTTGGAGTACAAAGCGGAGCGGAACGTCGCCGGGGGGGCGACCTCGGCGTACCGGATCGCGCGATCCTCGAACGGCTCGACCAGGTTGTACCCGCTGGACGGGTAGCAGATGTCGGGCGTGTGGCCGTAGACCAGGTCCGACCGGCCGTAGAGCACCATCGCGGTGAGGGTGACCCCGGTCTGTTCGTCCTTGTAGATCCGGAGGATGTGATCGCTGCTGCCGGCGACCCGGAGGATGAGCGGGTCGATCTGGCGTTCGCCCCCTTCCATCAGGGTCCAATCGCCGAGCGTTTTGGGCAGGTCCTTGAGCGGGAAGGTGGCCGCCTTGCCGAGCTCGGCCTGGCTGACGAAGCGGTCGGCCTGCCAACGTCGGGCGGAGCCCGAGGCCCCCAGCAGGCCGCAAGCCAGGATCGCCGTCAACCAGAAAGCCCGCCCCGAGGGGGCGGGGCGATCGGCACGGTCCATGCCCGGGCGGTCGGACGTCGCGGGCGCGGGGAATTGCTTGGGAGCCATCGGGATCACCTCGGCGGAGGCCCGGGCGTCGGGCGTCCGGGATTTCGACGCGGGAGGTTCAGCACGCACCGCGGCCGCCGAGGACGACGACCACGGTCCGGCAGAGGATCCGGATGTCCAGGCCCATCGACCAGCGATCGATGTAGTCGAGGTCGAGCCGGAGCATCCCGTCGCAATCGACCTCGCTCCGCCCGCCGACCTGCCAGGCCCCGGTCAGGCCGGGGGGCACGGACAACCGACGGGCGTAACCCTCGGGGTCGAGCTGTTCGAGCCGCTCGCAGTCGCGGATCTGGAGCGGTCGGGGCCCGACCAGGCTCATCTCGCCCTTCAGGACGTTGAACAGCTGCGGGAGCTCGTCGAGGCTCGTCCGGCGGAGGAACCGGCCGAGCCGGGTCACGCGCGGGTCGTTGCGGATCTTGAACAGGACGCCGCCGGCCGACTCGTTGCGGCCTTCCAGGGTGGGCAACTGGCGTTCGGCGTCGCGGGTCATCGTCCGGAATTTCAAAACGAAGAAGGGCACCCCGCCCCGGCCCAACCTCCGCTGGCGGAACAGGACCGGCCCTCGCGAGTCGAGCTTAATGAAGCACGCGATCGGGATCATCAGGATCGCGAGCGGGATGATGCCGAAGATGAACCCAACCAGGTCGACCGCCCGCTTGCTGCGCGATCGGGCGGGCGTCTCGATCGCCACGGCGACGCGGATCGGCTCCTCGACGACCGGCACGCTCCGGCCATCCAGCGGGACGGCGAACGCTGATTCGGCCGGGAAAGGCGCGGGCGAGCAGGTGGTGAGGGCAGTCATGGTTGCGGCTTCTCCGGAGGACGTCCTGGCGGAGCGACTCTCGGTGGGAGGCGGGGGGGCGGTCGGCGGGGGCGGACCTGGATCCGCGAGTCGGACCGGGGACAGGACGGGGGCTAAGCTTAGCATCGTTATTTTTCGTGGTCAATCGTGATCTTTGAAGGAGTCTAGTTCGGCGGCGCCCGGTTGTCGACCCCGAGTGCATCGAATCAACGATGGGCGTCCCCTTGCAGCAACTCCGGGGCCGCCGGGGCCGGGGCCGGCCCGGGCCCGACGGGCTCCCGGGCGGTCCGGACCCAGGCGACGGGGCGACGTCGGGCGGCGGCGAACAGCTTCCAGGCCGCGTAGTAAGGCAAGGCCAACAAGGCCCCGAGATGGCGTGCGGGAAGGCCCATCACGCGCAACGGGCTCAGCGCGTAGACCAATAAGATGGCGGCCATCGCGGCGTGGATCGGGGCCAGGGCCAGCGCGGCCGGGCCGAGCCCCGGGGCCATTCGCGACGCCGGATGGACCGCCGAGGCCAGGATCAAGGTCGCCGCCAGGGCGACCAAAGGGGGAAAGACGAGCTCGATGGTATACGCAGTTTTGCGGACAATCCCGAATTGTTCGCTCCGCAGCAAGGGGCCGAGGAATCGGCCCCGCAACGCACGTCGGCCGGCTTCCCAGCGCGATCGCTGCGAGGCGGCAGCGGCGCCTCCCCGGCTGACCATCTCGCCGTAGACCCGGGCCTCGCGGAGGAAGTGGACCCGCTCGCCGGCCAGCTTGAGCATCCAGGAGAACTCGAGGTCCTCCACCAACCCGTAGGCCCGCCAGGGGAACCGCCGCAAGGCCCCCGAGGCGAAGCACATGCCGTTGCCCTTTAGGCCGACCCCCAGCCCGAGCCTCCCCTGCCCCGTCGGCCAGACGCCGTTGAAGAGGCTGAAGGCGTAGGTCATCAGCCGGGTCCGCCACGAGGCGTCGGGGTTCCGCACGGTGTAGTAGCATTGCGACCAGTCGCAACCCCGGGCCAGGGCCCCTGCGAAGGTCCGCAAGAGGCCCGGGTCGACGACCGTGTCGGCGTCGACCAGGGCGTAGGCGTCGGGCTCGGGGCCGAGCTCGCCCCCTTGGAATCGCCCGAAGAGATATTCGAGCGCGTGGCCCTTGCTCCGGCGGTCGAGGGTCCGCCGCTCGACGACCTCGGCTCCGGCGGCCCGTGCGGCGTCGGCCGTGGCGTCGACGCAGTTGTCGGCGATGACGACCACGCGGGCGAGCCCGGGGGGATAGTCGATCGCCAGGCAGCTCCGGACGGTCTCGGCGATGACGCCCTCCTCGTCGTGAGCCGGGATGACCACCACGAACCGAAGGGGCCCTATCCCCGCATCGGCTCCCTCGACGGGCCGACCCGGCCGGGGGGCCGAGAGTGCGGCCAGGGTGACCGCGGCCAGGTATCCGAAGAACGGGATCAAGGCGACCGTGATCGCGACGGCAAGGCTGGACACGACAAACATGGGGGCTCGCCGGGGGATCGGGGGGCGTCGTCCGGGTCACTCTAGTTGCTCGATGGCCCGGAGTGCAAACCGACGTGGCGTCCGGGCCACACGCGTCGGGTGGTCGACCGGGGCCACCGTCGCCGGGTAGACTGGCGGCCCGCCCTTTCGGGTCGAGGCCCCGGCGCGTCGCCGGCCCGGCCCGCCCGGTCCCACCCGCGACGCCGGCCAACCCCCCATGAAGATCCTTGTCACCGGAGGGGCCGGCTTCATCGGATCGGCCCTGGTTCGCCAGCTGATCCTCGAGACCGATGCGGCGGTCGTCAACGTCGACAAGCTGACGTACGCCGGCAATCTCGCCTCGCTGGCCGGGGCCCGCGACCACCCCCGTCACCACTTCGAACGCGTCGACATCTGCGACGCCGGGCAGGTCGCCCGGGTCTTCGACGAGCAACGGCCCGACGCCGTGATCCACCTGGCCGCCGAGTCGCACGTCGACCGGTCGATCGACGGCCCCGGCGAGTTCATCCGGACCAACGTCCAGGGGACGTTCACCCTCCTGCACGCGGCCAGGGCCTACTGGCAGGCCTTGGGCGAGGTCGAGCGCTCGGCCTTCCGGTTCCTGCACGTCTCCACCGACGAGGTCTACGGGTCGCTCGGGCCGACCGGCCTGTTCCACGAGGAGACGCCGTATCAACCGAACTCGCCCTACTCGGCCAGCAAGGCGGCGTCGGACCACCTGGCCCGGGCCTGGTTTCACACCTATGGCCTGCCGACGCTGGTGACCAACTGTTCGAACAACTACGGGCCGTACCACTTCCCCGAGAAATTGATCCCGCTGGTCATCCTCAACGCGCTGGCCGGCAAGGCGCTGCCGATCTACGGGCGGGGCGACAACGTCCGCGATTGGCTCTACGTCGAGGACCACGCCCGGGCGCTCCGGCTCGTCCTGGAGCGCGGCCGGGTCGGGTCGACCTATAACGTGGGGGGGCACAACGAGCGGACCAACCTCGAGGTCGTCCGGGCGATCTGCTCCCTGCTCGACGAGTTCCGGCCCGACTCGCCCCATGCCCCACACGCGACCTTGATCGCGCACGTGGCCGACCGACCGGGGCACGACCGCCGTTACGCGATCGACGCCGGCAAGATCGCTCGGGAGCTGGGGTGGAAGCCGGCGGAGACGTTCGAGTCGGGCCTCCGCAAGACGGTCCGCTGGTACCTGGACAACGACGATTGGTGCCGCGACGTCCGCTCGGGCGGATACCGGCAGGAACGCTTGGGCCTGGGGGGCGACCGACCGTGAAGGGGATCATCCTGGCCGGGGGCTCGGGCACCCGGCTCTACCCGCTGACCCTGGCCGTGAGCAAGCAGCTCCTGCCGGTCTACGACAAGCCGATGATTTACTATCCGCTCAGCACCCTGATGCTGGCCGGAATCCGCGAGATCCTGGTCATCTCCACACCGGGCGACCTGCCGAGGTTCCGCGACCTCCTGGGCAACGGTTCGCGTTGGGGCATCCGGCTCGAATACGCCGAGCAGGCCGTGCCCAACGGCCTGGCCCAGGCGTTCGTCATCGGCCGCGAGTTCGTCGGCGACGACCCGGTGGCCCTGGTCCTGGGCGACAACATCTTCCACGGCGACGGCCTGAGCACGCTGCTTCAAAAGGCGGCCGACGACCCGCAAGGCGCCACGATCTTCGGCTACCACGTCCAGGACCCGGAGCGCTATGGGGTGGCCGAGTTCGACGCCGAGGGGCGGGTGGTCGACATCCAGGAGAAGCCGACTCGGCCCCGGTCGTCGTACGCGGTCGTCGGCCTGTACTTCTACGATAATCGGGTCCTGGACATCGCCAGGGACCTGGCCCCCTCGGCGCGTGGGGAGTACGAGATCACCGACGTGAACCGGGCGTATCTCGCCCGCAAGGCCTTGCACCTGGAGGTCCTGGGCCGGGGGATGGCCTGGCTCGACACCGGGACGCACGAGGCCCTGCACCAGGCCGGCAACTTCATCCAGGTGATCGAGTCGCGCCAGGGTTTGAAGATCGCCTGCCTGGAGGAGATCGCCTACCGGATGGGCTACGTCGATGCCGGGGCGGTCGGCGACTACGCCCGGTCCTTGAAGAACGACTACGGCAAATATCTCCTGATGATCCTTGGGGAGGGTCGCGTCCCTTGAACCCGACACCGACCGACCTGCCCGGCGTCCTGATCTTCGAGCCGAGGGTCTTCCGCGACGATCGCGGGTTCTTCGTCGAGACCTGGAATCGGGACCGATATGCCGGGGCCGGCCTGCCCCGCGAGTTCGTCCAGGACAACCTCTCCGAATCCGCCCCGGGCGTCCTGCGGGGGCTCCACTACCAGCACCCCAACGGGCAAGGCAAGCTGGTCGGCGTCACCCGGGGGTCGGTCTTCGACGTGGCCGTCGACATCCGGGTCGGCTCGCCGACCTTCGGCCGATGGGTCGGCGTCGCGCTCTCGGCCGAGGACGGCCGGCAGTTATACATCCCGCCGGGGTTCGCGCACGGGTTCGTCGTCTCCGGCGACGGCCGGGCGACCTTCCAGTACAAATGCACCGCCCCCTACGACCCCGCCTCGGAAGGCTCGGTCGCCTGGGACGACCCCGACCTGGGGATCGCCTGGCCCGTCGCCTCGCCGACCCTGAACGCCAAGGACCGAGCCGCCCCCCGGCTCCGCGACGTCCCCGTCGACCGCCTCCCCCGCCACTGACCCGACCGACCGGGGTGTTTCCTCGCGGGCCGTCGGGATTCTGGTCGGGCCGGGACCGACCCCCATCGGGCGGACGTCTCCGGGACCCATTCGCGCAAGCCGCTCTTATTATTATCGTTGCGGCCATCTCGCCGGACCGATCCGGTCGCGGCATGCTCCGTGCGTTTTGCTCCTCTCGTGACCCGGGATGGCCGGATCGATCGTCGGGAGAAGCGAGCGAACGGGGGGGCGGACCATGCGTTGGGCTCATCTGGGGGTCCGAGTAGCATTGGACCAGGAACAAGCCATAAGCCGTCCAGTTTGCTGGACAGTCAAAAGTCGTCGATAGGGTTTCCGGTCCCCGAGCGATCAGGATTGGCGTCGTTGCTCGGCCGGTTTTGAGATGCGGCAATGGAGGTTGAAGGGGGTCCTGCACGAACCCGGTAGCCTGATTGCATGATATAAAGGGAATTATCTGGGGCAAAACGGGCCCAGTCCGAACTCTCATCGCTCTTGCTTCCACGCGGCTGAAACTCGGTTCGAAACGTCGGACCGAGACCATCCGCGTCGTGATTCTCCAAAGCGGTGCTTGACCGAAATACGACCGACCGAGATACTGGATGCCTTGTCGTTGAGACTGAATCTCAATTTCAATCTCATTCGGCGTGCTTCCCATCCCACCGGTCGGTCGGGAGTTCACGAGAAAGGAAGGCTTCCGTGCGAACTCGCGTTGAGACACGCGGCTTCACCCTCATCGAGCTGTTGGTGGTCATCTCCATCATCGGCGTCCTGATTGCCTTGCTGCTCCCCGCCGTCCAGGCGGCTCGCGAGGCCGCCCGCCGGGTCCAGTGCACCAACAACCTCAAGCAAATCGGCCTGGCCCTGCACAATTACGAGAGCTCGGCCGGGGCCCTGCCGCCGTCGCTCTGCATGCGGGGCGTCGGCAACACCGTCCTGTGGAACGGCGGCTGGAGCGTCCACGGCCGCATCCTGCCGGTGCTGGAGCAGGGCAACGCCTTCAACGCCATCAATTTCGACCTTGAGTACGAGGTGCCCCAGAACACCACCGTGCTGTCGCTGACGGTCTCCGGCTACATCTGCCCGAGCGAGGTCAAAACGATGCCGCGGGTCGAGGACGGCATCCCCTTCGGCGTGACGAATTACGGATTCTGCATGGGCGACTGGTTCGTCTGGGCCCGCTTCGGCGGCCCGGAGAACCGCTCGGCATTCGGCCCCAACCGCAGCCGGAGGCTGGCCGAGTTTACCGACGGCCTGAGTCAGACGGTTCTCGCCGCGGAGGTGAGGACCTATCGGCCGCTGCGGATGGACTGCGGCGGCCTGGCGAACATCAACACCCCCAACGCCGTGCCCGCCCCGGATACCGACCCCTTCGCCGTGGCTCCCGAGTACCTCGGCGGCTCGTGTGACTACGAGGTGGAAGGGCACACCGAGTGGTTCGACGGCGGCGTGTACCAATCGGGCTTCACCACCGCCTGGACGCCCAACAAGAAGGTCCCCGACCCGGCCACCGGCGAGAGCCTCGACCTCATCGGACAACGCGAGAAGAAGGGGGGCCCGACCTTCGCCGCCATCAACTCCGGGAGCTACCACCCCGGCGGGGTCAACGTGCTGATGGGGGACGGGTCGGTCCACTTCGTCAAGGACAGCATCAACGGCCCGACCTGGCGGGGCCTGGGCACCGTCTCCGGCGGCGAGGTCATCGGCTCCGACGCTTACTGAGCGGACCTCCCCGGCAAAACCGGGACGACAAAACCCGCCGAGGGGGTGTGCCTCTCGGCGGGTACGGGTCGAACTACGGCGGCGGGTACGGCTCGCAGCAGGCCGGGTATGGATCGGGCTACGGCAGCGGTTACGGGTCGGAGCCGGTCGGGTATGACGGCCAGCGGTCGATTTCCGTGCCGGGCTACAACCCTGCCCTACCCTACTCGCCCGCCCAGCAGCATGGCTGGCGTGCGGGCAAGGCGTACCATCAGACCGGGATCGCTCCGAACCGGCCCCTCTCGCCGGCCGAAGCCCGGGGGTTCGTCGCCGGACAGGTCCGGCAGGCGAGCACCCCTTGGCAGCTCGACCCGGCCAAGCAGCAAGGTTGGCGCGACGGCCAGCATTTCTACGAGACCGGGCACCTCCCCGACCGACCGCTCTCCCCGGCCGAGCGTCAAGGCTTCCAGGCCGCGATCGATCGCCGGGCCGCCTCGATCGACTCGCAACGCCCCTGGTAAGCCCCCCCTGCCCCGCCCCCATCTCGATCCCGAGCGCCGAAGACCCCCCGCACCCTGGGGGGCCTTTCCGCGCGCATCCGATCCGCAACATTCCCCTCCCGGACTCCCCCCGGATCGACATAACCACCAACCTTGGCACCTTGGCACCTTGGCACCTTGGCACCTTGAGACATCGTTTCCGACGTTGCAACGAAAGTTGTCAAAGTTGTTGCCTTGAAAACCTGAGGCCTTGGAACCGGTTTGGGGTGCAGTTTGGGTTCCTATACAGCTTGGGATCTTGATAGACATGGGTCTTGGAACAATGAAGCCATCCGGAATAGATAACATTATGAAATCTATGCCATTTTCGATTGACTTCAACATGGCAAGTGCAAGCAACGTGCCGTTGACCAAGCTATCTGTGTTGACATGCAACGCATGTTGCCAACCCGCAGCTTGTTGAATCGGACGAGTTTCATTGTGAACATGGTTCATGAGCGTATTGAAACGTTGTTTGGTGTGTTACATCGGTTAATTGGAGACAATATGGCGAGGTGACTTGGTGTCGTAGTTGGCGTGTGACCGATGCATCATTGCGAGTGCTAAACACCCGCGAGCTTGATACTCATTCAGCCGGCACAGCAATGTCGCAAGGCTACAAGGTGATCTCTGCACTTTGTGGAATCGTTATCAATGGATATGGTAACCGACTTTGATTGAAACCATGTTATAGAGGCAAATTGACTAAATTGATAAATCTTTTTCAAAGTCAATATCAAGCTTGAAATGTTGAGATCAGGGTCGCTGGGTCGCTGGGAAGCTGGGTCGCTGGGAAGCTGGGAAGCTGGGAAGCTGGGAAGCTGGGAAGCTGGGAAGCTGGGAAGCAAGATTTCATGTTAGAGTAATCTCTTTATAACCGTTTAAATGGAGAACCACATGACTTGATACAAAGCTACCAAGGATCATTGGAGTTGATAGACCATGAAAGCGAGCTGCCAATTTTGCTTGGAATTATTTTTCGTAGACATTAAGGCAGATTATTTTCTTGGGAGCTTGGTTCCATGCTATGGTGGTTTCGAGGAATTGGGGTTTATTAAGTAATTGGCGTCGATTTCGCTTGTGATATGGACTATAGATTGCCAAGGGTTCGATAGACCAAGGTATAAATCTCGGTAAGGGACCATGGTTGGCGATCGTTCAAGCTGGATGGAGCACGACCGTCGGCCGATAAGTGTTGGGGAGGGTTCGATTTGCGGACCGGGCGATGGGTCCGACGTAAAACGGGGGGAGGGTTGGCTCGATGCGGAGCGTCGCGGTCGCGAATGCCAAGGGCGGGGTCGGCAAGAGCACGACGGCGATCAACCTGGCAGCGGCCCTGGCGGGGCTAGGGGCCAAGGTTCTCTTGATCGACGCGGACCCCTCGGGCAATGCGACCCTGGGGTTCTTCCCGGGTGGGGGCCCGGCCGTCGGCCTGGCGGACATGCTGATCGAGGGCCGTCCGCTGGATGAGGTGGCGGTCCCGTCCGGGGTCGAAGGGGTGCAAGTGCTCGCGCCCGGGGATCGGCTCGGGTCGTGCTCCGACCAGATGGGTGGGAGCCAGGGGTTGGGGCAGGGGCGGGAGTTCCGGGTCCGTCGCCTCCTGAAGGGGGTCCGCGGCCGGGACGTGACGATCGTCGACACCAGCCCGGTGCAGACCCCGCTCAACGTGGCGATCCTCTACGCCGTCGGCGAGGTCCTGATCCCGATCGACCCGTGCGTGGCGGCCCTGGCCGGGGTCCGGGCGCTGGAGGGACTCATCCGGGGGGTGAGCGAATTCCGCTGCGAGTTCACCGACGCCGGGCCGTTGACGATCTCCGGGGTCCTGGTGACCCGTGCGGATCGGACCCTGGTGTCCAGGCAGATCGAGGCCGAGGTCCGCGCGTACTTCGGCGCCCTGGCGTTCGACCGCGCGGTGCCGACCTCGGTGAAGTTCCGCGAGGCGTATGCCCGGGGCATCCCGCTGGTCGAGTACGACCCGCAAGGGCCCGGGGCCTCGGCCTATCGGGCGGCGGCCGAGGCCTTCCTGGCGAGGGGCGGGTCGGCCGCCGTCGCCTCGGGTTGATCCGGCCGTGTTGGGGGACCGCCCGGCCGATGTCCGGCCGGCGGCGGGGGGGTGGCCCGGCGTCCGGGCCGATCGGAAGGGGAGGGGGATCGCATGGCGGGCTCGTCGCGCAAGGGGGGAATCCCGGGGCCGGAGAGCCGGACCGGCCTGGTCAGGCCATCCATGACCGAGGCCGAGTTTGAGCGCCGGCAGGGCGTCGAAGGCGTCGGGCCCGTCGGGCCGGAGGGGGACGACCTCGAGCCGACGCCGGGGGCCGTGCCGGG
>JAABUS010002923.1_pt1 | contig 29791 bp, 24 predicted proteins | sample 5560161 | NCBI WGS metagenome assembly JAABUS01 (sample SAMN10711885, study PRJNA513376) | rock metagenome | isolation source: Antarctica rocks | place: Antarctica: Victoria Land, Trio Nunatak nord | collected 2016-01-04
GAGAGGGGGGTGAAACCGCAATGTTTTGCTGATTAGTGTTGGCGTGCGAACTCGTGGAACTCCCAACGATTAAGCAGACTGGACGCCTTTGATAGCTAGCTGCATTTCGACGCTATGCATGTTGGTTAAAGGGCGCAAGCATAGCATCCAGTCTCCCCATAGCAAAGGTCACCTTCCATCATTACCCGAATATGCATGGACTTTTCCATCCAAAGCAATTTATAGAAGTTGAGTACTCGTAGCGTAATACTCGGTTTTAAGCTCCGACATTGCGAAATTTGGGAGCAGTACGGCCTCTTTGCCAAAGAAAAATGGACGTGCAGTTTGTGTGTGCTCGTGTGTTTGTAACAAACTTTTATCAAAAGCACAAGGCTAGATCATGCACCCTCTAGAAGGTCAGCGAACTTTGGTTCAAACACCCATTCGAATATAGCACGTTTCTTTTCGCTCAAAAATATCATATATCATTCATGGTAGTAGCATTACGTGAAGGTTATATAGTAAACAAGTGTCTTATTGTATTAGTCTGGTAGCTCACAAACAGTACAGAAGACTCCGTGATGATCTATTCTACCTGAAACTCGTGACTACCAACACCACTATCCCCTTCTAGAGGAAGCAGCTCTAAACACTAGTAGCCATCGATCTCTTATTCCTCTCCTCCCAGCCCTCCGAGCCATCAGTCCCCGGCTTCGGCATCCTCGTCGACAAATCCTTCATGAATCCACTCGAAACATTGCTCGAAGCAGTGGCGAAAGGATCGACACCCTTCTCAGCGGGCTTCAAGCCAGCAGCCACAAACGCCTGTTGGAAGTCGTAGATGATGTCTTTGATGTCCTCGAGACCGAGTGAGACACGGATCAAGTCGGGTGTGACACCACCCTTGATCTTCTCCTCGTCCGGAAGCTGTTGGTGGGTGGTGACCCATGGGTGGATGACGAGGGTCTTGGCGTCGCCGACGTTGGCGAGGTGGGAGCAGAGTTTTAGGTTGTCTACGACGGCGCGGACTTGTTCGATGTTACCAGCCTAGGGTTCAGTCAGTACACAAAATCTTTACTTAGTAGCTGGGGTAAGAACTTACCACACCGAAGGTCAACACACCACCAGCACCATTGGGCATAGTCTTCTTTGCGTGCTCGTAATCCCTGTGGCTCTTCAAGCCGGGGTACAGCACCCAGGAGACGCAGTCGTGGGCCTCGAGCCATTCAGCAAATTCCTGAGTGTTCTCACAATGGCGCTTGCCGCGTAGAGGCAAGGTCTCCAAGCCTTGGAGGAACATCCAGGCGTTGAAGGGGGACATGCAGGGACCCAAGTCACGCATGGAGTCCATGCGGAGCTTGGCGGCAAGGGCCTTGTGGCCGTAAGTTTCCCAGAAGCGCATGCCGTGGTAGCTGGATCAGAAGTTAGTGACAGTGATTTGAGACCGTAAGGGCGAATTGGGAAAACATGCCCGTCAGCGGGCTCAGTGAAGCCGGGGAATTTGCCGCTAGCAGACCAGTCGAAGTGGCCACCGTCAATGACGATACCACCCATGGATGTACCGTGGCCACCGATCCACTTGGTGCAGGAGTGGGTGACGATGTCGGCGCCGAGGGTGATGGGGCGCTGGATGTAGCCGCCCATGCCAAAGGTGTTGTCCATGATGAGAGGAATGCCGTTGTCATGGGCGACCTTGGCAATTTCTGGGACGTTGGGAACGTTGTGCTTAGGGTTGGAGATAGTCTCGATGTACACAGCACGGGTGTTCTCATCGATGGCTGCTTCGATATCTTTTGGGTCATCGCCGACGACGAACTTGACTTGGATGTTGAATTTCTTCATGTAGACACGGAATTGGTTGTAAGTTCCGCCGTAGAGCCATGAAGTGCTGACAAAGTTCTCGCCAGGCGAGCAGCAGTTGGTGATAGCCATGAATTGAGCAGAGTGACCAGACGCAGTTGCAACGGCACCGACACCACCCTCGAGCATGCTCATTCTCGTCTCGAAGACCGTGTTGGTGGGATTGCCCATACGGGTGTAGACGTAGCCATCCTTTGACCAGGCGAATTTGGTTGCGCCATCAGCGGCGTCTGTGAAGTTGTAGGCACAGGTTTGGTAGAGGGGAGTGGCACGAGCTCCGTTGATTGGGTCAGGTTCCTGACCACCGTGGAGGGCAATGGTGTTCCATCCTGGGTCCTCGACGTCCCTGAGAGATCCTGAAGCGACCATTGTGATTGATGTCTTGGTTTTTATTTGGAGGTTCTGTAGAAGACGTTTTCGTTTATGGATCGAGATGAAAGAAGTTGCTGCAGGCCATTATATGGGAAGACGGTGCATATGCACCCACGATCTCGATCTGCAGATTGGCATTATCTCCTACCGAATCCATCCTGCTGTGCATCTTTCGGTAGAGTCTACGTGGTGTTGTGTTTGCTTTTGGTATCGCGAACCCCGAATTTGGATGTGAAGTCCAAATCCCGAGTAGGTCACGTGACGCGTGCGGAGAAGATAATGATTATCGATAAAATGCTCAACCACGATTGGCTACCGCGCGACTTGATAGGGAAACGTAGCTCTCTCCAAAAGTAGAGATGATTGTCCGAACACAAGATCCGTTGTTCGAGACTCTTTGCATGCCTGGTCCTCGGGCTTTGCTCTTGATGCAGTATGTTGTATGGCGTCATAGGCTGCCAACCCCTTGTTTTGGACTGTCACTATTCCAAGACATAGAGAGCCGGAGGCAAGGTGATAGGTATTGCCATTGCTGTGCTCGCGAGTGGAAATGCCTTCAGTGCCAGAAAGTTCAGAGTAAGCGATTGACCCTGTGATGAGACCCACTCGTATTGTATTTGATACGTTTCCCCGAGTTTTCCTTGCAATCTACTTGAACCGAATGTTTGTGTTTTAAGCAGACGGAAGTATATCCTCTCTATATCATAAATAACATCCTAGATTCCAACCTCTACTATGTCAGTAAAAGAATTAGACAGTACCTTCGTGGTGCAAAAATATGGCGGCACCAGTTTGGGCAAGCTTCTGGACATCATCACTGGGACGATAGTTCCAAGATGGCTTCTGTCTGATAAAGTCGTAGTTGTCTGCTCAGCTCGGTCTGGCACAAGTAAGACTACGGGAACCACAAAGCTGCTACTTGAAGCCACAGACCATGCCACCGACCATAGCATAAATTCTGAAGAGCGACTGGACACTGTCATCAACCTCATCCGAGACGAGCATCTGAATACTGTAGAATCAGCAGTGGTAAATGCTGCTGGGGTGTCTGACGAAGCGTTATGCCAGAAGTTGAAGCAAGAGATAACTGAAGACTGTGAAGCGATTCGTAAGTTCCTTCATGCTGCACACGGAAGTTGAGAATTAGGTTTCAGCGTCACCATCAGGGATTAGGTAATCTTATCAATTATTTCCACTTTAGACCGTTGGAGAATTATCTCCCAGATCTCAGGATCGCGTCCTTGCCGTGGGTGAAGCATTATCATGTCGCATAACAGCCGCAGCACTGGAGAGCAAGGTTCGTCAAAACTCCAGATAGGCCTATAAGGCCTTTTCAGCGGATTCAGGGGTTTCGTTCTCATTGAAATAGGGCATCGCCGCAGAAGTCGTTTTGTTGAATCACATAGTGGACGAAGCCTATCCAGACCCTTCACATGGGCCAGAAGAAACGTACGATGAGCTTGGCACTCAATTCTTCGATGGCATCGCACAGCAAATTGGCGAAAGGATAGTGGCATGTGGCGACAGAGTGCCGGTGGTTACCGGTACGAGAAGAGTGCATTCGTAGGATGTAAGCCGCTGACTGGCGTACAGGGTTCTTCGGTAAAATGCCAACCGGGCTCCTCCAAAGCGTTGGCCGGGGTTACTCTGACCTCTGCGCTGCCATGTGTGCCGTGGGTGTTGGTGCACGAGAGCTTCAAATATGGAAAGAAGTCGACGGAGTATTCACTGCAGATCCAGGCAAAGTACAATCCGCGAGGCTGCTGCCCACAATTACCTCCGAAGAAGCTTCCGAATTGACTTACTTCGGGAGCGAAGTCATCCACCCTTTGACAGTAGAGCAAATCCAAAAGTCAAGTGTTCCCCTGCGCCTGAAAAACGTCGCAAACCCCAACGGAGCGGGCACAGTCGTATTGCCAACAGTATCCGGGACCTCAACGCCCAGCTCCGCCTTCATGATCAGCAACGGCTATCACGGCGGCAGCGGCGAGCTGCAATACCGGCGCACACCTACCGCCATGACAGTCAAAGACTCAATCATCATCATCAACGTGCTCTCGCACCGGAACAGCAAGTCCCATGGCTTTCTTGCGAAGATCTTTGAGCAACTGGATCGTTGGGCACAATATGCGGAATATGGTTGGTATTGCTGGTGAGTCTTTCCCCGTACGCCGCTAATTCCTTTGTCCTTTTCGGGAGATTGCTAATACCGAGCTCCTTTCGTTTTGTAGGAGAAGTCTTCCAAACCCTTGCAAGCGACAAGATCAACATCTACCTCATTAGCCAGGGAGCAAGTCAGATCAACATTTCGTAAGTGATTGTCTGATACACATTCGCTGACCTCATTACACCTGCACCCTACCCCGCATCTTTTACAGCGGGAGATGCTAATATAAGGTCCGTGTGTAGATTCGTCGTCAAGGAGGAGGATGCATTGCTGGCGATGAACTCCGTGCATGCTAAAGTGTTGAAGATCCCGGCTCTATCTGAACAGCAGTCTAAGTTTTCTGCAGGTGAGTGTGATGGATCTGGCATTGGAATGCTCTTTGGTGCTTGCAGATGAGTTTAGCTGACACTGACTTAAATAGGACCTTGGTTCTTTTGAAACGACGATTGGCAGGGAGTCCTGGAGAAAAGGTTTCGGCGTTTATCAGCTTGAGTACTGCATGCTTTACTTGGGGATGTAAGCTGTCAGGATAGGGATAGCGACTGTGGCGTATACAAGCTATTGCGTTATGTACGTGAGTTCGAAAGAACAGGATTATAATATACATTCCTAGTAATATGATAGTCTGTGTTTTCGTTACTAGATCGTACAATGACCTCTATACTCCCAGTTAACACTCAGCATCATCTCGAAGCCAGGATTATACAGCATGCGATATCTTGACGCCGATCGGTGCATTCGCGATCGCAGACATCAGCTCTTCAGTCTTCGAGTCTGCCGTCCGCGGAAGCCCATGTCTCGATTCAAGCAGCTCGATATCCATCGAATCCTTAGGTGTGAGTTCTCTCCATACGACTTCAGATCCGAGAAGCCAAGATTTCTCAGAAGAAAATCAACTCTTCCGCAGGGTGGAACTATTCTCATGAATTTTATAATTCTGGCGAGAGCTATTTGGGTTATTGCTCAGGACGAGGGTCCTGAAGCTTGCGAGGCATGCAACAGTCACTGAGACACTTTGTTCGACTGCTGTCCAGTTTTGGATTCAGCTTGGACCCGATACGCGGGTCGGCTGGTTGAGGGCGAAGCGGATGGTGGAGTTAGGCTGAAGATGCCGGCTAGTGCGAGCTTTTGTTTTGTGGGGACTTGGCTTTTTAGTGCGAAGGTCAAGGGAATGATTGTGACAAGGTGAAGATATTGTTAGTACGAGTTCGCTTTGTGTTCCTAGGCGTTTGAGAGTGCCTCTTGAGAACATCAGTGAGGAAATCGACCGAAAATTTGTAGTTGATAGCTTCGTTTTCATGATTGTTCTGTGGCTTCGTAGCCGCAGATTGGATATCTTACCTCTGGTGTCTCAAAGTTGAGGTACTAATTCATCGATACAAGCTTCAGCTTGAGCGCTAATGTGTAGATTATTCGGTCTACTGGGTTCCTCCATTATGAGTTTCTGGCCCTGTAAACCTCGTAATTGCCGCTTAAGTTGACAGCTTGCCTGCCCTGAAAGTTCCATCGCTGTGTCGCATATGTTCCTTCAGACAATCATTGTCAATTTCCTAGAAAAATGACGTCGGATTGTCTTTCTGAAGGTTGATCCGATCGTAGATTTTCGACCTCTAGAAGGTAATTTTTAATAAAGTAGAAGGACTCGAAAATTGAACGTGAAATAGTTTGCCTCGTATTGCCTTACCGATAGCTGTAAGATTCTGTAAAATAACCGTTGGTTGGGAAGGAAGCCCGGCAGCTGGCGTACGTTGATTGCCACACAAATTGCGCTGGTAATCCTTGAGGCGTGGTGGCTTCGACGGTGGAGAAGCCAGCTCTTAAGGCCAGATGCTACCATGTGCGCCAAACGAGCTCATACGTCTTCAATGGGCTCCGTAGACTTCTGTGCTGGGGTATGTACATAAAGTAGTAGTAGCCATCCACCTTCAATTCAGGCCTTCCAATGGTCTTATTGGCGCATTGGCCCACACCTTTATGTCTCTTCCCTACGCCTCAGCCACGCCTCAGGCATATCAAGACGTTGGCCCCTTGGCTGCATGCACTCCTGGAGCGGGAACGGAATCGCATGACATCGGAATCACTTCACCCCTCCACAGCTGCAGATTACCACCAATAGCAAGCCTCTGCTATTCTCTACACCTAGTGGGGAAAGCCTGTCTATCGCAACCAAATATTTCGCGCCTCTTATAATGACCGATACCAGGGAACTCGTCATTAATGGTCCTATCGTCGCTGCTGATACCTTTCGTTTCGCGAAATACAAGGGCAACTCGATCCTCACTTACTGGAGCGGCAACAGTAGTTCCGATCTAAAATGTAGGCCATGGCTATGGCAACGTCATATTTCTTGATACGTCTTACAACGAGATGTTGACCGTCTGCCCCCAGCTCGGCCTCGTAATCCCGGGGAATATAAAGTACTTATGTGAAGGTGATTCTCATGAGTCGTTCATTACTGTCCATAGTGGTTCTGCCACGATCATGTAAAATTGCTCCCGCTACATCAAGTAGGAGCACGCTTTCGTATCATTCTCTGCCATGCGGAGGACAGTAAAATGGGCGATGTTGTGCCTGAGGAAGAGATTTTAGCACTCGAAAGGCGCCATTGGATTATATAAGCAGGGATTAACTTAGCGCGTCGCGTCCCTCAGCCTTATCAAAAGTTCCAAAACCAAAAGCTTTGAGCCAAGTTCGAGAATCCGCATCTACGTTCGAACAAGATGGCATCGATGTTTGAGCAGCCTAGGAACGCAGGCACACTCTTTTTGGGAGGAACCAAAATCAGTGGAGCCGACATAAGAGACCAGAACGGTAAGGGCTTTGGATTGTATGGTTTCTAACCACAAAAAATAATAGTTCTGCAGTGCTCGCTACACAAGCTATCGCCAATGTCGTCAAGAGCTCGTTTGGTCCTTCGGGACTAGATAAGATGATGGTGGACGATATAGGAGTAGGTTATTGCGACCATGGCGGCTGCAGCATAATGCTGAGAGGCTTAGGATGTCACAGTGACCAATGATGGCGCAACAATATTAAGCCTTCTGGATGTAGAGCATCCCGCGGGGAAGATACTGGTAGACCTGGCACAGCAACAAGACAAGGAGGTCAGTGATGCAAGGGGACAGTATCATGGATCCCGCTGACTACGAGTAGGTCGGTGATGGAACGACATCCGTGGTCATCATAGCAGCAGAGCTTCTACGAAGAGCGAACGAGCTCATGAAGAATCGAATACATCCCACTACGATCATAACAGGCTACCGGCTGGCACTTCGAGAAGCAGTCAAATACATGAACGAGAATATAAGCACAAAGGTCGAAAATCTAGGCAGAGAATCGCTCATCAACATAGCAAAGACCTCTATGTCAAGCAAGATCATCGGCTCAGATTCAGACTTCTTCTCAAACATGGTGGTCGACGCCATGCAATCCGTCAAATCAACCAACAACCGCAATGAAACCAAATACCCTGTCAAAGCCGTCAACGTTCTCAAAGCCCATGGCAAAAGCGCTCTCGAATCCACCCTCGTCAAAGGCTACGCCCTCAACTGCACCGTCGCCTCCCAAGCCATGAAAACCCGCGTCACAGATGCCAAAATCGCCTGCCTAGACATGAACCTCCAAAAAGAACGCATGAAACTCGGCGTGCAAATCACAATCGACGACCCGCAACAACTGGAACAGATCCGCCAGCGAGAAGTCGGCATGGTTATGGAGCGCGTGGACATGATCCTTAAGGCCGGCGCCAACGTCGTCCTCACCACGAAAGGCATCGATGACCTCTGCCTAAAACAATTTATAGAAAAAGGCGCCATGGCCGTCCGCCGTTGCAAAAAAGAAGATCTCCGCCGGATCGCCAAAGCTACAGGCGCAACCCTCGTCTCCTCCCTCTCTGACCTCAACGGCGACGAGAAATTTGAAGCCGCGTCTCTCGGCCACGCAGAGGAAGTCGTCCAAGAGCGCATCTCCGACGACGAATGCATCCTCGTCAAAGGCACCAAAGTCCACACTTCAGCCTCCATCATCCTCCGTGGCTCCAACGATTATCAACTCGATGAAATGGAGCGCTCTGTGCACGACTCTCTATCCGCCGTCAAACGAACACTCGAAAGCGGTAGCATCGTACCCGGAGGCGGCGCAGTGGAGACCGCACTACATATCTACCTCGAAGAATTCGCCGTCACAGTCGGGTCGCGCGAACAACTCGCCATCGGCGAATTCGCCCAATCCCTCCTCATTATCCCCCGCACCCTCGCCGTCAACGCCGCCAAAGACTCTTCCGATCTCGTCGCTCAACTCCGCTCGTACCACGCCACATCACAGCGGATCCAAGAAGCGCCGCCGACACCTTCTTCGCCGTCGAAAGGGGGGAAGAGTCCGAATGCGGCTGAGCAGGATAAGGCGTTGGTGAAGAAGAAGAATTATAAGAATTATGGATTGGATCTGACGAGGGGAAAGGTGGTGGATCAGATTAAGGCCGGGGTGTTGGAGCCGAGTATGAGTAAGGTGAAGCAGTTGAAGAGTGCGGTGGAGGCGTGCATTGCTGTTATGAGGATTGATACGTTGATCAAGCTGGATCCGGAGCAGAGAGGGGATGATGGGCATGGGCATTAGGAAGAAGTAGATAGAAGACCCTAGCTTTTCGTATGACAACAACTATGCCAACGAATGGCACCTTGAAAAGTTCTGGGAGCGAGAGACTTTCAAGCCTTCATGCTGATTGCTACTTATCCTACAATCAGATGAGCGCTGTTGAGGATAGCTCAATCTAGCATAGGGCTACCTGCAAAGCTGGCTTCATCTTCGACCATCATCGTCATAAGTTGCTGCTCATGCACGTTGCGGCGTTTGTTTGCTATCGTTTCGCATGCATTGTATCATATCATCATTACCAGATCTCGGTGCTACTCAATAGCTCCCTGTGGAACGTGTCAATATTCTCACTTAGTGAAAGTGGTGGCGAGATACTCACTGCCAAACAGACACCACTTCTCAGCCTTTCTCTCACATTTCGGCTGCAGGCATTTCGTCTCCGCCTCAATCCCTTCCGGCTGCTCAAAAGGAATACACAAACTTTTCGCACCCATACTCGGAGCTTTCTCATCCTGGGGAACATCACCCTCCTCGGCCCTGGCGCTCAATTTCTTCAGCTCGTCTTCACATGCTTCCGTCAGGCAGTGCGGGATTAGGCAAACGTTCTTTGAATTCAAGGCAGGCACAAAATCATCCCATTTCGAAATTTGCTTGGTGTGTGATCTGAAGCTTGCGTTGGCGCGATCGTAGAGGTCTTTTTGGATGGTTTCGAGGAGGGCTTGGACGCCGGTCGCAAGTTCGGTGATGGGGATTGTGCCTTTACCGTCGTTGCCTTGGATATCTCGTCGAGAGGTTGTAACGACCTGTGTGCCGCATTAGTAATGATTTCAAGAGAAGAGCATCAATCAGGAGGCTTACATGGTTCGTAACATCCTTGGGACCAAATTCGATGCGCAGCGGCACCCCTTTCATCTCCCAGTCGTTGAACTTCCACCCTGGTGTGTATTCATCTCGTTTGTCCGATTCGACTCGGATGTCGGCTGCCTGCAAGACAGCCTCTAATGCATCAACTTGCTGATATAACGCCTTCCTCTCCTCATCCGTATGCTTGGCGGTAATCCCGACAGGCACAATAACGACTTGAACTTCGGCTACACGTGGAGGAACGACGAGTCCGCGGTTATCCCCATGCGTCATAACCATGACACCAATCGTGCGGGTTGAAAGCCCCCATGAGTTCTGCCAGACGTTTGTGGGCTGTTTGTTATGATCCTCAACGGTGATTCCGAACATTTTGCTGAAGTTTTGGCCGAGGTGATGGCTTGTGCCTCCTTGTATTCCTCGTCCTGTAGCAGAGACGAACCCCTCGACAGTAGTTGTGTAATCCGCACCTGCAAATTTTTCCTTTTCGGTCTTTCGACCTCGCATTACGGGCACAGCGAGTAGCTCTTCGTAGACACCAGCGTACCATTCCAAAATTTGTCGAACCTCTATTTCTGCTCCTTCTGCAGTGAGATGGGCTATGGAGGTTTTATAATCAGCGATCGGACATGGCACAGAGTAAAAAAACATAGACAGAAGCAGTCCAAGCCATTTTTGGCTTCAAAAGCTATTGCGGGCGCCAACTTTTGCTTGGACAAAACATGCGTACCAGTGTGTCCCTCCTGCCAGTGGAATTCCCGCGTCCGTAAGAATGGCTGAGGGTGCTTGAACTCCCATCTCACAACAGAATTCCATTGATTGAGGCGGAGGGGGAGATCTCGGTGACTTCGTATCCATTTCGCGTAATATGGATACATGACAGTCTCTGAGGTGGGACGAATCGCAATCTTTTTCTCCAAAGGAGTATTTCCACTATCGCCTATGTTAACATGCTAATGTGTGCGTAGTAGGCAAGGTGGACTTACGCGTGAGTCACCCAAGCTACCTCTGCAGCAAAACCTTCAATGTGGGCCTTCTCCCGATTGAGGACGTCTTCTGATACGAATAGAGGAAAGGCGCAGTTTTTGACCTTGATGGTACGTCTGAATTGCGTGTCAGTAGACGCACAGGTACAAACTTGGGACATCTTGCATTTGCTTGTTGAACCAAGCCTGGATCTGCTCCCAAATGAAATACGACGCAGGCTTGGGATTGTTAGCTAGCGGTTCTCGAGGACGGATTGAGTGCTCCAAACCTTGAGGATATAGCAGCCCGAGACATCGTAGTAGTCCAGGAAATCCCCCTTAGTCAGGACCTGCTGATACCATCCAGAAAAGTCATCCTCCTTTGCTACGTCTATCCCGATCAGGGCTGCCCCCTCGATCTTCTTCGTCTTAGGGATATGTTTATTTGTGGCCTTCTTTGCTTCACCCCTCCCAGCTTCCTTCGTTGTATCGGTTACAGATTTGCTAAACGTGGTTGCAGATTTATTGGCCTTTTCTTCTGCTAGCTTTGCCTGCTTGCCTGCTTTCTTCTGAGCATTCTTAGAGATTTTGCCTTCTGCTTCGCCAAGGTTAATGGCAGCAGTTCTGTCGGCTGTTTCATCCATTGTGTCTGTACGGTTCGCATGTTCAGAGGGAGGGACTTGCATATATGTTTTGCGGAGGGGCATGACTCACTAAAAGCTCTCAAGAATGAGTTGTGAGTATAATGTGCGAATATAAATCTGGTCACATGTGTAAAGTGGGCGCTGTCAGGTACGACAGGGATTAAATCCAAGCTTTTCGGGACTTCTAGATCTAGCGCGTTACTTTAATCTCCCCTTCCCCCTTCTATCCACGCTAGCCTAATCTAGCCTCTGTGGTGTTTTCCCTCGAACGGCGACCGCTCCTTCCAACCTCCACACCAGTCGTTCGTTACCTTTCCATTCTTGTATAGACTTCATTTAGGGTCCCGTTTGTTTCGCGTCCTCCTCGCCTGCAACATCGGTCTCAGAATAATATCCATTGGGGAACATTGACAGCTTCAAGGAGGTGGACAAGGATAATCGCGGTGCAAGGGCCAATGCGCGGGAAAGAGGTGGAAGATCCAGGCAGATTGATGATGTCTTGATGTACAGTATCTCACGGCACTCTTGCTGCGTCAGTGCGCCAACATGAAGACTTTGTGCGCACGTCCAAGGGAAAACAGAGATGTGGCGATGATGAGATGGGTGGCCATCCTCGCAGCGCTAGGTTCCTCAATACCAACAACGCTTGCGCAGAATTGCATACCTCTGAAAGGATCAGCGCTGTGTCCGGCCTTCAATACGTCTTCCATTTCGACAGACTCAACTCTTACTGGGCTCTAGTATGCACGCCCACCATGTGGACTGGACCATGTCGAATGCTTGATGCTGACTCCTGGCAGCCCATTTCTTGCATTCGTTTCCAGTACCCAAACCTTCGACACTCAGTTGAGCCAATACGTCAACTCTAGCTACGTCCAATTGAAGTCAGTTTGTCAGATCCCAGAGTTGAGAGGATGCAACTAATCTCTTCTACAGATACCAAACATTACTCGGGTGCGGCAACGTCAACTTGACCAATACAACTAAATTTTATGCACGATATACGACCAGTGTAATATGTAATGCTATAGTCCAGAACTCGATCAAGCCCTGCTCGCTCTCCAGTGCAGACTCACCGCCGCTCTGTGCAGAATCATGTGTAAGTTCAAATCACCTTCTTGAGCAGCTGGTGCTGACCCACTGTAGGCTCAACAAGCAACCAGTGAGGAGGAGGTTACCGTAAATAATCAACTTTGCACCAATCCTCGCGAAGGCTACTTGAGTCAGATACGTGCCGACTTCACCAACTGCGCGCTTCCGAGCGATTCCCTGAGTGGGACCTGTATCACTGGTGAAGAGAACGAGCCGAATAATTGCGGCTACTCGACGAATCTTCAGGGCCTTTGCGGCTACTGCGCCTCCAGCTCTCCGAACGCAACAGACTCGTGCTGTGTGGGTTCGAATGTGACGAGTCGATGTCCAGGCGTAATCCTACCAACAATGACCTCCGTGCCTCCGCTCTTTCCGTCTTCTACATCCAGTAGTACTCCGTCTGCAAGCAATACTGCGGCTGCCGCTCATAAAACCTCTGGTCTCTCTGGAGGTGCGATTGCGGGGATCGTTGTTGGATCAGTCCTAGGGGCTGCCCTATTGATAGGCCTATTGGTTCTATGCTGTTTTTGGTTCCGGCGGCGAAGAAGGGGCAGTCAAGTCAACGTCTTCAACCAACCAACGCCTCCGCGAAGAGGAGGACCCAGCATGTCATATGCACCGCAGCCCGGAAATCAAGAGCTTCCACCTGACTACGGACCGCAACCTGGGGGACGTGTTGCCAGAATGTCGGCATTAGAAGGCAACTCCAGTGACTCTCCATCCTATGGCGCTCCGGCAGTCGCTGGTGCTGCTCGGGGGAGCAATAGGCGTTATCGGGATACCTCAGAATCCGAAGGCTACTATGAAGATACCCCAGACTCTCGAGCACAATCTAAGCCCACAGCAGGAAAGCGGAACGGCTCATTGTCAAGCCAGTCGGCTTTAGGTGCACTGGACGATAACAGTTCTCCAAACACCGAAGGACAGCTTTCATCTCCAGAGGGCGTCGCTAGCGCACAGTCAGAGCAATTGCCGTTCTTCAAAGACTACTACTCGGAGGATGAGATTCATCCCAACGACAAGGTCGCTACGCTGTGGGCATACCAGCCAAGAGCTGGCGATGAGTTTGAGCTAGAAAGGGGCGACATGCTCAAGGTCGTTGGCATATGGGACGATGGCTGGGCAACTGGAGTTCGGATCAACGAGCGCGCCGAAGACTATGACGGAAAGCACAAAGCGCAAAGAGATAGTGGAGTCTCTAATGGATCAAGAGGTGTTTCTCCTGCACCAAGCGGGGAGCTCAAAGCATTCCCAGTAAGTTCGTCCGATCAATAAATTGGAGCATCAGCTGACATCGCAATAGCTTGTCTGCGTCTGTTTGCCTGAATATTGGAGACAGACTGTCGACGGAGACGGCTCGTCCGACAATGGAGCGAGCGGACCACCACAAGGCTTTGGACTTTGAGCCGATCTTTCCTCTGACCTTTCCGTATCTCTGTCAGTCAACATGAGATGGTTACGCTACGAGCTCATGCTACTGGACCTGGCGCTGGCGTTCCGGATTTCCTTTACCCATTTCGAAGCTACAGCTTTGTCTTGGGATTCATCAACGAGCTGCGATAGCTTTCCACTGCACGCATTATACCCGCTGTATTCGAGTTATCTTCACATCCGACTATACCCCATACGTTGTACATGACAGCGAGCAGCATTTGTAATTGACCCTGTTTTCTAGCTTCTTTCAGCTTGGATTGCATATATCAGATAGTGGATTAGAGGAGGCTAGTACATGAACGCTAATATCTGACATTTCTTCTGTCCCTTATTAGCTTGAACTTCAGTATCTGCGCCTATTCGAGCACGCTTTCAATGTTTCGCTGACAAAAGCTAGGCAAGGTACACACCTTTTGTCAGCATTCAAAGAGCAATTATATCTACGGAAATGGCTCCTACCGTCATCCGAGATCGTTTTTACTCGGTTATAGCGGATTAATGCAGCAGATGAGATGTCAATGTTTGGCACAGAGTAATACTCAGACAAAGAAACTCCCTTTAATGCTTCTTCTCACAACAACAAGTGATCAAAGGTCTACGTCCAATTCGAAGATATCCAACAATGGAACCAGCACCACCCCCAAAGTCCCTCCTCGGCCGCCACCGACTCCTCTCCCCTTCCGCCGCAATCAAAGTATCTCCAATATGCATCGGTGCCATGAACTTCGGTGACGCATGGTAACATTCCCTCATCTTTCAACCCCAAATTTCCCGCGTCAACTAACTCTTGACAACAGGGGCGGTATATGGGCGCCATAACCAAAGAACAAGTCTTCGAACTCCTCGACTATTTCCACTCCCAAGGCGGCAACTTCATCGACACAGCCAACAACTACCAAAACGAGCAATCCGAGCGCTGGATCGGTGAATGGCTGCATTCCAAAAGGCCGCATTTCCGTGGCCAGATGGTCATTGCGACGAAGTACAACTGGCCTTACCACGTACCAAGGACATGATGGGATTATTCATTCGAATAGTGCAGGCAATGGCTCCAAATCCCTCCATGTGTCTTTGAACGCCTCGCTCCGCAAGTTGAAGACCGACTATCTGAATATTCTTTATGTCCATTGGTGGGATTTCACCACCAGTATCCCATAGCTAATGCAATCCCTCAACACCGTCGTCACCCAAGGAAAAGTCCTCTACCTCGGTGTCTCCGACACCCCAGCCTGGATCGTCTCAAAGGCCAACCAATACACCCGCGACCATGGATTGCACCCATTCGTCGTCTACCAAGGTCAATAGAGCGCTGCGAATAGGGACTTCGAAAGAGATATCATACCCATGTGTGTAAGTGAGGGGATGGGATTGGCGCCGTGGGGTGCGTTGAGGGGAGGAGAGTTCAAGAACAAGAACAAGAAGCAGAGAGAGCAGATGAAGGCGAGGGGGGAGGGGAGGAACATGGCTGGGCCGAGTGAGAAGCATCTGAAGCTTTGCGATACGCTGGAGGGAATCGCAAATCGCAAAAGCACCGCGATTACGTCCGTGGCGCTGGCGTATGTGATGCACAAAACCCCCTACGTCTTCCCAATTGTGGGAGGACGGAAGGTCGAGCATTCTAAGGGGAATGTCGAGGCGTTGGGATTGGAGCTCAGCGATAAGGATATTGAGGATATTGATGGTGCGGCGCCATTCGATGCTGGGTGTCCGATGAACTTCCTCAGTCATAAGCCTGGAGGTGCGAGAGCGCCGAATGATGTTTGGTTGATGGATATGGCCGGCCGTTTCGACTATGTTGAGGGCAGCAAGCCTATTCCGCTGGCCAAATCAGTGGGCAAGGAGACGGCGTCGCCTTTCGGTTAGTTGTAAAGAGATGATGCATAAAGATGCTCCAACATAGTGGAGTTCCACGTCTTTAGTTTCATATTTGTAAGATACTCGTTTTGTCTTGGAAAACGTTGGCACGCTTTATTGATGAGTTGTTTCTCCACCTACATCCCATCTATACCCTCCCCTAAAATTCAATATCAACCTTCACCCTTCCCCCCTCCGCCTCCCCCCTCTGCGCAACCTGATCCCCCTCCACAGGCGGCAAACTAAAGGCCTTGACCACAAATCTCCTCCTACTCAAAGAAAACGCCAGATCGTCGCCTCCGCCTCCACCTCCGCCCTTCTCGCTCAAGATAGGCAATTTATGCACTTTGAGCATACCCTGTGGAGTATCTTCTTCCCGCTTGGCAGTCTTGCCGCTCGTTGTCAGTGGCGGTTCAATGCCGAGGTTGTGAGGGAATGGCGCGAGTTCCAATACCCCATCGCAGAGATGTTCGATCCATCTTACCAACCCTGTCGAGCGTGGGTGGAGGGAGAGTGGTAGCGTTATCATTGCCGTTAGGCGGGTTGAGTGAGTGCGGAGAAGGGCGCGCAGGGAGTGCAAGAAGGGCAGGAGATGCTTGGGATCGCTGTCCTGAGCTGAGTAGAGGAGGGGGGAAAGAAGGGTGGGGATGATTAGGCGGTGGATTGTGGTTGGAGATGTGGTGGTGAGGGAGTGGGTTAGGGAGGGGATGATGGTTGTGAAAGGGTTGGTGGCGGGAGTGGGGAAAACGGCGAGATAGTTTATTGGGTTGTGTTGGGAGAGGCAGAGGCGTTTGGTGAGGTCAAAGTTGTGGCTGAATGCTGTTGGCGCGATGATTGAGTTTTGGCCTGCTGTTGATGGTATGGGGGTGCGGTTTGGTATCGGTGCTGCTGCTAATGTTAGCTGAAGATAAAGGACATGTGTTGCTGGCCTGATCGAAAAGGTTTCTTTATGTACACAAGATCCAGAAAGCAGAGGCAGAGCAGTCCCACCTCTTGACCCAGCTCTCCCAGCTCCATGTTCCCCCAAGCTCTCATACCTCCACGCAATTTTCATCTTCTCCTTATCAACATCAATCTTCGTCTCTGTCTCCCCATCAACTGCTCCTGTAAGCCCTGGCAACTCCCTCCCCCATTGCTCCCCAAAGCCCACAACGTGCACCTTATGACCTTGGACGATCCCTTCGGCAGCGTAGAACCGTAGCAGAGCTCCAGCAAAGTCTGTTGAGCCATTCTCTTCTATCAGCAAAGAGTTACCTAGGGCGAGCCCTGCATGGCCAGCTAGGAGGTCGTCGAGGGTTTGGGTGCCGGTTGAGGTTGTTGGGCGCCCATCGAGGGGAGAGGGGCGCGATCCAGGAGCCTGGGCGGGCAGAGGCTGTGAGACCGTTAGTAAGGGTTGTCGTGGCCCAGAGGAGGGGCCAGCAATGCCTATATTGCGCTTACGAAAGGACATTGAACGCTCCAAGTGGGCAGTACGGGCTGTGAGGGAGACAACTTGAATGACAGGCGGTAGATCGTTATCCGCAACCCTAGAAGGGTTCACCCCCTAGCTGCTCGCACCCCCTAACCGCTCGTCCCGTAGGGCTGGAGCCCGGAAGTCCCTTAGGCCCCTATAGAGCACCCTAGAAATTCCTCCTCGGGGCTATAATTCGGGAAGTTCCAGGGACCAGTCTTATCGCGAAAGTGACCAGGACTAGGGGGTCTCTAGGTGGCTTCCAGGCATCAGCCCTACGGGTGAGCGGTTAGGGGGTGCGAGTAGTTAGGGGGTAAACCCTTCTAACCCTAAAATCTACCCTATATCTCGAATATCTAGAGTCCGCAACCGAAAAAAACAATACTACACGTTCAAAACTACTTTTTAAAAAATAATTATTAAGATACACTTTTATTACGTTTAAACTCTTATTATTAAAAAGACTCGTTTGTAATTACCTTTATATCTAAATTATAATAATAAAAAATAAATATAATTTCGACGCGCTAGGTTTAAATAATTCGTATTTATTTATCGTAATTAAATACGCTTCTTAATTATATTTTAATATATAAAATATCGTTAATATTATTTATAACGACGATAAAATATATTATATTTCTTTTAGGACCTTCGAGTATATTATAAAATTATATAATATACTCTTTAAAAAGATATACGCGCCCGCTATAAAATTATTATTTTAAATTAATAATATTTAGCGCTAGTAATAATACGTCGCCGATAATAATATTTATATAAAGCTCGCTTTAAAGGGACTTTAAAAATAAATAAAAATTATTAAAAATTATATTATATACGTTAGAAAAATAAGAATAATAGTATTTACTCATATTTCGGACGCGTTAAACTATAGATTTATTATAAAGTTTATAGATAAAACCGTTATTACTTTATATTATAAAATTAGTAATAATTAAATTTATAAAGATATAAATAAAGTTATTAAAATTAATTTCTTTATTAAAATACCCTTAAATTATCGCCTTAAAGATAATAATTTATAGATATTTATTTACTCGATTTATTAATTATAAAGTAACGATTTCCGAGTTAAGATAATAAACTCGAATAATATCCCTTTATTTAATATAGAGAAGATTTAATACCTAGTTTTTAATTAAATAACGACTTTCTTTATATTTATATTTAGGGTAGTCGCGAGTTTAATTAAAATTAAAATAATAGATCTTAATACTATTAAGAATAACTAGAAGAAAATCGCGTAAATTTTAAAAATAATTAATATCTTAATTCTAAATATAGAGTAAATTAATAATATTAAATATATTAATTAGTTTACGAGGAAAGTTACGATATAAAAGTTCGCCTCTATTATCGTAGATTTTAGGTTATTAATAATAACGAATTATACTATATATAAAAATATTATCTAGGCGGGCGATATATATATATATATAAAATATATACCTAATTATATTATCCGGTAGTATTTTAATTACGGTAAATATAAATATATCGGAGTTTAATATATCTTTAAAAAAAGATACGGGTAGTACGCCTCTATTAAATATAATAAAGAAAATTATACTTCGGTTATTATTTAATATATCTATTATAAAGTTAATATATATTATATATAAACTAATTTATACCCTAAACGAAAATTTAAAAGAGTATATATTATATAGACTCTTTTATTAAAGAATATATTTTATTTTAAATTAATATTAAATAACCCGCCGAAATACTTTAATTTTTAAATTATTATAATATTTAAGGCCGCTAGCGTAGAGCTAGCGGCTTAGTAATAATATAAAAGATATAAAATAATTACGGGGTTTATTACTAGGTAGTTTTTAAATTCTAGATTTAATAATAAAACTAATCTTTAAAGATTATAATAATATAGAGGAATATTAACTCGATATAAAATTATTAAAAATTAAAACCCCGCGATATTAAGGCTAGAACCCTATATCGATAAATAATAATATTATAGAGGTAGCGGGGCGTAGATATATATAATATATTAATACCTTTAACGGGGCGTAAATATATATAATATATTATTATTTTATAATTATCTCCTCTTTTAGGCCTTAGTCCCTAGGTATTTAAATATTTTAATTAAGAAATATTTATTAAGAAATCTTTAAACCCCTTAAAAGAAATAAGGGAAAAAAGTTATCTAGTATAACGACGTTATTATATAATAATTTAAATATAAGGCTATATACTTAATTCTTTAATATTTATAGTATTAATTACGGAATAGTATTTAGTTAATTAGTCGAAGTTTATTAAAAAATCTTTAAAACCCCTTAAGAGAAATAAAGAAAAAGAGTTTTCTAGTTTATATTATCGGTCCTATAACGTTAATATATAATATTAATCGCGGAGCGATACGAAACTATTCCTATAATATTATTAAATAGTACTAGTAATAAAAAAGTAATATTACTATACTATCTCTATTATATAATAATATTAATAATAAGTAAATAATATATTTATAAAGTTATCCTTATAGTATTAATATATAGTAATAATAGTTAATTAAATAATATTTCTTTCGTCCTTATAGTACTATTATATATAATAATAACGGAGCGAAATAGTATATACTATCGTTCCTATAGCGTTTATAGTACTTATAGTAAATATAGTATATTAGATTATTTCTATAGTATTTATAGTATTAGTAACGGAATAGTAATAATTACTTTTACTATATACTTCTATTATACTATAAAAATATTAGTAGTAAAATATTATATATAAACGATATAGCCCTAATATTATACCTAGAGATTAGTTATAATATAATTATTATAGTAATAATTATATCTATTATTAAAACTAAGGTAGTAGAGCGGAGGAGCGTATTAATATATTATAATAATAAAATATTTAACGCGACGATTTATTATTAAAATAAACTCGCTCGCCTATTTATATTCTTTTTTCGTAACTTCTTTAGTCTTTTTTATATATTATTATTCTAGCTCTATAATAGTATTCTAGTATTATAACTAATATATAAATAATACTCTCGTTATATATAATTTTCTTCTAACTCTATAAATAGCTCCTATTTATTAATAGTATTAGTTTATTTATATTAATTTATTCTAGTTATAAAAATATTAATAAATATAACTAGTCCGTTATTAGCGCGACTATATAATATTAATTATAATAATAATTTACTACGCTTTATAACTCCTTTACCAAGTCTATTTCTATTAATTTAATAATAATTATATTCGAGGTACGTCCCCTTTTTATATATTTTATTATATTAATTATTATAGAATCGACTATTATATAAAGGTAAACTATAACTATAAATTCTAAAATAATATATATTAATAATAATAAATCTCTAAGTTTTTCCGAAGGAAGGTAAAGAAGTCTATATATTAATATACCCGTATTAATAATAAGACTCTTAAAGAAGATTATAAATATAATTTAATAAATAAATAAATTACTTAATAATATAAAGAATAAAATAAAATAATAATAACTAGTACGTAAACTCCTACTATAATCGCTAATTTATAAAATTAATTAACGGCGGCGAACTAGTATATTAAGGAATTAAAAATAATAAATAAAGTTCTCGAAAAAAAGATCGAGAGTTTCCGTTAATATAAACGGGACTTTAAGAATTATATTAAGGATATTATATCTTCTTCTAAAGATTCCGATAAAAACTAAATATTTTATATAATATAATAATAATATCGAATTCTTTTTTTCTTAAATTAGCGCTAGTTAAATTTACCTAAATATATTATTTAATAATATATTCTAGGCGTCTATATAAACTATATTTAAAATAAAAATATCTTTATAAATACGATATTTTATCACTATTATATATAAATAATTTAATAATAAATTGAATTTAGTCGTACTCTAAAACTATATAATAAAGTTATATATATAAAGGAGAACGTCCGTTATATAAATATTAATATAAAAGTAGTAATATTTATTTTTAATATTAACTCCGTTTACTCTACTTTATTACTTTATATAATTAAATAACCTCTTTAGTTATATTTATATATTTATATATACTACCCGCCTATTTAAAGACTTTAATTAATTTACTAGTATTAATAAACTTTTTATTTAATAATTATTAATTATATTCTTCGCCCTAATTAATTTATTTAATTTTATACTAGATATTTTCTTTATTTTTAACTTTATCGATTATCTTTTCTACCTCCTATAATTTATTATTATTAATAAATTCGGGGGCTTATATAAAAGATTCCGCTATATTAATATAATCCCGAAGATAATATAATTTAAATAACGATATATAAAAGATATTATAAATTCTATATATAGAAGGTAGTAATAGGCGGTAAATTTATACTTTTATTTTATTAATAATCTTAAAGGGCTCTATAAACTTATAGGATAATTTCTTATTTAAATACTTTTATTTTAAATTCTTTATTATTAATATAATTAAATTACTAACTTTATAACTTTATAGTTTATACGTTTTATTATACTATTTAATTTAGTATTTAGTAGTATTTTATAAATACTTTATAACTTTATTCTTTAAAATTTATAATTATCGTATTTTATTATTTATAATTAATATTTTTCTTTTTCTAAAGTCGTCCTCGACCTCCTAGCGGATTTTAGGATAATAACTATATATATAGAAAAATAATATCGTTCTAATAACGATACTCTAATTATTATTTATTAAGAATTTTATTATAAATAATAATCTAGTTTAATTAATTAATTTATTATTAATAAATATACGTAAATAGTACTCTAGTACCTAATTTTAATACTTTATTTATTTATTTATTTAAGGGTAAAAAATAGTATTTAGGCGTCGTTTAATTTTCGAATAAAAATATATAACCGACTAGAAAATACTTGTTACGGGGTAGACTTTAATAAGAGTATTATTATAAATATTTATTAAAACGATAGACTAAGCCCTACCGCTAGCCCTATCGGGACTAGGGTAATACTAGGATTCTAATATATTAAAATTAAATTCTCTATAAAATAATTAGTATTTTTTATACTATTTACTATTATATTAACCCTATATTAAATAGTAGTAATAGTAATATTAACGTAGAATCATACCTCTTCTATATTAATAAGAACGATTATACTAGTTATAAATAATAAAATAATCTCTAAAACGGCTAATATACTCTTTATTAACTATTATATTTAAAATAATTTACTCTATATCGATAGCGAGCCTTATTTATATTATATTTATTTAATATTTCTATATTATACTCTACTATATCGGTAAAGCGGGAGCCCGTATAAAAAGAGTCGTGGTATCAAATCCGTTTAGGGCGTTTAGGGTATATATTTTATAATTTTAGAACTAAAAATTAGAAATAATATTAAAAAAAAATGAAAAAAAATAGAATACGCTAAAACCCTAAAAATAGTAACTTCGGATTTAAGATTTTAAATCCGTGATTTTCTATTAATACCGGGGAGCTCGCTAAGGTTATATAGAGCGCTATAACTATATTAATTTAATTTCGATTTTAAATTATATTGATTCACGAAAATTATATACGCGCGTAATACCCTCTAAGCTAGCGCGGTATTATAGACTATATAATTCACTTATTATTATATATATCTAATTATCTACTAGTACTACTTAGACTAGTTTATTCCGATTTATTCAAAATTATTCAAAATGAGTCGAGGTACTAAATGCGTATTTAGTAACTTTAGACGAAAGTACATCTACAAAAGTGTAAGCGACTCTGAGAATATCAATTTGCTCGGAGCGCTTAGGCCCGCTCGCGAGCGCTAAAATGGCTTAGAGCCGCTTAAGAATTCTCAGGCCCGCTCAGGCTCGCTCAGGCTCGCTCAGGATTATTTAGGATTCTCAGGGCCGCTCAAGGCCGCTCAGGGTCGCTCAGGATTATTTATTTACATGGCTATTACTGCTGCCATAGATATGCGCATATATGGCCATTGCTGCTGCCATAGATATGCGCATTCATGGCCATTGCTGCTGCCATAGATACGCGCATACATGGCCATTACTGCCCCTATAGATACGCGCATACATGGCCATTGCTGCTGCCATAGATATGCGCATACATGGCCCATAGATATGCGCATATATGGCCATTCTTGCCCCCATAGATGCGCGCATACCCCCATTTATGGCCTATACATACGCGTATGTATGATATTCCATGATCGCCCCTATCGACGGCAGCGACCCCCCGGAACCACCCCCAACGCCAGGAACTTTTGATTCCCGGATTCAATCGATTCGCGCGAAATCTACGCGGGGGTGACGCCCGGGCTGTGCGACACCGGATATATGGCGACGTTTTGCCAGGTGCAGTTACATAGTGCGACAGCGACAACGACAGAGCCTTGGCCATGAATGGGGGCCTTGGCCATGAATGGAATGGGGCCATGGCCATGAATGGAATGGGGCCATGGCCATAAGTGGGGCCATACATGGGGGCCATGCATGGGGGCCATATTGGTGGCGCATTCTAAATTTAGGCATTCTCACGAGCCAAAAATATTCTCAGGAGCGCTTATAGGGATTAATAGCGCTCGAGAGTCAGGATATAATATTACCCCGCTCAATTAAACTTAACCGGCTTACGTGCGCTTATAGCGCTTAGAGCCTACTCTACACTTTTGTAGATATATTCCTAATATATACTATACTTCGGTCGATAATTAATAATTATTAATACTCGAACGGTTTATTATACCGGGACTTAATATTCGGTATATTAATAAATAAATCCGGTGGTATTACTTTATTATAATTAATATAATAACGGATTATCTAGAGTAGGTATAATAAGAGTTAAAAATAACTAGTATTACTTTATTTATTAAATTCCGCCTTAATAAAGAGAAAATATAACGATATAATAATTATTTCGAATATATAAATATACTTAATAGCGCCTTTATAATTAATAAATAAACCCGACTTTAAATAACCCGATGAATATCCGCTATATTCGGAACTTCGCTTAGAATTATATACTCGTTAATATATATTCGACGATAATAGTTAATATTCTTTATTAACTCTTAAAAGATATAATTATAATCCTCTTTAAATAACTCGAATACTTAATTTAAAATATAATTCCTATAACTCGAAAGAGAAAAAGTTAAAAATAGACTATAGCCGAAGTATTTATAACTCTTTAATTAGATAAACGTTTTCGTTAAATCTTAAGTTTTATTAGTCTTAAAGAGTTCCTACGCTTTAACTCCGTAAATTAATAAATAAGAAACGAATAAAAAGTAATTATTAAATAATTTATTATAATTATAACTCCTCTCCTCTAGAGGGCGTTAATTATTCTTTATTATACTCGCGCTATACTCGACTTCGTTACGTTAATATTATATATAATATATAATAAAGCGACCTTAAGTTATATATATTAAGTTATATATCGGATTAATAAATTAAAATAAGTATTGAAGAAATATCGGCTTATTATAACCTTAAATAAAACCGCGGATAACGAGGAGAATTAATATTATTTTAATATACCTAAACTATACGGTATTATTTATTATAAAGACTTTATTCGGCTTTATAAAAATATATAAAATTATAATATTTATTATAACGAAATAATTTATAAATTCTTATTGAAAGAATTCTATATTAAAATTAATAAGAATAAAGGATTCGAGATTTAAATCCTAGAATATAATACCCGTCGAATTAATATACTAGTTATATAGGATCTTTTGAATTTTCGCGATAACTGAAAGTATATTATTACTAAAGTAGTATTAGATATTTATATTATATAATTAATATATATAAAGTCTATATAGGATTTATTTAAAGAAGGTCTCGACGTCGAATATATAACCTAGTAGGGCCTTAATCGGCGATAATAACGGTAAATTAAATAAATAATAGCGACGTAAAAAATTAAATCCGGCGACTTTATTAATACTTTTATTATATTTATCCGAGAGAATTATAAAAAGCTAGACGGTATTAAATACGATTTAATTAATATAATTCGACGTAAACGAGACTTATCCTAGATAGAAGAATATTATATTAATATATATATTTCGGTAATTTATTAAGCCCCTAATAATAAAGATAAGAGTAATATTAAGTATTTAAAGAAGTTTATAATTCGATATATACCTAGTTAACGAGATATATTTAAGAGCCGTTAAGATTATATATAAATATAATCGGATCCCGTTAACGACGATTAAGTTAAAAAGGAAAATAAGGAACTTAAAAGAGAATTAAGATAATTTAAGACTATTATTACCATAGTTAATACCGAAAAGTATAACGAAAAGAGTAGGCCGGCGACGTATATTAATATCTTTATCGAGATACTTTAGTAGTAAAATAATAACGAAGTCGACCCCGTTTATAGTATATTCGAAGTCGAGGTTATTTCTAAAAATAAAATAATTAACTCTTAAGTTTTAAGTTCTCGGCGGTTCTTTAAAATATATAATATTCTTCGTAATACTTATTTAATACCTATAGGTAAGGAGAAGATAATATTCTATATAAATAATTTCGCTAATTAGGATTAATATAATATTATTTATAACTAGGATTTTTTATTTAAGGGGATTCGGGCCGCCGATCGTTTTATAAAAAAAAACTAATAAAGTATAATCGTACCTACCCTCTCCTATCTTATTAATATTAAATAATTTATATTTAATTTAAAATACTTTCGTCGGTATTATAAAATCTTTAAGTTTAATTTTAATATAGTACTTTTATTTAATTTAAATCTAAGATAAATTAAACTAGTTCTAATTTAAATATATATAAATATATTAAATAATCTTTTATTTTAATTTCCTCTTAGAGTACCCTTCTTTATAAACTATATTATTAAAATTGTTTCTATACCTAGTTATCGCGCCTTAAATTTTAAATATATCCTATAATATCCGCTTCTTAATCTACTTCTTATAATATAAAACGATTAAAAGTCTTAATTATTAAATTAAATATTATCCTATTAATTAATTATTTTAACTACTAAAAATCGAATCAAAAGTAAATACGTTTAAAAGATAACGGTTATTTATAAACGAAGTTAGGTATAATTATTAAAGACGGAGATAAGAACGAATTTAAAAACGAAGGAGGCGAGATTATTGATTTATTATAACCTCGGAAGAGGCTATAAAAAGATCGGACGTATAATTAATAACATAATATTATATTTTTATTATCGCGAGTATATCGGGGAGTAGGTTTATAAATAAATCTAAATTAATATTTTATTAACCTAAATTAATATAGTCTCCCGTATTTTCTTTACGCGGTTATTATATCTCGACCTATATAACGCCCTCCTTATATAATAATAACTACTTTATATATAAAGAAGCGCGTTTATCTAGAGAGTATATACGCCCTACTAGTAATTTTATTCTTTTATTACTCCGGTCCGAAAACTCCTATTTTAATAATAATTAATTATTCTTATCCGCCTACGAGTCGAGTTAATTAAAATATAAATATTATAATAAATAAAGATACTTTTAGGAGGTTAAATTTTATAATTTCCGTAAAGATAAAATACGGTATCTCTAGGTAGGAATAAAGCGGCGAGATACTTTAATATATAATACCGCGGGCTACGAGGTTATTTTATTAAATATACTTCTATATCTTTCGGCTATTATTTTTATAAAATAAAAAAGTAATAATTACGGATTATAGACGGACCTTAAAATAAAACTTAAACTCGATAATTATATAAAGTAAATATAATTTAAGATTAAAAATAGGATAATTAAAAAAAAGGAGTTTAACGAAGATATTAATAATATCTCTATATTAAGCGAGGTAAAAAAGGTAACGCGTTATTAATTTAATATATTATTAATATATATTAACGACTATATTAACTACTAGATTTAATTAGCGAGAAGAGGATTCGGATAATAAAAAAGATCCGCGAATATATCTAGAATTATTATATTTTTGGAAGAGATATAGCGGAAACTATACTCGTATAAAGACTTTTAACTTAAAAGTTATAAATAATTAATTATAATAATAGTTATATATACGCCTATTATAATTAATATTAGTAACTACTATTTTATTAATTATATTTATACGGTAACTAGCCGAGAGGTAAATATAAATTCCTAAATAAAATTATAATAAAGGTATATATTTCTTTATTCTTCTTAAAGGGGGTAGACGTATTAAGAATAAAAAATATAACGAAATATATATTCGAATTAATTCGAGCTAAAATACTTTATTTAATATACTTAATAATATATATTATAATAAAAGACTACGAATTTAATTTTAGGAGGACGATAATATTTTAAAGCGAGTAAATTAAAAATATATTATTCCCTCTAATAATTCCGATCCTTTTAATTAATATTAATATTCTATATATAGAAATATACGAAGATATATAAAGGGGTTAGGAAGGACTTAAACCTAAATACCGCGAATTAATCCTATAAATACTACGGGAGAAGATTAAGATATAAATTAATTATATATTAAAGAAGGATAAATATAATATTAAAGCGATCCGGGATTCCTTTAAAGAGGAGGATAATTATAATTTATTTAATAAAGATATAAATAAAGGAGGGTAAGATATAATAAATTTATAAATTTTATCTAATCTTATTTCTTTACTAACTTTTTATAAATACCTAGCGATAACGATAATAAAGGTAGCGTATATTAAGAGAATATTATTAACGAAAATAATAGTATATAGGATAATCTAGATAATATAGAATAATAAATAATAAATGAACGAGATATAGTAATACTCGTCGACTATATAATTTATAATTTATTAATATAAATATTAAATAAGCGTTAGGATTAGTAACGAGTAAAAGCGATTATCGAATATAATAATATTACTCTCTTCGTATATTATCTAGCCTATTAACGGGAATATTAGATAAATAAAAACTAAAGTAAAAAGAAAGAAAAGTTATCGTAAAGAGTAATAATAATCTCTTTTTCGTAGAAATAACTATTTAAAATAAGATATTAAATTATAAATAAAAATTAGACTAGTACTCTAGCTAGTCGATTATTATAATCGTTTATAACCGACTATATAGAAGAGGTACGTAACTACCTATAACGGAGTTATATTTGCTTATTACTATATTATACTATATATACTAACTTTTATTAAATAAGAGTAATTAATAATGATTTAATAACGCGGGATAAAGAGTTAAAAAATATATTAAATCTAATAAATTTTATATTTCGATTCGATGGGAGAGAAGATACCCTATATTCAAATATTATATATATTAAATTTAAAGTAAAACATAAGGTAAAAAAGGACGAGAGGATTTAGTACCAGCTACTAACTTAAATTATATTCGATAATAACTAGGGTTTTTAGAAATTTTTAAAATATATATTAATAATTAAGATTATTAAAGTTACCCGGGGTTTTAAATATAACTAGAAGTTACCGTCGCTATAATAATATATTTATAATAAAAGATCTAATATATAAACTTATATATCTTTTACGTTAAAGAATATAAATAGAGTAATAATAATAAAAACTAAAAGAGAGTATAAACTATCATTAACCCTAATATAAATTTAAAATAAAAATATTATTTATATTAAAATTTCGCGTTAACTATAAAGCTATATCTAAGATAAAAAAATAATATAGGTTAAATTATCCTAAAAAGACCTTTAATCGACCGATAGAATTATATTAAATAAAATATTAAGGAAAGTACTTCTAGTAATTATTATATATAAATTAAGAATTAAATATACGAGTTTCAAATATTTTTACGAGTTAAAGGTATTCTTAGAAGCGAGCTAGATTCTTAATTATACTTAAGTATATTAATAGCGCTCGGGAGTTAGGATATAATATTACCCCGCTTAAACCGACTTAACTAATTTACGAGCGCTTAGAGCGCTCAAAGCCTACTCTATACTTTTATAGATAAATTATCTTATTATAAAATAGTAATTATTATTAAATAAATATTATCTAGATTAAATTTAGTATTAATAATAATATTTTTATATAATATATTAATTGAATATAATATTAAATTCTCTTTATATATCGGAGTTTAGATTAAGTTATAGTAAATATCTAAATTAAATATTTATATATAGAATATAATCTAAAGAAAAAGAAAAGAAAAGAAAAGTCTTTCTTTTCTATTTATATACTTCCGTACGTCTCGAAATAAGATCTTAATATATAAAAGTTATATTATTTTAATATAGAAAGTTTTACGTTAATAATATAAATATTTAATACTAAATTTAATTTATATAGTTAGTTTATTATATTATATTTAATAAAATTATCTATATATTAATTATTACTTCCTTATATATTTATTTTATATTTATATATATATTTAGAAAGATATAGAAATAAAAAGTAGTAATAATATATAAACTATTCTAGTATATATTTAT
>JAABUS010002924.1_pt1 | contig 29778 bp, 18 predicted proteins | sample 5560161 | NCBI WGS metagenome assembly JAABUS01 (sample SAMN10711885, study PRJNA513376) | rock metagenome | isolation source: Antarctica rocks | place: Antarctica: Victoria Land, Trio Nunatak nord | collected 2016-01-04
GGAACCGGCGCCTCAGCAAAGACTACGAACTGCTCCCGGCCACCGGCGAGGCCTGGATCAATCTGGCGATGAGTCACCTCATGGCTCGCCGGTTGGCCGCATGATCCCTTCTCAGACAGGCTCTAGTTGGGGTCGGGGGCGAGGAGGCCGTAGGCGCCGTCGCGGCGGCGGTAGAGGACATTGACCGCTTCTTCCCCCACGTTATGGAATAGGTAGAAGTCGTGGTCGAGGAGCTCCATTTGGGCGATGGCCTCGTCGACGTCCATCGGTTTGAGCGCGAAGCGCTTCGTGCGAACGACGCTCGTGCGGAGGTCCACATCGTCGCCGTCGTCGCCATCGTCGAGGTCGACGTCTTGGACGTCGGAGGCGCTGGACGACGGAAGCGGCACGAGATCGGCGCGGGGGGCCTTGCGTCGCCTTCGCTTGTCGTGAAAGCGGCGGACTTGGCGAGTCAGCTTGTCGACGGCGCGGTCGACGGCGAGGCGTGGGTCAGGGTCATCTTCCTCGGCGCGGAGGAGGTGGCGACCGGTTTGGATGGTCAGTTGCGCGGTGGTGGTGTCAGGACCGAGACGATTGTGGCGGGCGCGGAGCTCGAGTTTGGCGTCGACGACACGATCGAGGAGATGGTCGAGCTTGGCGACGCGTTGCTCAACGAACTGACGGAGATCATCGCTAATAGAAAGGCCGTTGCCACGGATCTGGAGGTCCATGGGGCACCCCTTGGAAACGGACGGCGCTCATGCTCGACAAATCGCGAACAGACAGGCCTCGGGTCACGAGGAAGTAGGCAGGGGCCGCGGATGACGGAAGGACGGGACGGTCGTGGCAGTGCCCGCGGAGGGACTCGAACCCCCGACGCCCACCTTAGGACGGTGGCGCTCTATCCGCTGAGCTACACGGGCGGGAGGACAACCACTGCCTACGGCAGATGCTAGCACAGGTCGTGGTCGGTGGGGAGCGCGGCGACTCAACAAGTCTGTCATCATGATGTACGATCATAATGTACGTACTAATTTATGAGGTAGATACAATGATGTTGCTCACGACGAGTTAATGGATCTTTCCGTTGGAAGGGCCGTGCCCGTTCTATATTCTGCAATAATGAATTCCTACAGAAGGGTGGATGTTCGCGTATGTACGCGATATTAACAAGAGTGAAGGGAACATTTCTGCGGAGAGAGTCTGGCCTGGACTGTACGGTCGCTAGGAAAAGGCGAACGGGATAGGTTGCGAGTCATATTGGGGGTGATCTTCTGGAAGGGAGGATCGACGTCGTAGGGCGAGTTGGAAGGAGGCCGATGGTCAGCTCCGGAGCGTTTGGGGGGGTAGGGTCGTCTATTGTATGCCAGCGCGGCGCTGTGGTACCTTGGCGCCCACGCGGGGAGTAGCGCAGCCCGGTTAGCGCGCAGCGTTCGGGACGCTGAGGTCGGAGGTTCGAATCCTCTCTCCCCGACCGAAGAACGGGAGCGGCATATCGCCGCTCCCGTTCGTGTTTATACGACGAGGCGAATTAGGCGCGATAGCGCTGGCGGGCGCTTGGGAGGCTGGGATGGGTCCGAATCTGGATGAATGCGTCGCATGGATGATTCCTGGAGCGGCCCTCACCCCCAGCCCCTCTCCCGATGCGCGGGAGAGGGGAGCCGCGCGCTATAGCCCGGGGAGGCCGGACCAGTACCCGGCTTTGATACTAGACGTGAACACACCGCGGCGGAGCTGAGTTGAGAACGCGCAGCGAAAATGGTTCGCCATCGCCGTTTCGGATGTTGCCATCGGTGGCGTCGATGGCGGCGTCGCTGCGGGCGCAGGGGACGAGTCTCGGCGACGAGGCGTTGACGCGCTTGATTCAGGATGAACTGGACCGAGAGCGTGCCGCGATCCGATCGGGGGCTCGACCGAGCGAGGCCGAGGTCGAGGAACGGATGGCGGCAGCGGTGGCGGCGATCGAACGGCCGCGCTTGACCCCGCTGCTCAACGCAACGGGGGTCATCATTCATACGAATCTCGGGCGGGCGCCGGTGAGCACCGAGACGGCGGCGGCGATGGCGGCGGCGGCGGGAGGCTATGTCGCGCTCGAGGTCGAGGCGGCGACGAACGAGCGCGGTGGGAGGATGCGGGAGATCGGACACCTGATGCGATTGTTGACGGGCGCCGAGGCGACGCTCGTGGTCAACAATTGCGCGGCGGCGGTCGTGTTGGTCCTCTCGGCGGTGGCGGCCGGACGCGGAGTGGTCATCTCACGGGGCGAGGCGGTTGAGATTGGCGGTGGGTTTCGCGTCCCAGACGTTATGCGGCAGAGCGGCGCGACCCTGGTTGAGGTGGGGACGACGAATCGGACGTACGCGGGGGACTATGCCGACGCGACGGACGAGGGGACCGCGGCCTATTTGAAGATTCACCCGAGCAACTTCCAAATCGTCGGATTCGTCCACGCGGCCGCGACAAGCGAGTTGGTTGAAATCGGTCAGCCCCGTGGAATTCCGGTGATCGAGGATCTGGGGAGTGGCGCTCTGATCGACACGACCAGGTACGAGTTGGCCGCTGAGCCAACGCTGGCCGAGAGCTTGGCCGCCGGCGCGAGTCTCGTGATGGCGAGCGGTGACAAGCTGGTAGGCGGGCCACAAGCGGGAATTATCGCCGGCGGGGCCACCTGGGTGGACCGGGTGGCGCGTCATCCGCTGGCGCGGGCGGTGCGGGCGGACAAGACGTGTTTGGCGGGTGTCGCAGCGACGCTGCGCCACTACGTTCGTGGCGAGGCTGAGACCACGGTTCCGGTCTGGCGGATGATCGCGGCGCCGGGCGCAGAGATTCGTGGGCGCGCCGAGGCGTTGCGGCAGGGACTGATGACGCGGGGTGCAGCGATCGAGGTTGTGGCGACGGCCGCGACGGTCGGTGGGGGATCGCTCCCTGGGGAGCGTCTGGAGAGCTTCGCGCTGGCCCTGGATCCTGTACGTGATCGGAACGGCGACGTGGAAGACCTGGCCCGGCGGTTGCGGCTGGGAGCACCGGCGGTGTTTGGCCGGATCGAGCACGACCGGCTCCTGCTCGATTTGCGAACCATTCTGCCAGAGGACGACGAGCGGCTCGGCCAAGCGGTGGTGCGCGCTGCCACCGCCTGATTGATGCTCGCCGCACGTCAGCTGTGCATCGTTCAGCGGAATGAAGCCCCGTTAACTGGCGCGCTGCCCGTTCTGTCACGCGCCGCCCTCCTCATCCGTCCCAGTCTTAACGAGTGCGGCGGTACCGCCGGAGGATACGGGGAGACCGGCGAGAGGAGATGGCGCAATGGACGTGTTCGTGACTGGGGCGACGGGCGTGCTGGGACGGGCGACGGTGCCGTTGCTGGTTGCGGCGGGAGATAGGGTACGAGCCTTGAGCCGATCCGAGAAGAACGACGAGACGCTGCGGTGCATGGGCGCCGAGCCTGTGCGGGGCGATCTGTTCGACCGGGACTCCGTGCGGGCGGCGGTGACTGGAAGCGACGCGATCCTGCACCTGGCGACCAAGATCCCGGCGATGCGTCGAGCGATCCGGGCCGGGGCGTGGCAGGAGAACGATCGAATCCGGGAGGACGGAACCCACAATCTTGTCGATGCCGCGCTCGCGGCCGGGGTGGAGACGTTCATCTACCCGAGTGTGATCTTCGTCTACCCGGACGGCGGAGACCGCTGGCTCGACGCGGCGACGACGCAGCCAGTGGTGCCGCCGAGCAATATCCTACGATCGACGCTGATCGCGGAGGCGGAGGTCGCGCGCTTCAGCGCCGATGGCCATCGCGGCGTTGTGCTGCGGATGGGCGCGTTCTATGGTCCTGAATCCGTGCAAACGCGAGACCTGGTTGACCTGGCGCGGCGGGGACTGGCGGCGCTGCTCGGTTCCAGCGAGGGGTACCAGTCGTCGATCTGGATTCCTGACGCGGCGGCAGCGGTCGTTGCGGCGCTGGAGCGGGCGCCGGCTGGCATCTACGACGTTGTCGACGACGAACCACTGCGGCGACGCGAGTTGAAGGTGGCACTCGCGGCGGCCGTCGGGCGACGGCGTCTGTTGAGCCTGCCAGCTGCGCTCGTTCGGGTTGGGGGAGGGAAGGCGGGCGCCGCGCTCTCGGTTAGCCAACGGGTGTCGAACTGGCGTTTCCGGGAGGCGACCGGTTGGGCGCCGACGGTGCCGAATGCCCGCATAGGACTGGGTCGGCTTGATGCGGAAAATAGGTCGGGGCCGAGTGGGAGCAGGGGGATACGACGGTGGCTGCGTGCGGGGCTGGGGTTGCTGGTGCTGGTCTCCTTGCCAATCGGCGTTTGGCAGCAATTCGCGCCACGATCCTTCTACGATGCGTTCCCGGGATTCGTCCACGCCTGGGTGTCGGGTGACGGCCCGTATAACAAGCATCTGATGCGTGACGTCGGTGGTGGTTCGCTGGGGCTGGCGGTGGTCGCTTGCTTTGCTCTGGCACGGCCAAGCGCGACGTTGGTGCGGGCGCTTGCGACCGGCATGCTTGTCTCGCAGGTGCCTCACATCGCGTACCATGCCGCGCATCTTGATCTGCTGCCGACGCGTGGCGATCAGATCGCGCAGTCGATAGCTCTGGTCCTGTATGTGATGCTCGCGGCGCTTCTCTTCGTTAGCGCGTCCCGGTTCCAGGCGGAGGCTGACGCAGCGACGGGACAACGCGACCCGCGGCAGCGAGAGGCACCGGGCGTGACTGGACCGGCGGATTCAGGCGCGGCTCTGGGACGCGGATGAATCGCTGGACTGGCGAAGGGGCGCTGGGCCGGAGCGGTCCACGGGGACATCGTGCGTCGATCCCTGATCCGCTGACCGGAGCCAGGGAATCGAGGGTTCACGCACCCATTTCTCGACTGGCTGGGACGGTGTACGGCGCTCGACTCGTCTGGTCATGAGTGGGGCGGGGCAGCCCGGCTGACGGGACGTGGGAGGGGGATAGGGAGGATGCTTCGGCGGCTGGTGGCGCGGCAGGTGACGGGTGGACGGCATCGGAGCGAGAGCGAAGCCGCCTATCGAACCGCGGCGACGCGCGTCCTCATTCTCGGCGGTGGGTTCGGCGGGATGGCGGCGGCGCTTGCGTTGGAAAAGCGACTGGGGCAGCGGCCAGATACGAGCACGCTGGTGGTCGATCGCAACAACGATATGCTGTTCACGCCGTTGCTGTGGACGGTGGCGGACGGCCGCGCGAATCCGAACGACGTCGTCGTGCCCTTGCGTGCCTTCCAGCGGCGGAGAGCGTTTCACGTCCTCCACGCGACAGTCGAGGGAATTGACCTGGACGCGCGGGAGGTGAGGACCGACGCGGGAACCCGACCGTACGACTACCTCGTGATCGCGCTTGGGAGCGAGACGGCGGTACCGGACCTGCCCGGTCTGCGCCGGTTCGCCCATCAATTCCACACGCCGGCCGATACGATGGAGCTGCGGAACGTCTTGATCGATGCCGTTGAGGCGGCGCACCGGACCGAGGACGAGTCCGAGCGGAGAGCGTGGTTGACGTTCGTCGTCGGGGGCGGCGGCGACACGGGTGTGGAGCTGGCGGCGACGATTCGCGTGTACCTCGCCGATGCGCTGCTCGCCGCGTATCCATGGCTGGCCGACGTGCCAATTCGGGTCGTGGTGATTGGCCGGGCCGATCGCGTCGTGCCGATGAGCAGTCCGCGCGCCTCGAAGGCGGTGCGTCGGGCGCTGGAAGCCGGCGGGGTGGAGGTCATCACGGGAGTGACCATCGACGCGGTGACGGAGCGCGCGGTGCGGACGTCGGAGGGGGAGATTCCGGCGCGGACTCTATTCTGGGCGGCGGGGATCACGGCGCCGCCGATCATTCGTGACTTGCCGGTGGCGCACGCGCGCAACGGAGCGGTCATGGTAGACGGCTGCTTAAGGTTGGCGGACCATCCCGAGGCGTTCGCGATTGGGGACGGGGCCTGGGCGTTCGACGCGGCGACGGGCGACCCGGTGCCGCCGACGGCCCAGGCGGCGGAGCACGAGGGACGGTATGTGGCGGCCGCGATCGCGGCGACTGTCGCGGGGCGGCAAGCGAAGCCATTTCGCTACCACCCGCTGGGACGACTCGCCCTGCTCGGAGGTGGCCGCGGCGTCGCGGAACTGGGCGGGAGGACGATCACGGGCCTCCCAGCGTGGCTGCTCTGGCATGGGTACTACTGGTCGCGGATTCCCTCGTGGCGCAATCGCGTTCGCCTCCTGATCGCGTGGATGCTGGCCGGGTTGATCGGACGGGAGACCGGACAGTTGCGGCTCTCGCCTGGTGGCATCCGAGCGGTAGGGGACGCCGAGTCGAGGTCCGGCGCACCGTCGACGGAGGACGAGGTGCGGAAAAAGGCCGGGTAGGCGAGGCGGTAGGGGGAAAGCGGCGAGGACGAAGCCACGGGCGGTCCGCGATGTCCGCGGATGGGGAGGGCACGATCGAACCCAGGTCGCGATTGGGACTGGGCCACCTCGCTTCGCGGCGCTAGAGGTCGCGTTCCAGGTCACGCTGGCGGCACGCCGTGAAACTTATCTGGGTTCGAGACGATGTAGACGCCGTGAATGACGCCGGCGGTGCTCTCCAGGGAGACAACGGTGATGGGGTGGCCATCGAGGCGCGCGACGATGGCTGGCCAGCCATTGACGAGCTCGACGCCGATGACGGTGCCGGGTGGGACGTGGCGTGAGATGCCGAGGAGGAAGCGCGCGACCTTATCGGCGCCATGGATCGGGCGGCGAGCGGCGCGAGCGTTCGGGCCGCCATCGGACCAGAGGGTCACGTCCGACGCGAGGGTCGCGACGAGAGCGGAGAGGTCGCCGGTGACAGTGGCGTCGATGAACCGGCGGGTGAGGTGTTCCTGATCAGCTGGGGAGACGGGGAAGCGAGGGCGGCGAGCGGCAAGGTGATCGCGGGCGCGCCGCGCGAGCTGGCGGCAATAGGTCTCGCTCTCGCCGACGATGGCGGCGATCTCGGCGTAGCCGTAGGCGAAGACATCGTGGAGGAGAAAGACGGCCCGCTCCTTCGGCGACAGCGTTTCGAGCAGCAGCAGGAACGCAGTCGATAGGGACTCGTTCAGCAGCGCGGTGTCGGCCACGTCCGGCTCCTCGCGCGTCGCCAGCGGCTCGGGCAGCCATGGTCCAAGGTATTGCTCACGTTGAACGCGGGCGGAGCGCAGCTGGTCGATGCAGAGACGGGTAATGACGGCCGAGAGCCACGCTTTCGGCGACTCGACGACGACGCCATCGGCGAGGGCGCGGTGCCAGCGAAGGAACGTTTCTTGGACCGCATCCTCGGCGTCGGCGACGCTGGCGAGCATGCGATAGGCGATGGCGAAGAGGAGAGGGCGGTACGTGAGGATCGGTTCGGTCTCGGTCACGCCGCCTCCGTTTCTGGGTTGGAGTCGTGCGGGACGCCTCGTGACGAAGCGGTGAACCGGCGGGTCAGCAGTGTTTGACGGACGCCCTCGCGGTGGTGAGGTGTTGTCCGCCTATCTTGGACTGCTGTGACGCGAACCATGAGGCTCTCCATCTCCGTGGGTATCGTCCTGGCGGTCGATGCCATTGAGGAGAGGACGAATGTCATGCCGCTGGCGTGACAGCATGACCGGTGGAGCGACCGTGGCTCCCCGGTAGCCAAGCCAGCGGTCATGGTGGCTCGTTCAGGGCTGGGCTACCGACCCGGGGTCATGGTGGAGCGGGTATCGCGGAAGTAGGGGCTCGGCGGGGGATAGAAGCGCTGGTGGCGCTCAGCGAGTCCGGCGAACTGGGCTCCAAGATCGGTGATGGCCGCCTCGTCCTTCGTCTGCTGTGCGACCTGCATCCCGGATTCCAACTGGCGCATGAGGTAGTGAAAACGCTCCTTGCCGAGGAGGGCGAGCGTCTGGCGAGCTTCCCGCTCGATTCGTCCGGGAACCTGAGCGGGAGTGCCATCAAGGGAGGCGAGGAGGCGCTCGGCGTGGTCGGCGATGGCGTCGTCGAGACCCGGAATGATCTGCTCTGGTGGAAGATCGACGAGGCGCTCATCCTTGAGGACGCACAGGAGCTCCCGGTTGCGGCTGTCCATCACATCGTCGTCGGGGACAAGCGAGAGCACGTCGCCACAGATGCTCCGGTGTTTGAGGAGGAGCGCCAGGAGGTGATCCTCGTGCGAGATCCGAGCGACGGGGGCGAAGGTGGCGGCCGGGCGGCCATCCGGACGGGGTAAGGCGCGGAGGTTGGGACGACGGATTTCCGCCATAACGACGCGCGGATCGAGTTGCAGGCGATTGGCCAGGAGCGCGACGTAGTGGGATTGGACGATCCGGTCGCCGACATGGGCGAGGACCGGGGCGGAACGCTTGATGACTTCTGCTTTCGCCCTGGCATCGCCCGGATCGACGCCGGCAGTGACGACGTCGATATAGAAGTCGAGGAAGGGCTGGGCCTGGGCGACCACGTCTGGCCAGCGCTCGGGTGCCTTCCGAATCAACTCGTCGGGGTCCTTGCCTTCCGGTAGGCGGACGATCGCGATCTCGGCGTTGAGCTTCCGTTCGAAGCGGACGATGCCAAAGGGATCGGGCACGGGAACGGCCTCGGCATCGAGGGTGTCTTGCATGGTCTCCAAGCTGCGGAGCGTGGCCATCTGACCGGCGGTGTCGGCGTCCAGGGCGAGGACGATGTGCTTCGAGAGCCGTTTGACGAGCGCGACCTGCGCTTCGGTGAAGGCGGTCCCCATCGCGGCGACGACGTTGGCGTGACCGAATTGATGGGCGGCGATGGCGTCCATGTAGCCCTCGACGATCACCACCTGGTCGCGTTTGCGAATCTCTTCTTGGGCGAGGTCGAGACCGTAAACGAGGGTGCTTTTGTCGAAGATGGCGGATTGTGGGGAGTTGAGGTATTTGGGCTGACCATCGCCGACGATGCGGCCGCCGAAGCCGACGACATGACCTTCGCGGTTTCTGATGGGGAACATGAGCCGGTTGCGAAAGCGGTCGTAGTAGCCGCCGGTGTCCCGTGTCTGGAGGAGCCCGGCTTCGGCGGCAAGCGCGGGGTCGAGGCCGCGCTGGACCAGGTAGCGGTGGAGAGCGTCCCACTGATCGAGCGCGAAACCAAGGCCGAAGCGGGCGATGACATCGGGCGAGAGCCCGCGTTGCTCGACGACGGCTCGGCCTGGGGCACCCGCCTGGCTGTTGGTGAGAACGTTGGCAAAAAAGGCGGCGGCGAGCTCGTTGAGCTCGATCAAGCGCTGGCGGTGAGCATCGACCTCGGGAGGGACGGTGGGGACGGTGGCGAGCTCGACTCCAGCGCGGCGGGCGAGCTCCTGGAGGGCCTCGCGGAACTCGACGTGCTCGACGCCCATGTAGAAGGTAAAGGCATCGCCGCCTTTGCCGCAGCCGAAGCAGTGAAAGTTCTGGGAGTCGGGGAAGACGACGAAGGAGGGGGTCTTCTCTTGGTGGAAGGGACACAGACCCTTGTAGGAGCGCCCAGCCCGCTTGAGCGGTGCGTAGGCGGAGATGAGCTCGACGATGTCGGTCCGGTCTCGAACTTCGGCGACGGCGTCCCTGGCCATGACGGCTCCGATCGAGCGAGCTAGCGGCATCGACTAGGGTGGGTACGCGGACGATCGGGACAGGGGTTAGACAGACCAATGCTGGGGAACGAAGAGACGCTCGTACAGCTCGATGGCGTAGCGGTCGGTCATGCTGGCGACGTAATCGGCGGACTGGCGGACGGGCGAGTCGTCGCGTCCGGGCAGGCGATACTCGGTTGGGAGGCGATCCGCATCGTCGGCGAAGTGCTTGAAGAGGGCGCACACGATGTGCTGGGCACGCTGGGTATTCGGCTCGCGGTTGAGCGGGGTGTAGACGCGCTCGAACAGGAGGTCGCGGAGGGCATCGGCCGCGACACGGACGTCGGTGGAGATGCGGATGGCGCCGGGAGGGGCTAGGGTGTCTGATTGAGCGATGACGTCGCAGACGAGGGTGTTGATGCGCTGCGCGTGGGTTGTCCCGAGCACGTCATAGACGGCGGAAGGGATTTCGGCGGCGTCGAGCAGCCCGGCGCGGAGCGCGTCGTCGAGGTCGTGGTTGATGTAGGCGATGCCATCAGAGATCTTGACGACCTCTCCCTCCGAGGTGGCTGGTCTGCCGGCCGCCTCAGCCGTAATGCCGGAGCGTGGTTTGGAGTGACGGAGGATACCGTCGCGAACCGGGTCCGTGAGGTTGAGACCACGGCCATCCCGCTCCAAGAGGTCGACGATACGGAGGCTTTGCTCGCTATGGCGAAACCCGGGGAGGGCGGAGGCGAGGGCCGTCTCGCCGGCATGACCGAACGGTGTGTGGCCGAGGTCATGGCCGAGGGCGATCGCCTCGATCAGGTCCTCGTTGAGACGAAGGGCGCGACCGATCGTGCGACTGATCTGGGTGACTTCCAGGGTATGGGTGAGGCGGGTGCGGTAGTGGTCGCCAATGGGCGCGATGAACACCTGGGTCTTGTGCATCAAGCGGCGGAAGCTCTTCGTGTGGAGGACGCGATCGCGGTCCCGCTGGAAGGCGGTGCGGACCGTGCTCTCGACTTCGAAAGTGCCGCGCGGAGCAGCGCGGGACGGATAGGCAGCCGGGGCAAGCCATTCGACTTCACGTGCCTCGATGGCCTCACGAATGGACTGAGCCACGGGAGAAGCGGCGGTCATGGTGTGGGTCGCCGATCGATGACTTTCATGCAGGGGATCACTGACGCGAGTGCGAGGGCTGCAAGCGGGATAGCCATTGTACACAACGTACGGACAGTGTGACGGCGGAATTCACGGCCGTCATTCTTCAACCGGTGACGACCACCGATCAGGTCAGAACATCCATGGCGGCGAGACTGGCGATAAGGCGTTTGCGGCCGTGGCGGGTAAAGTCGATGGCAAGCTCCTGGTCGGTGCCGCGATCGACGGCCTCGGCGATCGTTCCTTCGCCGAATTTGGGGTGAAAGACGCGCTGGCCTGGGGCGTAGTGGACCGCCGGCATGGCGGGGACCGAGGGGACCGGAGCGGATGAGGAGGTAGTCGAGGCGCTGGAGGAGGATGGCTGCCTGACGCGGTCCTGGAGGCGGCCGCTGGCGTACCCGGTTTGGCGCCGACCAAGGCTCTGGACGTTGCCTTCGGGGATGGCGTTGAGGAAGCGGGAGGCGACGGCGGGCTGGAAGCGGCCGTAGACGACCCGGCTGCCGGCAAAGGTGAGATAGAGGAGGCGTTGGGCGCGGGTGATGCCGACGTAAAAGAGGCGGCGTTCCTCTTCGAGGGGCATAGCGTCATAGAACTCGGCCTCGATCGCGCGACTGATCGGGAGTAAACCCTCTTCGACGCCGGTAATGAAGACGACCGGAAATTCGAGACCCTTGGCGGAGTGGAGGGTGATCAGAGTGACGCGGCCGCGTCCATCGTCCTCCATGGTGTCGACGTCGGAGACGAGCGAGACCTGTTCGAGGTAGGTGGGGAGGGCCTCGGCGGGCGGCAGGAGGTCGTATTTCTCGAGATCGGCGCGCAGCTCAAGGACGTTCGCCCAACGCTGCATCTCTTCCTCGCTCTCGTGGTCGAAGGACGCGGAGTAGCCGGTCCGCTCGACGATAGCGTCGAAGAGGTCGACGAGCGGCACTTCACCGTTGAGCTCGCGGAGATGGGCAAAGACGGTCCCGAGTTTCTGGGCGGCGCTGCGGGCGGCGCCGCTCAGCTCGGGGCCAGGACGATCGGTGGCGAGGGTGGGGACGAGGGCCAGGAAGCCATCAAGCAGCGGCCCGCCGTTCAGGGCGGTCCAGGCGCGGATTGTGTCGAGCGCCTTGGGGCCAAGACCGCGGCCGAGGGGCAGGTTGGCGATGACCCGGTCCAGGCTGACTTCATCGGCGGGGTTATGGAGGAGGCGGAGGATGGCGAGGACGTCCTTGACCTCTTTGCGATCATAGAAGCGGACACCGCCGACGATGCGGTAGGGGACGTCGCTGACGCGAAACGCCTCTTCTAGGACGCGGCTCTGGGCGGTGGTGCGATACATGATGGCGACGTCGTCGCCGCCGACTCCCTCGGTCTTGGCGAGGCGGCGAATCTCGCCGACGACAAACTGGGCCTCGTGGTTCTGGTCGCTCAGCTCGCGGACGGCGACGAGGGCACCGTCCTCGTTGTCGGTGCGGAGGCAGCGGTCGATCCGCTGAGTGTTCTCGCGGATGACGCGGTCGGCGGTTTCGACGATGCGGCGGGTGGAGCGGTAGTTCAGCTCGAGGTGAATGCGGCGGGCGTCGGGGTAGTCCTTCTCGAAGTCGAGGATGTTGCGGATATCGGCCTGGCGCCAGGCGTAGATCGATTGGTCAGGGTCGCCGACGACGAAGAGGTTGCGGTGCTTGGCGGCGAGGGCCGCGACGAGGACGTACTGGACGCGGTTGGTGTCCTGATATTCGTCGACGAGGATATAGAGGAAGCGCTCCTGGTAGCGGTCGAGGAGACCGGGGGCTTCGTCGAATAGCCGGATCGGGAGGCCGAGCAGATCATCGAAGTCGACGGCGTTCGCTTTGCGGAGGGTACGCTGGTATTCCTTGTAGATGCGGCTGACGACCTCGTCATCGTAGGTCTCGGCCTGGGCGGTGAATTCATCGGGGCCAATGAGGAGGCTCTTGGCGGCCGAGATGCGGGAGAGCATGCGGCGCGGAGCGACCTGCTTGGGATCGAGGCCGACGGCCTGGATGGATCGTTTGGCGACATCGAGTTGGTCGGCGTCGTCGTAGATCAGGAAGTTGGGCAGGATGCCGAGGCGATCGGCGACGACGCCCGGATTCTGGCGCAGCAGCCGGACTCCGAAGGCGTGGAAGGTGCCCATGACGAGCCCCTCGGCGCGGCGTTCGCCGAGAAGGCGCTCGATGCGGTCGCGCATCTCGCGCGCGGCCTTGTTCGTGAAGGTGACGGCGAGGATGCGATCGGGGGAGACGCCGCGCTCCTCGATCAGGTAGGCGATGCGGTGGGTGAGGACGCGGGTCTTGCCGGAGCCGGGCCCGGCGACGACGAGGAGGGGGCCTTCGGTGGTGGTCACCGCCTCTTGCTGTTCCGGGTTGAGGCCGGTCAGGAGGCGGGTGGCGACGTTGGTCTCGACGGTCGGGAGAATCTCGGTCACGGTGCACCTATGGGTCACGTCGAGTACCGGCCGGCCGGAGCGGGGTCGGCGTTGAGTCTAGCACCGAGCGAGCGTTGATTCAGGGTCGGCGGTGGACGGCGTTGGCGGCCGTTCGTCACGACGGGAGGGGAGCGCCGTTGGCGTTGCGAAGGTTGGAACGAGCGCAACCGGGCCGGCAGGTTGGGGCGCGAGGGGAGCGGGTGTTGCCGCGAGGAGATGGGAGATTTGACGCTCCCCGGTGGCCACGGTACATTTTCTCTGGCCCGAGCAGTGGGTTTGGCCGACGTAGCTCAGCGGCAGAGCAAGGGACTCATAAGCCCTTGGCCGGTGGTTCGATTCCACCCGTCGGCACCGTTTCCCCGATGACCTCCTTTGGCGCGAGATTGCCCGCAGAGCGCCCGTGCAGACTCAATCAGATTCAGTGAGAACGCCGACGAACGGTGGATTCGTGGGCCTTGAGCAACGTGTGTTGAGACGCTGGCGCGGGCTCGATGCGCCGCCGGACGCGGTGGTGGTGGTCGGGTTCTCGGGGGGTGGCGACTCGCTGGCGCTGGGCGCGGCGTTGGGTCGGATCGCGGCGAAGGGCGGGGTGCGGCCGCTGCTGGTCCACATCGACCATGGGTTACGTGCGGGCTCGGACGAGGAGCAGACGCGGGCGCGAGAGCTGGCCGGCGCGCTTGGGCTGCCATTCCGGGGGATGCGGGCGAGGGAGAATCCGCTCGAGAGGCATCGGGGCGTGGGGACCGAGGAGGCGGCGCGGCGGGAGCGGTACCGGGCGCTGGCGACGGTGGTGGCGGAGACGGGGGCGGCGGTGGTGGCGCTGGCCCACCACCAGGAGGATCAGGCGGAGACGGTGCTGTCGCATCTGCTGCGCGGCGCGGGATTGACGGGCGCGGCGGGGATGGCGGAGCGTCGGGATCTGCTGGTTCCGTGGTGGGAGGAGACGGAGCTTGGCGATGTTCGCTGGGTGCCGCTCTGGCGGCCATTTCTGACCGAGGCGCGGGCGACGGTGCGGCGGTATGCGGCGAAGACCGGACTGACACCAATCGAAGATCCATCAAATTGGGAACGGGTGCACCGGCGCAACGAGCTCCGGCACGAGGCGATACCGCTGCTCGAGCGGATCTGGCCGGGAGCAACGGCGGCGCTGGCGCGGTTCGGGGAGCTGGCGGCGGCAGACGACGTCGCGCTGGAAACCATGGCGGACGCGGCGTATGAGCGGGCGGCATTGGCGGGGGACGCGTTGCGGCGCGTGTCGCTGGCGGAGGAGCCCGTCGCGGTGCGGCGTCGCGTCGTGCGGCGGTGGTTGCGGGAGCGGACGGGAAGCAGGGCGGTGACAGCGGACCGCATTGAGGCGGTGTTGGGATTAGTCCAGCCAGGCGCAGGGGGGCGGCGGGTCGAGACGGGTGAGGGCTGGGGAGTGTGGGTGGACGGCGGAGCGCTGCGGGTGACGCGCCTACCAGGGGCTGGTGGTGCTGGGAGGGGAAGCGATGATGAATGAGGCGCGTGCCCGGGGCGTGGCCCGGATTCTGATCGACGAGGCGGCGATTCAAGCGCGAATCCGGGAGCTGGCCAGCGAACTCGACGATCTGTATGGGACGGACACGCCGCTGATGGTCGGGGTATTGAACGGAGCGGTCGCGTTCATGACGGACCTGATGCGGGCGATGACGATTCCGGTGAAGATCGACTTCATGGCGGTGTCGAGCTACGGCGCGAGCACGCAGAGCTCGGGTGTGGTGCGCATTTTGAAGGACCTGAATGAGGAGATCGAGGGGCGGCGGGTACTGGTGGTCGAAGACATCGTGGATAGCGGGCTGACCCTGCAATACCTGCTCGACGTGCTGGAGCGGCGGAACCCGATTGACCTGCGGGTGGTGGCGTTGCTGAAGAAGGAGAAGGTGGCGGCGGCCGAGGTCCGGGTCGATCAGGTCGGGTTCGCGATCCCGGACGAGTTCGTGGTGGGCTATGGCCTGGACTACGCTGGACGCTACCGAAACCTGCCATATGTCGCCGTTTTGGACCCGCGGACGATCGAGGAGGGTCAATAGCCGATGCTATACTCCCGACTCGCCCGGCCCCGGCGACAGGGTCGCTCCAGCTTCGGGCCGGCGCGCTACTGGGAGACACCGCATGGGTGACACGAAATGGCTCCGCAACGGATTTGTCTGGATCGTTCTGATCGTGGCGGTGATCGCGCTCTGGTTCGCGTTCGTCGGCCAGACGACGGCGCCGACGAAGAAGGGGATTTTGGAGGTCGCGGCCGATGTCCGGGCGGGCAAGGTGGAGCGGCTGATTCAGCACGAAGGAAGCCAGGACGTCCGGGTCACGTACACCACGGAGGCGGGGGAACTCCCGTCGCAAACGACGCTGCCGGACGATACGAGCCTGCTTGACGCACTCCAGCAGTATGGGGTGGACATCGCGAAGGTGCCGCCCGAATTAATCGATATTCAGCCGGCGAGCCGTTGGGGCAACTGGTTGAGCGCGTTTGGCTTCCTGCTGCCGACGCTGTTCCTGGTTGGGATTTTCGTTTTCATGATGCGGCAGGCGCAGGGGAGCAATAATCAGGCGATGTCGTTCGGCAAGAGCCGGGCGCGTCTCTTTACGGGGAACAAGCCGACCGTGACGTTCAGCGACGTGGCGGGGGTCGAGGAGTCGAAGGAGGAGCTAGTTGAGGTCGTCGAGTTCCTGAAGTACCCGGACAAGTTCGCTTCGCTGGGGGCGCGTATTCCGCGCGGCGTGCTGCTGGTGGGACCACCGGGCACTGGCAAGACGTTGCTGTCGCGGGCTGTGGCCGGTGAGGCGGGGGTGCCGTTCTTCAGCATCTCAGGCAGCGAGTTCGTCGAAATGTTCGTCGGCGTCGGGGCGAGCCGGGTGCGCGACCTGTTCGACCAGGCGAAGCGGAACGCGCCGTGCATCGTCTTTGTCGACGAGATCGACGCCGTGGGGCGGCAGCGGGGAGCGGGGCTGGGCGGTAGCCACGACGAGCGGGAACAGACGCTGAACCAAATCCTGGTCGAGATGGATGGCTTCGATAGCAGCACGAACGTGATCGTGATCGCGGCGACGAACCGGCCGGACGTGCTCGATCCGGCGTTGCTGCGACCGGGGCGATTCGACCGGCAGGTAATCCTGGACCGGCCGGACATTCAGGGACGAACGGCGATCCTGGAGGTGCACTCGCGGGGCAAGCCGATGGAGGAGAGCGTCTCGATCGAGAACCTGGCGCGGCAGACGCCAGGATTCTCCGGGGCGGACCTGGAGAATCTGGTCAACGAGGCGGCGATTCTGGCGGCGCGGCGGAACAAGAAGACGGTTGGCCGCGACGAGCTGACGGAGGCGATCGACCGGGTGATCGCGGGGCCGCAGCGCAAGAGCCGGGTGATCTCCGAGCGCGAGCGATTGATGACCGCCTATCACGAGGCGGGGCACGCGCTGGTGGCGCGGATGCTGCCGAACGCGGACCCGGTGCGGAAGGTGTCGATCGTGGCCCGCGGGATGATGGGCGGGTACACGCGGGTGGTGCCCGACGAGGACCGGTTGTTCAAGACGAAGGCCCAGTTTGAGGACGATTTGGCGACCTTCATGGCCGGGCACGTGGCGGAGATGATGGTCTTCGAGGAGCAGTCGACCGGAGCGGCAAACGACATCGAGCGGGCGACGGCGGTGGCGCGGCGGATGGTGACGGAGTTCGGCATGAGCCGGGGGTTGGGGCCGCGGGCGTTCGGGAAGAAAGAGGAGCTGGTCTTTCTGGGACGGGAGATCAGCGAACAGCGGAACTACAGCGACGAGATCGCGTTCCAGATCGATCAGGAGATCCGGGATTTGATCGATGCGGCGCATGAGCGGGCGAAGAGCGTCTTGACGCAGCACGCCGACCGGTTGGAGGAGATCGCCCAACTGCTGGTGCGGGAGGAGACGATCGAGGGCGAGCAGTTGGAGCAAATGTTCGATTCGCCGCGACCAAAGCCGGATCTGGTGGGGCCACCGACCGGCCGGCCGGCGACGCGGTTCCAGCCGCGACCGGAGCAGCGGCCGGCGGCGCGAGCGGAGCGGGATTTGCCGCCGAGTGGGGCCGGGCACTTCCGGCCACAACCGGCGGATTGAGGACGGGCGGACCAGGCGTCGGCGGGCGACGCTCGGCTCGTCCGGCAAGATCGGAGACCATCGCGGGAACGCGATAGATCAATGCACGACGACGGGGTGGCGCAGACCGCCCCGTCGTCTCTGTTTAATATTCGTGACATGAAACGATCCGGCCGGGAGGGCCGGATCGGGTGCCGTGTGGTGGAGGCAGGGGGACTCGAACCCCCGACCTCTACAGTGCGATTGTAGCGCTCTCCCAACTGAGCTACGCCCCCACAGGCGGCGCTAGAGAGTATAGAGGTGGGGCGGGATGGGCGTCAACGGGGGGGCGCTGCGCTTCAGGGGGGAGAGTAGGACGGGGGGGACGAGTAGGACGAGGTCGGAGGTCGGAGGTCGGAGGAGTCAGGAGAGACGGGCGCACTCTCTAGCTCCAAATCAGCGGGTTTTCACGTAACGGGTGGACGACCCTCCCGGTCAGAGCGCCGCACGGGGCGACGGTCCCACGGGGCTCGAACCAGGTTGCCGATGGCCCTCACCCCCAACCCCGCCCAGAGGGCACCCGCCCGATGCGCGGGAGAGGGGAGAACTTGAATGGGGCGGGGGGGTGAGGTCGTCGGGGAATGGGAGCGCGATGCGTGGTCACGGCGGGGGTGGCGGTCCGCTACGCGGCGACGGGGAGGGGCTCGGGGTGACCCAGGTGAGCTCTGGGGCCGCGGATGACGTCCTGGCAGGGACGGGTGGGATCGGCGGCTGCCCAGGTCCCCGCCCTCCCACCGGAGGCAGACCGCTTATTAGTAGAATAGATGTTCTGTTTTGCGTTGTCAAGGGGGTGGGGCAGTTTTTTCATGATGGGCATTGTGATCGACGTGTGGAGCGCAGGGAGGCTACGCGGCATGGCGCGGCATTGGGGGGAGGGTAGGCGTATGGAGCTCGTGATTAGGCGTGCCTGGCGATGGAGAACGCTGGGGGATGATGGCCGGTGGCGGCCGGTGAGGCGACGGTCGTAGCTGGTGGTGGGGTGCCGGAGGGGGAGGCAGAGGGGCCGCGGAGGACGGGGAAGAGGGCGCCGAGGGCGATGAGGAGGACGGAGCCGACGGTGATGGCCATCAAGGCGATGAGATGACGTCTCGACTGGCGGTCGATGGGTGGGGCGGGGATTGGTGGTTGTGGGGGCGAATCGGTCATGGTGAGCGCTCCTCGTCTGGCTGGTGGAACAGATGGGTGGCAGGCGACCGCGGCGGGAGTGGAGGGCGCGAGGCGGGCCGCTTCGGCTGGAGGCTGGTGGTCTGAGGCGTGGTGCCCGGATCATGGTCTACGAACTCGGCACCTGGCGCCAGGTGTGAATGAGCGGGGATGGGGGTGAGGGCTACCGTGGACGGGGGCCGGGGACAACACGGCTGGTTCGCGGGAGCGGCGTGGATGACCAGCGGCGAGCTGGTGGCGCTCCCAGTGTGGCGGGACGGAGACGACCGCGGCGCGTTTGATAGGGAGGCCGGATGAATACATGGCGTTGGCAGCGCCGACGTTGGACCTCACCCCTAACCGCTGCCCAGAGGGCACCCGCCTGACGCGGGGAAACGGCCCTCACCCCCTGCCCTGCCCAGAGGGCGCCGCCCGATGCGCGGGAGAGGGGAGCGTGGTCCCGCGAGGGGCGAAGACCCACCAATCACCCGGAATCGGTATGTTAGGTCGAGATTTGGTGTTGTGGGTCGTGTGATTGCCGCGCGATTAAGGGCGACGTCTTGGTCTGATGAGGGTGGGCTGAGGCGGGGGCGGCTGCACGAGCATGACGGAGGGAGATGGGATATCCAAACCGGCGGCGGGGTCTGGATGAACGCGGGGCTGGGCGTTGAAGCTCCATCTCCTGATTCACGGAGTTGGTGGCACGGCAGCCTGGGAGGCCGCGGAGCCACGCGGGGACAGGGGGCAGGCGGCACCGGGTTGTCGGACGGCGCCACAGTGTACTCAATGGTCCGTCAACGCTGTTGTGCGATGTGGCGACGACCCAGGCCTCGCGCGGTGCCGCCAACGGCGGGCGACGCATGCGTCGCCCCTACCAGGCAGGGATCGTGAATTAATCCTGACGCACCACTCAGCGGTTTGGTCAGGGCCGCCTCCGGCTCGGCCCAACCGGCGAGGATGTGGTTAGCTCATACGGAAAACAGATGGCTCCATTGCCTCGTGCCGGATACTCGGAGATGACCGGGGCGGTTCGCGCGAATGGGACATCTCGCCGTCACGGACGCTTCGCGTCTCCACGGAGACGAACGAGGGCCGATCTAATCATCCAACCGCTGGCCGGTCTCTGAGTCGAAGAGCAGCAAGCCAGCTGGATCGAGGTTGACACCGACGGGCTGGCCCGGTTGAAACGCGGCGATGCCGGGGAGGCGGGCGGTCAGGGTTCCGCCCGCCCAATTGACGGTCACGTGGGTCGATGGACCGAGCGGTTGCGTGAGTTGGACAGTCGCCCCGTTGCCCCCGAGGATGAGGGCGACGTGTTCCGCGCGTACGCCGAGGTGGGCCGTGCCTCCGGGAGGGAGACGCGACAATCGGGTGGCGGTGCGCGTGGGTATGGCAAAGTGCATCGAGCCGACCCGGTAGAAGGATGCGCCGTTGACGATCTCGAGGTGCCCTTCGAGCATGTCCATGGGTGGACCGCCGATGAACTTTGCCACGTAGCGGGAGGCCGGCCGGGCGTACACATCCTCGGGGGTGCCGATCTGTTCCACCCGGCCCGATCGCATCACCGCGATCCGGTCAGAGATCGACATCGCCTCCTCTTGGTCATGGGTGACGAAGATGGACGTGACCCCGAGGCGGGCGTGGAGCAGCTTGATCTCGCCGCGCATCCGCATCCGGAGGGTGGCGTCGAGGTTGGAGAACGGTTCGTCGAAGAGGAACACGCGTGGTTCACGAATCACCGCCCGCCCAAGCGCCACGCGCTGCTGCTGGCCACCGGAAAGCTCGCGGGGCAACCGATCGCGGTAGGGGGTGAGCTCCAACAAGTCCACGACCGCTCCCACTCGTCGTCGAATCTCCTCCTTTGGCCGCTTCCGGAGGCGCAACGTGAAGCCGATGTTCTCCGCTACCGTCATCTGCGGGTAGAGGGCGTACTGCTGGAAGACCATAGCCACGTCGCGCTCGAAGGGGGTCAGGTCGTTCACTCGCCGGCCACCCATCCGGATCTCGCCCGAGGTCGCGTCCTCCAGGCCGGCGATCAGGTTGAGCGTCGTCGATTTGCCACAGCCCGATGGACCGACCAAGGTGAGAAACTCGCCATCGGCGATTTGAAGATCGACACCGGCGACGGCGGCTACCCCTCCGAATCGCTTGGTAATCCCGATCAGCTCGACATCCGCCACGCTGTTACCCCTTGATCGCCCCTTCGGCGAACCCCCGCAGGATCGTTCGCCGGAATAGGATCGCGAGCACGACAACCGGAACACAGGCGAGGGTGGCCGCCGCGAGCATCTGCCCGACCGCGGTCTGGTACTGTCCGGCGAACTCGGAAATCGCGATCGGGACTGTTTTGGCGTGCATTCGCGTGAGAATGACCGCGAACAAGAACTCGTTCCAGGACTCGATGAAGGCAAAGACCGCGCTCGCGAACAGCGGGGGCAAGGAGATGGGCAGCACGACCAATCTGAAGGTCTGCACGGTCGAGGCTCCGTCGATCGCCGCGGCCTTTTCCAGATCGGCAGGTATTGCTTCGAAAAACCCCCGCAGGATCCAAATGACGATCGGCAACACGAACGAGAGGTAGACGATCACCAGGCCAGGTCGGGTGTCGATCAACCCCGCCCGGCTCAGCAGGATGAACAGCGGGATGACGATGACGATCCCTGGAAACATCTGGGTCGCCAGGACGAGCAGCAGGACCCGGTTCCCGCCAGGGACTGACAGGCGGGCCAGCGCATAGGCCGCGGCCGCACCGACCGCGAGCGCGATGAGTGTCGTGAAGAGCGAGACGATCGTCGAGTTAATCAAGGCTGGCAGGAGCGTCTGGCCGGTCGCCAGCACGCCGGTGTAGTTGCCAAGGGTCCAGGAGCTGGCGGAGAGATCGGGCGGCCGCGAGGTGAGCGCCCGCCCCCGCAGCAGGCTGGAGGCAACGAGCCAGGCAACCGGCGCGAGGGTCCAGAAGACGAACAGGGCTAGACCGAGCCGCACGCCGACCCTGCTCAGCGCTCGTCGTCGTCGCCGCGATCGGGGTGGGGCATCGGACGGGACGGACGGCGCCGGAGAGATGGAGGGAGTCGTCACGCCGTGGCCCTCGGCACGCGGCGGACGCCAGGCTTCAGCACCCGGATCAGCACCAGCGCGAGGAGGAACATCGCCAGAAAGATGACGTTCGCGATTGCCGCGCCATAGCTGAAGTCGAGGAAGTTGAAGGAGACCCGGTAGGCGAGGAAGTTCAGGAGGAGGGTGGCATCGGCCGGCCCCGCCTTGGTCAGCACGAAAATCAGGTCGAAGACCTTAAATGACCAGATGGTCTGGAGAACGACCGCCAGCGCCAGCGGGGTGCGGAGGGCTGGCAGGGTGACGAAGCGGAACTGCTGCCAGGCGTTCGCCCCGTCGAGGAGGGACGCCTTGTAGAGGTAGGCGGGGACATTTTGCAGACCGGCCAGGAGTAGCAGGGCAATGAAGGGGACTGATTTCCAGACATCGGCCAGGAGGAGCATGCGCAGGGCCAGTCGAGGATCGCCCAGCCAATTGACCGGTCGATCGATCACGTGGAGCCCTACCAGGGTTGCATTCAACACCCCGTAGTTGGCGTGGTAGATCCACTTCCAGAGGACCGCGTTGGCGACCGGGGCAATCGCCCAGGGGATGAGCAGGATGGTGCGGAAAAACGGGGATCGGCCGAGGGGATGGTGAAGGAGCAGGGCAGTACCGAGGCTGAGACCAATGACGAGGACGACCTCCGCCACTGTGAAGACGGCGGAGTGCCGGAGTGCCACCGCGAACGCCTGGTCGGAGAGCATCTGGCGGTAGTTCTCGAACCCGGCGAAGGTCGTCGAAAGGGCGCCAGCCTCCAACTCCGCGTGCTGAAACGACAGGATGATGGACCGGGCAATAGGGTACGCCACCACCGCGAGGAGCACGATCAGGGCCGGGGTCACCAGCAACAGCCCGACCCGCCGCCGCTGGCGCTCCCATCCGCCGGGTGCCGTCACGGCGCCCTCGACCGGACGGGCCGCTGCCATGCTGCCTGCCAGGGGAGGTGCCTCATGCATCAACGGGCTTAACCTCGATCACGCAGGTCGGAGTCCGCCGGCATATGGTGCGGCTTCGGGTGTCCGGCGCGGCGCGGGACAGCCATTTCGCCGGCATTGGCCGATCCCGCGGACAGCGGGTTACGCTTGGCGCTTCTTGACGATGGCCGCCACCTGATCTGAGGCATCCTTGAGGGCGGCTTCGGGTTTCTTCGAGCCGCCGAGGGCCTTCTGGATCTCGGTGCCGAGGGTCTGCGTGACCTCGTTGTAATCCGGGGTGACAAAGCTGTCGTAGGGCAGTTTGGACTGCTCGAGGACGGTCGCGGCGTTCGGGGCGCCTTTCTGGACTTCAGGGTCTTCCAGCACGGAGAGACGAATCGGGAGCCATCCGGTATCCAACACCTGGCGCTTCTGCACGTCAGGATCGAGGTAGAAGGAAATCAGGTCGATCGCTTTCTGTGGCGCGGCCGAGGTGAGCGTGATCGTCCAGGCGTCCGTGCCGTCGATTGAAGCGGAGCCCGCGGGGCCGGCGGGGAGGATCGCGGACCCGAGTTTGCCAACGATCTTCGACGTTTCAGGGTCGTTGGCTGGCTTCCACATGAAGGGCCAATTCATCATCATCGACGCGTTACCGGCGGTCAGCACATTTGTCGCGTCGTTGATGCCGACGTAGGAGAGCGAACCGGGGTCGGTCGAGCCGTTGGTATACAGGTCGACCATCAACTTCAAGGCATCAATCCCCGGCGCATCGTTGAAGACAGGCATGCCGTCGTCGCCGTACATCTTGCCACCCGCCTGTTGGAGGAAGGCCATCCAGTAGGAGGCGACCCCGCCGATGCCCTCCGGGGCGCCGTAGTTGAGAACCCAGCCGTAGCGGCCGTCGCGTGTCAGCTCCTTGCTGTAGCCCTTGAGCTCATCCCACGTCTTCGGCGGTTCCTTCAGGCCGGCCTGGTCGAGGTGTTCCTTGTTGTAAAAGAGGGTCAAGAGTGAGAGCGTAAAGACGACCCCGTAGGATTTGCCGTCCCAGGTCACGGTGCTGAAGGAGGACGGCGGCAGATCAGCGACTAATTCCTTCGGCAGCATGTCGTCGATTGGCGCCAGGAACTTATGGAACTCGGGGACCCAGCCCGACATGTAGATGACATCGTGGACGTGGGTGCCGGAGGCGAAGTTCGTGGCCATCTTGTCGTGCAGCTGGGGCCAGGCGACGGCTTCGTAGGCGACCTCGACGTCGTTCGCCTTCTGCCAGGCGGCGAACGCGTCCTCGGAAAACTTCGCGACTCCGGGCGGAGCGGGGTCCGGGGCCAGCGGCGAGAGGACCGACAGCTTCGTGGCAGCCGACGCCCCCGGTGGGTCAGGGAACGCGCCGAGCGCGGCGAGCCCCGCGCCGACGGCCGCTCCGCGATGGAGCAACGACCGGCGGTTGATCCGGTAACCAAAGGGCCGATGGGACGTGTCATTCACAGCCGTGCCTCCTTGTCGACACTGACGGACGGCGACTCGTCCTTACTGGACGGGGCGCTCCAGGCGTTTCTCGTCGCCACTCGCACCGCTACCGCCGGATGGGCGCGATACTATCCGGGGGCGAGAGCAGCGGTCAAGAGGATGGGCAGACGCTCGGCCGATGCTGACGCTGTCTCGCCATCCGGGCCGCGTCGATTGTGCATTGGGAAGAGGAGGAAGGGGATGGCCCGGCATCGGGGAGAACCGCTGCCTCGCGAGGTCGATACGGTCATCGTTGGGGCGGGGACATGCGGCGTGGCCGTTGCCGCCCGGCTGATCGAGCGGACTGACCGATCGGTCCTGTTGGTTGAGGCCGGACCGGACTGGGGACCCTTCGCCGAGGGAGGCTGGCCGGCTGAGCTGCTCGATCCTACCGTGATGCCAGTCGATCGTTATCAGTGGGGCTACGTGAGCGCCGCTTGGACCGGTTTGCCAGGCTTGCCATTGGAACGGGGCCGGCTAATGGGCGGCTGCTCATCGCACAACGGTTGCGCGGCTGTTTGGGGGCACCGTCGCGACTACGACGACTGGGCGGCGGCAGGGAATCCCGGCTGGGGCGCCGGGGCGATGCTCCCGCTGCTGCGAGAGGCGGACGAGCGGCTGCACGTCTACCAACCCGCGCCAGACGAGGTGAGTCCCTGGCACCGGGCCTGCTTGGAGACGGCGCCGGCGGTCGGGTTGCCGATTCTTCCCACCCTGAACGATCTCGATGCTGAGCTCGGCATCGCGATCCACTCGATCAATATCCGCGACCGGATGCGCTGGAACGCGGCGTTCGCGTACCTGGACCCGGTGCGTGGCCACCCGCGATTGCACATCGCGGCGGAGACCCTTGTCGACCGGCTGCTCTTCGACGGCCCGCGCTGTACCGGACTCGACGTCATCGGGCCGGACGGCCCGGCGCGAGTCGCCTGTCGCTCTGTGGTGCTGTGTGGGGGGGCGTACGGTACGCCGCTCATCCTGTTGCGGTCCGGCGTCGGGCCCGCGGACGACGTGCGTGCTCACGGCATCGCGCCCGTTCTTGACCTGGCGGGCGTGGGTCGGAACCTTCAAGATCACCCTGCCTACCCGGTGCACTTCTCCGGTTCTGACCGGTTAACGCGTGCGATGGAGGCGTTCGGGGGGGATGGGGGATTGCTTCGGGAAGAAGGAACGACGGTGCTGGCGCGCTCCCGCCATTGCCGGGGGCCGTTCGACCTCCACCTCTACCCGGTCGGCACGCGGTCGGTCGGCGACCGGGGCTGGCGGTTCGCGATTGCGGCGGCCGTGATGGAGCCGCGCTCCCGCGGCACGGTGCGCTTGGGAGGTCGCGATCCGGAAGCTCAGCCCGTCATCGACACCGCCTACTTCAGCGATCCCGACGGCTATGATTTGGAGGCATTGCTTGATGGGATTGACCTGATCCGGGGGTTCGCGTCGCGAAGGCCGCTGACCGAACTGGCGGGGGATGAACTGCAGCCCGGACCGGACGTCCGGAACCGGGATACGCTGCGCGACATCGTCCGCCGAACGGGGACGCATGACTACCACCCGGCCGGCACGTGCAAGATGGGTCCGGCATCCGATCCTCTGGCGGTGGTGAATGCCGATGGGGTGGTCCATGGGCTCGAAGGCGTCGCCGTGGCCGATATCTCGATCGCGCCGACGGTGCCGCGCGCCAACACGAATGTGCCAGCGCTGGTGGTCGGGTTGCGGATCGCCGACCGGCTCATCTCAACCGCGCGTGGACGCTCCTTGGTCCCCTGACGAAGGGGGCGGGGAGGAGGCGGGGGGCGATCGGGCGGTGGGCGCCGCGACGGCCGACGACGGAGGGGGACTGCGTTGGCGGAGGAGGTGGTGGAGGTTCGGGGCGCGGTCGATGCTGGTGGGTGAGGATGCTCGTTCGAGGGTATCTAGGCTCGGCGTCCCCAGCAACGGCGTGGTGTGATCGATGGGCTGTTCAGATGGTGGGCTTAGAGGGGTGGGGGGTCGGCGGGGCGGGCGAAGAGAAAGCCCTGGACGAAGTCGACGCCATGCTCGGTGCACCAGGCGAGCTCCTCTGGCTGTTCGATCCCTTCGGCGATGGTTTGCATACCGAGGCCCTGGACCGTTTCGAGCAGCTTGCTGGCGACCAGGGCCTTGTCGGCGTCTAGGTGGACGTTGCGGGTCAAACTCATGTCGATCTTGACGTAATCGGGACGGACGGCGAGCAGCACGCCTAGTGATGAGAAGCCGGCGCCCACGTCGTCGAGGGCGACGCCGAAGTGGTGCTCGCGGTAGTAGTCGACGATCTGCTTGAGATAGGTGGACTCGGGCAACCGCTCGCTCTCGGTGATTTCAAAGACCACCTGCTCGCGCGTCAAACCGACCTCATCGATCAGGCGGACGGTGCTTTCGAGACAGGACTCCGGGTTGAAGATGGCATTCGGCATGAAGTTGACGAAGACTTTGCATTGGATATGGCAGGCGGCGGCGCCGGTGATGGCCGCGCGCCGTGCCGCGAGATCGAGCTGAAAGACGAGATCGGCGCGCCGCGCCATCTCGATCATTGGTCCCGGCATGACGACGTCGTCCTCGACCTGAGCCCGCATGAGGCATTCATAGCCGTAGACGGTGGGGAGAGGCGCCGCTGGCGTGGCTCCATTGCCGCAAAACAGGATGGGGTGGAAGACGGTTCGGAGGCGGCGTTCGCGGAGGATGTCGAGCAGCCAGCCGCCACGGACTTTCGTGACGAAGGCCGGGAGGGAATCGATCTCGACCTGGGGAGCCGCCCGAGGGGGCTGGCCAGCCGGTTGAAAGGTTACGCGGGTTTCATTCTGCTCAACCGGAGTCAACCGTTCCGCGATGGGGGAGAGGACGGGAGCGAGGCTGCCGACGGGGGCAACGATACTGATGACCCCCTCCCGCTCGTGGTGTGGCCAGGGACCATGTGAGAGGAAGGAGAGGATTTTGCCCAAGGTGTAGGTGTGGGGTAAGCGGAGAAGGATGGTGCCTGGTCCTCGTACGGGAGCCGGCAAGACCTCGCAGCGCTGGCAGCCGGGCGAGCCGACCACCACGTCTTCCTCGGGCGGGAGGGTCATGCCATGAGAGACGCCGAGGAGCGCGTCGGCGCGCTCCCACTCGCTTTCCGGGCGACCAGGACCCGAAACGGGAATGCCACGGGTAAAGATCGTTTGATCAGCGGCTCTTGGGCGATCGCGATCGGTCACGCGGGCGACTCCTTTGGGAACGCGAGGATGCTGCTCGGGGGCACTGATGGTCGGAACGAGCGGATGTGAGGAAACCTCCGGCGGATGACCTGTTCTCCGCAAGCCCGCCCGTTCGCCTACGACACGGGGAGGCGCGGGGGAGCGCCGATGACTCAGCGTTTCGCGCGTGAGCCACCGGTTGTGGACGAGCGATCCGCGGTGTCGGTTAGGTCGAGCGGCGGGAACTCGGGCAACGGCTCGCCTCGTGCTAAGAGGTCGCTGATGGCCTGGCCATCCGCTGGCGGGGCGAAGTAGAAGCCCTGGGCGCAGTCGACGCCAAGGCCGCGGAGGCGCTCGGCTTGGTCCGCGGTCTCGACCCCTTCGGCGGTGACGGACAAGCCGAGGTCGTGGGCGAGGGTCGTGACCGCGTCGACGATCGCCTGGCTGCCGCGATCGTGGCCGAGGCCGGCAACGAAGGAGCCGTCGATTTTGAGGGTATCAACTGGGAGGTCGCGCAGATAGCTCAAGGACGAGTAGCCAGTGCCAAAATCGTCGATCGCTAAGCGAATGCCGAGCCGCTTCAACGCCTTGAGCATGCGCTGAGCATCGGCGCGGTCGGACATCGCGACGGTCTCGGTGATCTCGAGCTCAAGCCGGTGGGGAGCGAGCCCGGTATCCCCTAGGGCCTTGGCTACCTCAGTCACCAGGGTGGGCTGCAAAAACTGGCGAGCGGAGAGATTGACACTGACGACGAGGGGGGACGCCGTGGGCGAGGCGGTTCGCCACTCCTGCGCCCAGTGGCAGGCGGCGCGAAGGGCCCAGCGACCGAGCGGGACGATCAGCCCGGTTTCCTCAGCGAGTTGGATGAAGGTGGCGGGTGGCAGGATGCCCCGCTCGGGGTGTGCCCACCGGACCAGCGCTTCCAACCCCACGACCCGGCCGGTGGCGAGCTCAACCACGGGTTGGTAGTGCAGAAGCAGATCATCGTGCTCCAAGGCGCGGCGGAGCGTCGTTTCTCGCTCGAGCCTGGCGACGACTGGGGCCTGCATGCGCGGCTCGAAGATAGCGTAGGTGCCGCGGCCGGCCGCCTTCGCCTGGTAGAGCGCGATGTCGGCGCTGCGGAGGAGATCGCTGGCGTCGGCGCGGCGACGGGTGCTGACGGCAACACCGACGCTGCCGGCGACGTAGGTCTCGTTGCCATCAAGGATGACGGGAGCGTGCAAGGCGGCGATCAATTGCTCGGCGACGCGAGCGGCGGCGGACGCGTCGGCGAGGTTTTCGAGCAGGACGGCGAACTCGTCGCCCCCGAGGCGAGCCAGGAGGGCGTCGGGTTGGAGGCAACTTTGGAGACGCCGCCCGACTTCGGAGAGGAGTCGATCGCCGGTATGATGGCCACGGCTGTCGTTGACGAGCTTGAAGCCATCGAGATCGAGGAAGAGGACAGCGACGGGATGGCGGCGCCGGCCAGCGGGGGCGAGCGCCTCCGTGAGGCGTTCCATGAACAGGGTTCGATTCGGGAGGCCGGTCAGGGGATCGTGGTAGGCCAGGTGGACGAGGCGCGCCTCCAAGGTCTTGCGCTCGGCGATGTCGACAAACATGGCGCGGGCGCTCGGCACGGTGCCATCGTCGCTTACCTCTGGTTTGGCGTGGAGGAGCGTTTCGATGACCTGTCCATCCTTTGTGAGGAGACGGCGCTCGCGCGAGGCGGCGGCACCCCGCAGGACGGTCTGATAGGCGCCGTCGGTGAGCAACTCGGCGCGAGACGCGGGTGCATAGAAGGTGGCTAAGGGCTGCCCGATCACCTCGTCCCGGGTGTAGCCGAGCGTCCGGAGGAAGATCTCGTTGCAGTCCATCACGACTGGGTCGCCGTCCTGGTCGTGAGTGATCACGTACAGGGCCGGGGCTTCATCGAAGAGGGCGCGATACCGTTGTTCCGCCTGGCGACGGAGCGCTTCGGCGCGGGCGCGCTCGGTCATATCGCGGACGACGGCCAGCACCTCGTCAGGGCCACTGACGGTGAGGCGGACTTCGAAGTCGAGGGGTTGATCGGGTCGGGGGAGTTGGTACTCGACAACCTGCATCTCGCCCGTGGCGAGGGCGCGGGTCATGCCGTCGCGAATGACCGGGATGGCGTCTGGAGGAAGGATCTCGTGAAGGGTTCGGCCGATGACCTTCTCTGGCGTGACGCATACGGGGAAGGATGGGGGTGCCTGAAGATCGAGAAACGTGCCATCACGGCCAATGCGGAACAGAAGATCGGGAGAGGCGTCGAGGAGGGCACGCGTGCGCGCTTCGCTGGCGCGGAGCGCTTCCTCGGCTCGCTTCCGCTCGGTGACGTCGACGGCGACGGCCCCGACGTATTGCTGGCCGGATGGGTCGTCGAAGGGAAACTTCAATGTCAGCCAATCACGAACGTGGCCGTCAGGGAGCTCGACCGTTTCCTCGACTTCTAGCGGCTGGGTCGAGGCGAGGACCGCCGCGTCATCGCAGCGGACGCGCTCGGCCGTCGGCCGTGGCAGCAAGTCGAAGTCATCCGTGCCTTGGATCGCCGCAGCTGTGGTTTCGAAGCAGCGTTCGAATGCGTCGTTGACGTAGACGAAGCGGAGTTGCTCGTCCTTCATCCAGGCGGCGGCCGGCGAGTGGTCCATGAAGGCGGTAAAGCGCGCCTCGCTGGCGCGCGCCTCGGCAAAGAGCCGG
>JAABUS010002927.1_pt1 | contig 29726 bp, 25 predicted proteins | sample 5560161 | NCBI WGS metagenome assembly JAABUS01 (sample SAMN10711885, study PRJNA513376) | rock metagenome | isolation source: Antarctica rocks | place: Antarctica: Victoria Land, Trio Nunatak nord | collected 2016-01-04
CGGGGTGGAGGTGGACGGGGCCGTGATCGCCGGGATGGGCGTGGGTGGCTTGCTGAAAGACATCGGCGTCCGTCCGTTGCACCGCGCGAAGGCCGTGGCTCCGGTTGCAGCGGCGCCGCCGGCAGTGGCGGGCATCGTGCTGGCGGCCGGGCGGTCCAGCCGGATGGCGCCGCATAACAAGCTGCTGGTGCCGGATCGCGCCGGGCGGCCGATGGTGGCACGGGTGGTCGATAACCTGCTGTCGAGCGCCGCGCGCCCGGTGATCGTGGTGACCGGGCACCGGGCCGAGGAGGTCCGCACCGCCATTGCCGGCCGCCCAGTGGAAGTGGTGCACGCGGCGGACTACGCGGACGGCCTGTCCGCGAGCCTGCGGGTGGGTATCGCGGCCGTGCCGGCGACGGCTTCGGCGGCGCTGATTTGTTTGGCCGACATGCCGCTGGTGACGGGACGGATGATCGAGCGGCTGATCGAGGCGTATGACCCAGACGAGGGCCGGTCCGTCGTGGTGCCGACCTGCCGGGGCAAGATCGGCAACCCTGTGCTATGGGACCGGCGGTTCTTCCCGGACATCGCCGGCCTTATGGGTGACGTCGGAGCACGGCAGCTACTGGAGCGTCACAGCGAATACGTAGCGCAGGTCGAACTGGACGATGACGCCGTGCTGCGCGACTTCGATACGGTCGAGTCGCTGGCGACGCTGCCGGCGCATATCCGGCCGGCTGATTAGCTCCCGGCTGCTTAGCTCAGGGCCGCGGCGACCCAGGCCGCCCAGGCCAGCGCCTCCCGGTCGCGCCCGCGCGGAGCGACGATCTGCGCGCCCAGCGGCATGCCGTTCGGTCCGACGCCTGCAGGGACCGTGACGCAGGGTACGTGCAGGCTGGTCCAGATGAAATTGAACCCCGCGTCTCCGGTCCAGGCCAGCCCAACTGGCGCCTCCCCGGCGGCAGACGGCGTCAGCAGGACATCGAGGTCGCCAAGGATGGCCTCGAAATCCGATCGCAGGAAGCGGAACAGCGCATGGCTTTCGATCAGCGCCGCCTCGGGCTGCGCCAGGCCCCATTCCAGCCGTTCGCGAAGCGACGGGCTCAACTGGTCGCGGGCGGTGTTCATCTCCCAACCCAGGGCGCGCGCGCTCTCGTTGTTCATGATGACGGCGTGGGCGGCTTCGAGCGCCGCAAATTCGGACGGCAGCTCAAAGTCGCGCAGATGGGCGCCGGCGCGGGTGAGCTGGCCGGCAACACGGTCGAACAATGCGGTGGTCTCCGGTGCGGCGCGGTCCCAGGACGGCGAGCGGCAGAGGCCGATGCGCGGGCTGGACGGCGGCCGGGCGTCGGGGTCGCCCAGGTCGTGCCCGGACACCGCGCCCGCGAACAGGGCGCAGTCGGCGACGCTGCGGGCCATGACGCCAACCGTGTCGAGGCTGTCCGACATCAGCTTCATGCCCGCGCGGTTTATCAGGCCGAAGCTGGGTTTGTAGCCGACGATGCCACAAAACGCCGCCGGACGGATCACGCTGCCGGCGGTCTGGGTGCCAAAGGCGAGTGGAAAGAAGCCGGCCGCGACGCCCGCCGCCGAGCCGCTGCTGGACCCGCCGGGCGTGCGGCCGGGGTCGTGCGGATTGGTGGTGGGGCCGGGCGCGCGGGTGGCGAACTCTGTGGTGACGGTCTTGCCGAGCACGACGGCGCCGGCGGTCTTGGCCCAGGCGACGCAGGCCGCGTCGGCCCATGGACGGTGCCCGTGCCAGATCGGTGAATTGTATTCGCTGAGCATATCAGCGGTATCCAGCACGTCCTTCACGCCAATCGGCAGCCCGTGCAGCGGGCCCGGACGCGGCGTAGCGGCCCGGGCCTGAGCCGGATCAAAAAACGCCATGGCCTGCACCGCTGCTTCGCGCTTAGCCATGCGGTCGAGGCAGGCCTCCATCAGTTCGGCGGGCGCCAGGGTGCCGGCGCGGATGGCCCGGACGGCGGCGGTCGCGGTCAGTGTGGCGGGATCGGCCATAATTCCTCCAGCGTTCTGTTTCCTTAGGCTGGCGCACCTGCACGCGCGGGTCCATCTCTGTTGCGTGATGCAGCACTCTCCCGCCCCCATCCAGGTTGGCCGCACCCAGGATGGCACCATGACCTACTTCGTGGACCTGCCGCCAGAGGCGTTGCCTCCGGTCCTGGGTCGCGACCTCGCGGCGGCGTGGGATGCGGCGCGGGACGCAGCCGCCGATGCTGCCTGGGGCGCTGGACGGGTGTTCCGCTTCCGTCGGCCGGACGGCAGCGTCACCGACCTCGCTTTGTCCGACGAGGACGCGCGGTGCTGGGCGAGCGCCGTGGACGGCACGGTGGGCATGCAGACAAGCTATGGCCTGTCTTTGTGCCTGCGGTTGCTGGCGCTGGTGGACCTGCTGGCACGGGCGCCCTGGACGGCGAACCTGTTCCAGATCGGCCGCACCGGGACCGCGCTGCATCCGGCTCTGCTGAGCACCGCCGCCACGGCGCAGTTGACGCCCGACGCACGGTTCGACGAGACCGGGTTCCGCGCGCGGCTGGCGTGTCTGCCCGGCACGACCCCCTCCACAGGAGCGCTCGCATGATATTCATTCCATCTGGCATCCCATCGGGCCGGCTGGCTTTTGCCGCCATTGCCGTTGCGGTCACTCTGGTAACGGCTGGGTGCCAATCGGCGCCGCGGTCCCGCGCCGATATGGCGACCGCGGCGGCTTGCCGGGCCGAGGTGGACCGGGTCTATGCCGCGCAGAACCGGGCCGAACTGTCGCAGCGCGACCAGCGGGACACGCCGTTTGCCGGAAGCTATAATTCGGGCATCACCTCCCGTGGGCTTGGCGCACTTTTCGGCCGGGACAACCAGGTTTCGTCTTGCGTGAGCAAATCGAGCGGTCCCAATGCAGGCGGATCAATCGTCGATAGCGGCACCGGGCCGACCTTCAGCCCTGCGGCGCGCTAAGCTGGGCGTCGCCCGGGGACGCTGAACCGCGCCGTTGCCGGGCGACGGCGCGGGCCGTAAACCCGTTCGGTCGCACAGGAACCGAGGAGCAACCGCATGAGCAAGATCATTCGCACCGAGCCGAACAAGGTGCTGGCCAAAGCCGTGGAGTACCACGGTTTCGTCTTCTGCCAGGGCGTGACCGCACAGGACCTCAGCAAGGATATCACCGGACAGACCGAGGACGTGCTCGCCGGCATCGACGCCATCCTGGAAATCCATGGCACCGACAAGACCCGGCTGCTCCAGGCACAGATCTGGCTCAAGGACATCCGCGACCGCGAGGCGATGAACGCCGTCTGGTCCGCATGGCTGCCGGAAGGCGGCGCCCCGGCCCGCGCCTGCGTCGAGGCGCATATGGCCGATCCACGGCATCTGGTCGAGATTATGGTTACGACATGTAAATGACTGCATGGAGTCAGACCAGTTGAGCGACGATGGCTCGCGTGGCCTGAATACGCTGCCGCGATAGTTGATGAGTGACTGATCAGGCTCACTGTCGCTTATCGGCCACGCTGTCTCTGTTTCGTTGCATATTAGTATTTCAAGGCCGTTATTAGGATGTGAGTCCTCAGAACAACAGTTGTCCACAGGCTAATTTGCGTAAATTTGCCAATGAGTGTGCCAATCCGACATAGCGGGTTGTCAGATTTCATGCCCTGCCACTACCCAAGCCTCCTAAGCGAGTGGGTTTCGGTGAGCAAAAGGGCTGGGCATGACGGTACGAAACGGCGGACGATGGACGGCCCTGGGCGTTTTGCTGGCATTATCGGCCCCGGTCTGCATTCGCCCCGCCGAGGCCGCACAAGACTGGATGGCCTATGCGGCGGCGGTGAGCGCCAATGCCCAGGCGATGCGCTCCGGCGCGGCCGGCTATGTCCAACGCGGCCGCGGCTACCCGACGACGCGGTATGGTCGCGCAGGCAGCGGACTGCAGTGCGTGCCCTTCGCGCGCGAGAACTCCGGAATCGAGATCGTCGGCAACGCTGTCAACTGGTGGGGCAACGCCGTCGGCGTCTATGAGCGCGGCAACCGGCCCGAGGTCGGCAGCGTGCTGAATTTCCGTGCCACCGGACGGATGTATCTTGGTCATGTCGCCGTCGTGTCGCGGGTGATCGACTCCCGCAACGTGCAGATCGACCATGCGAACTGGTCGAGCCGCGGCGCCATAAGCCGGAATATCAGCGTGGTTGACGTATCGCCGCGCAATGACTGGACCGCCGTCCGGGTCGCGCTGGGCCAAGGCACCGAGTTCGGCAGCGTGTATCCGACCTATGGTTTCATCTACGACCGTCCTGACCGGGGAACGATGGTTGCCAATGTCGGCATTGCCGCGCCGTCTGCGACAAGCCCTGCACCCGCCGATACCCGCCCAGCGGATGGGCGCGTCGTGGCGAGCCTCAACAACATGCCGGACGAAGAGGTCGCCGAAGCGTCCGATGACGTCCAGCCGAGGATGCGCCGCACCGCCTATGCCCGTCCGGCCCGCGGCTACCATGCGCCGGTTGCGATCCGGGTTGTGCACGGCAACCGCGCTCGACCCTACTTCTAGGACCGGTCAACCCGTGCCGAACAAGGCGCTGGCTGCCGCACCGCCAGCGAGCAGCGCCAGTGGATGGAGCCGCGTCGCCAACACCGCCGTTGCCACCGCGAGGGTGATGCCCGATGCGAGCAGTCCGGTGCTGGTCGAGGCCACGAGCAGCGCGGCAGCCGCCACGATCAGCCCAACCGTCACCGGCACCAGTCCGGCCTGAACCCGGCGGCGCCAGGGCCGCTCACGGAAGCGGTGCCAGGCGCCGGCGGTCAGCCAGGTGAGCAGGCTGCTCGGCCCGATCATGCCGAGCGTCGCCGCGAGCGCGCCCGGCAGCCCCGCCACGCGCCAGCCCACCAGGGTCGCGACCAGCATGTTCGGCCCGGGCGCCATCTGGGCCAGCGCGAAAAGTGCTGCAAACTCGGTGCTGCCCATCCAGGCGTGCCGGGTCACCACCAGCCGCTGCATCTCCGGCAGCACGGCGCTGACCCCGCCCACGGCGAGCAGCGACATCTGCGCATAGCCGAGTGCCAGCCAGCCGACCTCGCTGCCGGCTCCGCTCATGCTGCCGTATGGCGTTGCAGCACGATGCAGATAGGCATGAGGACCAGCATGGTCGGCAATAGCGGCAGGCGAACCAGGGCAATAGCGGTGAACGCCACGGCCGCGACCGCCACGTCGAGTGGCCGGTTGCGCAACGGCCAGGCGATCTTGCACGCTGTCGCCAGGATCAGCCCGGCGGCAGCGGCGGCAAGCCCGGCGAAAGCGCGGTGCACCAAGGGCAGTTCGCCATAGCGCGCATAGGCGCTGCCCAGCCCGATCGCGATCGCCATGGGCGCCGCCAGCAGCCCGGCCAGCGCCGCCAGCGCCCCGGGCACGCCGCGAAACCGGGCGCCGACCGCGACTGTCAGGTTGACGGCGTTCGGTCCCGGCAGGAACTGGCACAGTGCCAATAGCTCGGTGAACTCGGCCGCGGTCAGCCAGCGCTGCCGCTCCACGATCATGCGGCGAACCATGGGCAGCGCGCCGCCGAACGCCACGACGCCGGCCGTCAGGAAAGCGAGGAACAGGGTGCGGCTGCTGGGGTGGCCGGCGTCGGGCGAGGTCACGCTCATGCCGCATGGTAGCGACCGCAGCAGTGCCTCAACAAGCGGGAGCGCCAACAAGCGAGGGCAAGACGATGCGGTGCGGATCGGCTATGGTCTCGAAAAAGGGAGCGTCCGGCATGCCAGATTCCGCCCAGGCTTTTCTCGCCGCCCGCGACCTGCTGCTGCTGCATCGGCGGGACATCGCGACGGCGCGCGCGGCATTTTCCTGGCCGGTGCTCGACCGGTTCAACTGGGCGCTGGATCATTTCGACCGCATGGCGGCGGACAACAATGCGACAGCGCTGCGCTTCATCGGGCCGGGCACGCCCGACACCAGCATCGGCTTCGCGGCGCTGTCGGCCCGATCGAACCAGGTCGCCAACCATTTCCGTGCCTTGGGGGTGCGGCGGGGCGACCGCATCCTGCTGCTGCTCGGCAACGTGCAGCCGCTGTGGGAGGCGATGCTGGCGGCGATGAAGCTTGGCGCCGTGGTGATCCCGGCGACCACCATGCTGACCGAGGACGACCTGCGCGACCGTTTCGTGCGCGGCCGGGTGCGGCACGTGATCGCGGCCGGCGAGCTTGCGCCGAAGTTCGCGGCGATCGAGGGCGGCTACACCCGCATCGCCGTGGGCGGCGCCGCGGGCTGGCAGCGCTTCGAGGACGCCTATGCCGCCGATCCCGCCTTCGTGCCCGACGGGGAGACCCTGGCGACCGATCCGCTGCTGCTGTATTTCACCTCGGGCACCACCTCGAAGCCGAAGCTCGTGCTGCACAGCCATCAAAGCTACCCGGTCGGGCACCTGACGACCATGTTCTGGATCGGGCTGCGGCCCGGCGACGTGCATCTCAACATCTCCTCGCCGGGCTGGGCGAAGCACGCCTGGTCCAGCTTCTTCGCGCCGTGGAACGCCGGCGCCACCATCTTGATCCTGAACCAGCCGCGGTTCGACGCACCCCACCTGCTGGCGGTGCTGGACCAGGCCCGGGTCACCACGTTCTGCGCGCCGCCCACGGTGTGGCGGATGCTGGTCCAGGCGGACCTGTCGGCGCATCCCGTGCACCTGACCGAGGCAGTGGCTGCCGGGGAGCCGCTCAACCCCGAGGTGATCGACCGCGTGCAGGCGGCCTGGGGCATCGCGATCCGCGACGGCTACGGGCAGACCGAGACCACGCTGCAGATCGCCAACACGCCGGGCCAGGTGGTGATGCCGGGCTCGATGGGCCGGCCGCTGCCCGGCTACGACGTGCGGCTGGTCGATCCGGACGGCATGGAAGCCGAGGAGGGCGAGATTGCGCTCGTTCTGGACCCGCCGCCGCTTGCTTTGATGCAGGGCTACCTGCAGGAGGACGGCACGCTGCGTCCGCCGGAGGGCGGGCTGTATCGCACCGGCGACGTGGCGCTGCGCAACGCGGACGGCACGCTGACCTATGTCGGGCGGTCCGACGACGTGTTCAAATCGAGCGGCTACCGCATCAGCCCGTTCGAGCTGGAGAGCGTGCTGATCGAGCACGAGGCGGTGGCGGAGGCCGCGGTCGTCCCCTCCCCCGACCCGACGCGGACCGCGCTGCCCAAGGCGTTTGTGCTGCTGGCCGAGGGTTTTGCCCCGGATGCAGCTATGGCGCGCAGCATTTTCCGGCATCTGCGCGCCCGGCTGGCGCCCTACAAACGGATCAAGCGGCTGGAGTTCTCCGATCTGCCGAAGACGATTTCGGGCAAGATCCGCCGGGTGGAACTGCGGCGGCTGGAGGCTGGGCGGGACGAGCGTGGCGAGGCGGAGTTCATGGACGACGAGCCAAGCCCTACCTGACGAGGTTATGCGGCTCTCGACCCGCCAACACAGCGTCGATGCCGTCCAGCACCAGATGGCCCATTGCGTCGCGCGTCTCGACCGTGGCGCTGCCCAGATGCGGCAGCAGCACGACGCTTTCCAGCGCCAGCAGCCCGGCGGCAACATTCGGCTCATTGTTATAGACATCGAGGCCCGCGGCGGCGACCTGGCCTGATTGCAGCGCAGCGATCAGGGCCGCGTCGTCGATCAGCGTGCCGCGGGCCGCATTGACCACCACGGCGCCATGCGGCAGCCGTCCGATCCGTTCGGCGTTCAGCCAGTGCCGCGTCCCCTCGCCGCCCGGCGCGTGCAGCGACAGCACGTCGCAGGCCGGGAGGAAGCTGTCGTCGCTGTCATGGAAGGTGGCGCCCTGCTCCAGCTCCGGCGCCAGGCGGACCTGGTCGCGGTAGTGCACCGCCATGCCGAATCCGCGCGCCATGGGCAGCAGCTCGCGCCCAATGCGGCCCATGCCGAAGATGCCCAGGCGGCGGCCGGCGACCCCGGTGCCCAGCAACTGCGTCGGCGCCCAGCCTTTCCAATCCCCTGACCGCACCAGGCGTTCCCCCTCCCCGGCGCGACGGGCGGCGGCGAGGATCAGCAGCATGGCGCACTCGGCGGTGGCGACGCTGAGCACGTCCGGAGTGTGGACGACGGCGATGCCGCGCTCGCGGGCGGCGGCGAGGTCCACGTGGTCAAAACCCACGCTGAAAGTGCCGATCACCCGGACGCTGCTCGGCAGGGCGCGGATGGTGGCGGCGTCGAGCCGTTCCGCCGGGCAGCACAGCACGGCGCTGGCGCCCTCGGCGCGGGCCAGGATGTCGGCGCCGGTCACCGGAGCGTCGTCCGCATTCAGGCGCGCGTCGTAGTCGCGGGCGGCGCGGGCCTCGATCGCGGGCGGCAGGCGCCGGGTGATCAGCAGGATGGGTTTGGTCATGGCATCAGCTCCACAGCGGGTCGATGGCGGGGTTGCCGGCCAGCACGGCCTCGATGTTGTCGAGTGCGCGGAACCCCATGGCGTTGCGCGTCTCCGTCGTGGCGCTGCCCATGTGCGGGGTCAGGAACACGTTTGGCAAGGCGGCGAGCCGGGCGTCGAAATCCGGCTCCTTGCGGAACACGTCGAGCCCGGCGGCGGACAACTGGCCGGATGTCAGCGCGTCGATCAGCGCGTCCTCGTCTACCAGCGTGCCGCGGGCGGCGTTCACCAGGACGGCGCCGCGCGGCAGCAGCCCGATGGTTTCGGTGTTCATCAGTTTGTCCGTGGCGGCGCCGCCCGGGGCGTGCAGCGAGACGATCTGGCAACGCGGCAGCAACTCGCGCAGCGTCGACACGAACTCGGCGCCGTGCTCCAGCTCGGGTGCCGCACGGGCCACGTCGGTATAGAGCACGCGCATGTTGAAGCCGCGGGCGCGCTGCGCCACCGCCCGGCCGATGCGGCCGAAGCCGACGATGCCGATCGTCTTGCTACTGGCCTGGATGCCCAGCATCTCCCGCATGCCGAAGCTGCGGCGCCAGCCGGCACGCATGATCTCGGTATGCTCCCAGGCGCGGCGGCAGGCGCACAGCAGCAGCATGAAGGCGAGGTCGGCGGTGCAGTCGGTCAGCACTTCGGGCGTGTTGGTGACGATCAGGCCGCGCGCCTTGGCCGCCGGCACGTCGATGTGGTCAAAGCCGACGCTGCAGGTGGCGGCGACGCGGACGGATTGTGGCAGGCGGGCGATGAGCTCGGCGTTGAGCTTCAGGTTGCTGCTGAAGAACAGCGCCTCCGCCTTGTGATCGGACAGCGCCTGGATGACCGCGTCGGGCGGCATGTCGGCGCTATCGGACAGCACGGCGTCGAACTCGCTGCCGGCGCGGTCGGTCACGGCTTGCGGCACGGGGCGCGCAACAACCAGACGGTGCTTGGTCATGGATGATCCTCCCATTTTATTCGCGCCATGATGGCTGGGCTTGCCCGGATGCGGAAGGGGCGGCACGGTGGCGGCATGCAGACCCCTTTCCCGCCAGCGCGGCTCGCGATCGATATCGGCGGCACTTTTACTGACCTGGCGCTGGAGCATGGCGGCGAGCGGGCGACCGCCAAGGTGCTGACGACCGGCGCGCAGCCGGAGCGCGGCGTGCTGGACGGGGTTGCGGCGATCCTGCGCGGCGCTGGCCTGCAGCCGGCGGATGTCAGCATCGTGGTGCACGGCACGACGCTCGCCACCAACGCCATCATCGAGCGCAAGGGCGCGCGGACGGCGCTGCTTACAACCCAGGGTTTTCGCGACGTGCTGGCGATGGGCAATGAGAGCCGCTACGACCAGTACGACCTCAACATCACTTTGCCGGAGCCGCTGGTGCCGCGCCATCTGCGCCTGCCAGTGCCGGAGCGGCTGGACAACACGGGCGCCGTGCTGCTGCCGCTCGACGAGGCCGCGGCGCACGACCTCGTGCCGGTGCTGCAGCGGGAAGAGGTGCAGAGCGTCGCCGTCGGCTTTCTGCACAGCTTCGTCAACCCGGCCCATGAGAGCCGTGTCCGCGACATCCTGAACCGCGCCCTGCCGGATTTGCCGGTGTCGCTGTCATGCGAGGTGTCACCGGAGATGCGGGAGTGGGAGCGGTTCAGCACCACCGCCGCCAACGCCTATGTGCAGCCGCTGATCGCCGGCTATCTGGGTCGGCTGCAGGCCGGGCTGCGCGGCATGGGGCTGCAGGCGCCGGTGTTCCTGATGCTGTCGGGCGGCGGGCTCACGACGATCGATACCGCCTGCCGCTTCCCGATCCGCCTGGTCGAGAGCGGCCCGGCCGGCGGCGCGATTTTCGCCGCTGATATCGCGCGGCAATGCGGGCTGCCGCGGGTGCTCAGCTTCGACATGGGCGGCACGACGGCGAAAATCTGCCTGATCGACGACCACAGGCCGCAGTCGTCCCGCACGTTCGAGGTGGCGCGGGTCGGGCGGTTCAAACGTGGCTCGGGCCTGCCGCTGCGCATCCCGGTGATCGAGATGGTCGAGATCGGCGCCGGCGGCGGCAGCATCGCCCAGGTGGACGCGCTGGGCCGCATCGGAGTCGGTCCCGAGAGCGCCGGGGCGGAGCCGGGGCCGGCGTGCTATGGCCGCGGCGGGCAGCGCCCGGCGGTGACGGATGCGAACCTCGTGCTGGGCCGTTACGATGCCGAGCGCTTTGCCGGCGGCACGATGCGGCTGCACGAGGACGCGGCACGAGCCGCGCTGCTGGCGGCGGTAGGGATGCTATTAAACATCGAAGCCGAGATGGCGGCGCTGGGCGTCGTCGAGATGGTGGACGAGAACATGGCCAACGCCGCCCGCGTGCACGCGATCGAGAGCGGCAAGAGCTATGCTGGGCGCACGCTGATCGCCTTTGGTGGCGGCGGACCCGTCCATGCGTGCCGGGTGGCGGAGAAGGTGGGGATCGACCGCGTGCTGGTGCCGAGCGGCGCGGGCGTCGGCAGCGCCATCGGCTTCCTGCGCGCGCCGGTGGGCTACGAGGTGGTACGCAGCCTATACCAGCGCCTGGGCCGGTTCGACGCCGCCGCGGTCGATGCGCTGCTGTCCGACATGGCGCGGGAGGCCGAGGCCGTGGTGGCGCTGGGCGGCTTCGGCGCGCCCACCTGGCAGACGCGCATCGCCTACATGCGCTATGTCGGCCAGGGACACGAGATTCCCGTGGCGCTGCCGCCGGGCCGGCTCGGCAGCGCCGAGGTGGCCGGGCTGCGTGCGGCGTTCGACGCCGAGTATGCGCGGTTCTACGACCGGCCGGTGCCAGGGTCGGATGTGGAGGTTATGAGCTATGCCGTGACCGTCGCGACCGTGCCGGATGCACCGTTGAATGCGGCCACGGCGGCGGCGGTGCCCGGCGCCACGCGGACGCAGCAGGTGCGGGACACGGCAACGGGCGAGGTCAGCGCCTGGATTGTGTATGACCGCACGTCGCTCGCGATGGGCTGGAGCGTGCCCGGCCCGGCCATTATCGCCGAGGACGAGACGAGCACCCTGGTCGGCCCCGGCTGGCGCGCGACCGTCGATCCCCGAGGCTACCTCAACCTAATGCGGGAAACGGCATGACGGTACTAGAAAAAATCCAGCGCCAAGTGATGTGGAACCGCCTGCTCGCGGTGGTGGAGGAGCAGGCACAGACGATGATTCGCACCGCCTTCAGCACGACGGTGCGGGAGGCGGGCGACCTGTCGGCCGGCATCTTCGACCTGCAAGGCCGCATGCTGGCGCAGGCGGTGACGGGCACGCCGGGCCACGTCAACAGCATGATGGAGAGCGTCGGCCACTTCCTGCGCAAGTTCCCGGCCGACACGCTGCAGCCCGGCGACCACCTGATCACCAACGACCCGTGGCTCGGCACCGGGCACCTGCACGACCTGACTGTGGTGACGCCGGCGTTCCGCGGTGGCGCACTGGCCGCGTTGTTCGCCAACACGGCGCACGTGATCGACGTGGGCGGACTCGGCATGGGGCCGGAGGGCCGGTCGGTGTTCGAGGAGGGGCTGTATATCCCCATCGTCAAATGCTTCGAGGCGGGGCGGCCGAACGCGACGTTTTTCGACTTCCTGCGCGCCGGCACTCGGCTGCCCGTGGAGTTGGAGGGCGATGTCTATTCGCTGTGCGCCTGCAACGACGCGGGCGTGCGGCGGCTGGTGCAGATGATGGACGAGTTCGCACTGGACAGCATCGACCCGCTGGCGGCGTTCATCCTGGACAGCAGCCGCCGCGCGACCCTTGTCGAAATTGCCAAGCTGCCGGCGGGCACCTACCAGGCCGAGATCTGGTCGGATGGCTACGAGCGGCCGGTGCGCCTCGCTGCCAGCATGACGGTAGGCGCAGACGGGATCGAGGTGGACTTCGACGGCACCAGCGGCCTTTCCGGGCGCGGCATCAACGTGCCGGCGGCCTACACCCGGGCCTACGCCAGCTTCGGCATCAAATGCGTCGTCGCGCCCGACATCCCGAACAACAGCGCCAGCCTGGCGCCGTTCCGCATGCGCATCCTCGAGGGCTGCATCCTGAATGCGCCACGCCCCAGCGCCGTCGCAGTGCGGCACGTGGTGGGGCAGTTGCTGCCGGACCTGATGATGGGCTGCCTGCACCAGGCGGTGCCGGACCGGGTGACGGCGGAGGGCTCTTCCTGTCTGTGGAACCCGCCCTTGCGCGGCGGACCCATCGTCAGCGGGCAGGACTCGCCGCTGGCGGATTTCGAGGTGATCACCTTCAACTCCGGCGGCACCGGGGCACGGCCCGGCCAGGACGGGCTGGACGGCACGGCGTTCCCGTCGGGCGTGTGCACCATGCCGGTGGAAGCGACGGAGAACGTAGCGCCCGTGGTGTTCTGGCGGAAGGAGCTGCGGCCCGACAGCGGCGGCGCCGGGCGCATGCGCGGCGGGTTCGGCCAAGTCATGGAGATCGGCGCCAAGGGGGACGCGGAGTTCGCCTGCAACGCGATCTTCGACCGGGTGGCGCATGCGCCGTGCGGGCGGGAGGGCGGCCGGGACGGCGCACCCGGCATCGTGCGGCTGAAAAGCGGCGCTCTCCTCCGCACTAAGGGCTACCAGGTGATCCCTGCTGGGGACCGCCTGGTGCTGGAGCTGCCCGGCGGCGGCGGCATGGGTCCGCCGGAACAGCGCGACCCAGCCCGGCATGCCCGCGACATCCGGGACGGGTTGGTGACCGAGGAGAAATGATATGCATTGCGACCTGATTATCCGCGACGCGACCATCCTGGACGGCACCGGCACGCCTCGCACCCGCGGCGACGTCGGGGTGACCGGCGACCGCATTACGGCGGTCGGCGACTTGGGTGCCGCGACTGCGGACCGCGACGTGCTGACGGGAGGCCGCGCCGTGTCTCCAGGCTTCATCGACGCGCACACGCATGACGACCGCGCGGTGCTGTGCGGCCCCGCCTGCATGCTGTGCAAGATGAGCCAGGGCGTCACCACCGTCGTCGTAGGCAATTGCGGCATCAGCCTGTCCCCGGTCCGCATGGCGACCCGGCCAATCCCGCCGCTGGACCTGCTGGGCGACGCAAGCTGGTGGGTGTTCGGCAGTTTTGGCGAGTATGCCGAGCGGCTCCGCGCCGACCCGGCGCCAGTCAACACCGTTGCGCTGATCGGCCACATGTCGCTGCGGGTCGAGGCGATGCAGGGCGATCTGGGCCGCGCCGCCACCGACCGCGAATGCGAACACATGCGCCGCCGCCTGGCCGAAAGCCTGGATGAGGGAGCGTCCGGCTTCTCAACCGGGCTATACTACGGCCCGAGCGCCGCGGCGCCGACCCAGGAGGTGATCGCGGTCGCCGAGGCGCTGAGGGCGCGGCGCGGCCTGTATGTGACGCACATGCGGGACGAGGGCGCCGACGTGCTGCAGTCGATCGAGGAGACGCTGCGGATCGGCCGCGACGCCGGCGCGCCGGTGGTGATCAGCCATCATAAATGCGCGATGCCGGAGAACTACGGCCGCTCGGTCGAGACCCTGCCGGCGATCGAGGCAGGGACACGGCAGCAATCGTTGGCTTTCGACATGTACCCCTACGCCGCCGCCTCCACGGTGCTGATCCCGGCCCGGATCAGGGAGGACGTGGCGACCAAGGTGACCTGGTCGGTGCCGCATCCCGAGATGTCCGGGCGCATGCTGGCGGAGGTGGCGGCCGAGTGGGGCCTCACCCTGCACCAGGCGGCCGAGCGGCTGCAGCCGGCGGGCGCGATCTATTTCCAGATGGACGAGGCCGACGTGCAGCGCATCCTGGCGCACCCTTGCAGCATGGTCGGCAGCGACGGCCTGCCGCATGACGAGTTCCCGCACCCGCGGCTATGGGGCACCTTTCCGCGCGTGCTGGGGCACTATGCCCGGGACCTGAACCTGTTCAGCCTCGAGACTGCGGTGCACAAGATGACGGGCCGGACCGCCGAGGTGTTTGGCTTGGTGGACCGCGGGGTGATCCGCCCGGGCGCCTACGCCGACCTGGTGCTGTTCGACCCGGCCACCGTCCAGGATGCCGCCGATTTCGACCATCCGACGCGGCCGTCAGAAGGAATTTTGGAGACCTGGGTCAATGGGCAGTCTGCCTATATCGGCACCACCGGCGCCACGCAGTTGCGCGCTGGCAGGTTGGTAACGCGAAACCGGACCTAGTCGGCGACCACGGCCATCGTGTTAAATATGCCACTTTCTAAACTGTACTGTGACATAGATACAGCAATCATTGCCGAAATCGATCTTTGGCGCGATAATCGGTCATTCGGTGCCGCCGAGCCCCGCATGCCCTTTCAGGTGAGCAAATTATGACCTTTCGCAAGACAGTCGCTATTTTTCTCGCAACAGCCGTTGTTTCCGGATCGTTCGCGGCCGTTGCGGGCGCTGCAACCATGCATCATCGCACGACGCGCCACCCGCACGCAGCGACGCACCATCCGATGCGCGGCCAAATGGGCGCACCGCGCAATGCCGGCAGCGCTGCCACCGACCAGCTTAACGAGCAGAGCCTGAACAGTGCTCGCGGCGGCGCAGCGCCAATGTCGGGGCAGATGCCAATGTCGGGGCAGGCGCCGATGTCGGGGCAGGCGCCGACACAAATGCCGATGCAGACGCCGGCTCAGTAACGGCCTGTCCCGGCGGCCTGCGCTCAACGGGCCGCCGGAGAGGTCTAAGGCTCGCTATTGCGCCCAACTCCAACGGCTAAACGCTTTCCATGCAGCCGACCGGCTCTCGCCGCTGATAGCGCACGACCGTCCAAGCGATGAACAGCGTGCCGATCAGTGTTGGCACGATAAACGGCAGCGGCTTGGGCACCATGCCAAAGTTTACCACTCGCTGCCGTTGGCTACCGGCGCTTTCGCGAGCACCTGCTCACTGCTATGGCGCAATCGGGGACCGATGGCCCGGCCCGGATCGTCGCCATGGGCGCGGCCTATGTCGAGTTCGCGCGTGCGTCCCCGAACCTGTTCCTGCTGGTGTTCCGTGGCGACCGCTTGGATCACGAACGGCCGGCGTTGCGACACGCCGCTCAGCAGGCGTTCGCGACCCCGCAGGCGGCAGTAGCCGATGCGGCGGAGCAGCCTCGCCCGGGCCTGGACGAGCTGGCGAACGCCATGGCCGCGTGGTCGCTTGTGCACGGCTTTGCCGTGCTGATGACCGACCGCCGGCTGCCGCGGGACGTGCCATTGGATGCATTGCTCGGCGCCGTTCTAGCACGCCTCACGCTGCGCTGATGACCGATGGCGAGCAGAACAGGCTTCTACAGTCCCCGGCGGACGCAACCAGGCTTTGCGGTTTCGTGATAGGATAGAGGCAACAATATTGCCGTTGGGACTATCGAGATGCCGCCGCATATCGCAGCGTTCGCCCTGTTTGCCGTCGCGACTTCGGTGACGCCCGGGCCGAACAACATCATGATCGCGACCTCGGCTGCCAATAACGGCGTGCGCGCGACCGTTCCGCATATGCTGGGCATCAGCCTCGGCTTCGGCGCGATGGTGGTGATCGTAGGGCTGGGCCTGGCGGGCCCGCTCGCCGCCCATCCGGGCCTGCACACCGCGCTGCGCTGGATTGGCGGCGCCTGGATACTCTGGATCGCCTGGAGCATCGCCCGTGCCGGCTCGGTTGCATTGCCGGATGGCCCGAGCCGCACGGCGCCCATGGGGTTCGCGGCTGCGGCGCTATTCCAATGGGTGAATCCCAAGGCCTGGATCATGGCGGTTGCCACGACCACGACCTATACCTCGCCCGAACGCGGGCTGGCAGAGCAAATCCTGGTCCTCGGGGCCATGTTCACCGTGCTGGCCATCCCATGCACCCTGCTCTGGTCGCTGTTCGGCGCCGGAGCCGGCCGTGTCCTGCGGTCGCCCATGCAGCTCCGGACGTTCAACGCCGTCATGGCCGCGTTGCTGGTATTGTCGGTGCTCCCCTCGCTTGCGCTTTGACTTCGTTACCGGAGCGCTTCTTTACTCATTGCCTGCGCTCCCGCGCATCACGGCACCGGAACACGCCGTGATGATCAGGAGCAGCGCCGCCACGCCCAGGAAGGCCACGGGCAGGCCTGCCGCATGCGCGACGAAGCCGATCCCTGCCGGCCCGGTGAGAATGCCGGAGTAGCCAAGGGTGGTGACTGCGGCGACGGCGAGGTTGGCGGGCATCGCGCGCTGGCGGCCGAGGGCGGAGTAGAGCACAGGCACGATGTTGGACGCGCCCAGCCCGACCAGGGCGAAGCCGGCCAGGGTGGAAGGCTCGCCGGGAGCGAACACGGCGAGCGCCATGCCGGCGGCGGCGCATAGTCCGCCGTACAGCAGCACCATGCGCCCACCCAGGGCACGCACGATACGGTCGCCCGACAGCCGCCCGGCTGTCATCGCGATGGAGAACAGCGCGTAGCCCAGCCCAGAGCGGACCGGGTCCACGCCGTGCAGGCCGGTCAGGATCAGGGCGCTCCAATCCAGCATGGAGCCCTCGGCCAAGAAGGAGATGAAGCACAGGCCGCCGATGAGCAGGACCGCGCCGCGCGGAAGGGCAAAGGCTGGTCCGGCCCTGTTGCCGCCGTATGGGAGCAGGGTGCGCCCGAACGCGAGCAGCGCCGCCACGATCACGACAGCCACGCACAGGGTCGCGAGCAGGGGCGAGCCGGCACTCCAGAGCACGGCGCTCACGCCGGCAGCGCCCGCGATGCCGCCGACGCTGAACAGGCCATGGAACCCGGACATCATCGTACGGTCCGCGGCCCGCTCCACGATGACGGCCTGAATATTGATGACGACGTCAACGGTGCCAACGCCGGCGCCGAACAGCATCAGCGCGGTCGCGAGCAGTGGAACGGTGCCTGCCGTGGCGAGCAGAGGCAGAGCGATGCAGATCACCAGGCTCGCGGCCCAGATGACGCGACGGCATCCGAAGCGCGCCGCCAATGCCCCGGCGAGCGGCATCGTCGCGATGGAGCCGGCGCCGAGGCAGAGCAGCAGCAAGCCGAGCGTGCCCTCGCCGATGGCAAGGCGGTCCTTGGCAAACGGCACGAGCGGTGCCCAGGCCGCCATGCCAAACCCCGCGACGAAGAAGGCGGCGCGCGTGGATCGCTGCTCCGGCGTGCCGGGAACGGAGCGCGCCCGATCCGACGCAAGCAGGCCATTCACGACGCGCTGCTTACCAAGATTTGCATCCGATCATCAGTGAAGCTCCAGTCGTCAGGAGACCCGTCCAGGCGAACGGATTTTGTCCATAAGCAACATGATTGGGCTGCTGCCCAGTGTCGAGCCGGAAAGGCGCGCATTCGCAACCATCGGCAGATCGGGCTCGAAATAGATCGTTTGCTGGCTTACTGCCTGTTGGCGAGCCGCATGGCCGTCCTCTTGGCCCAGCTCTTGAAATGGCAGCTCCAGCCCACGCACCGGAGCACGAGCTGGGAGCGCACGATTCGCGAGCAACGCAAGCAGGTCCGCCGCAAGCTCAAGGAAACCCCGAGCCTCAGCCCTCTTCTGGGCGATCCGGAATGGGACGAGGGCATATGCGGTGACGCTGGCGATTAGCGAGACAGGCTTCGACGCCTTCCGAGATCTGCCCTTGGAACGTCATCGACGTGCTCGCCGACGGTTGGCTTCCCGCCTAACCACACAAGTCAAGGATGGGTGCACAAGTTGATGCGCAAGCCACCGCTGGGCGGCAGATGAGTGCAGCCGCCACAGCTAGACCTGAACCACACCAGGCTCGATCAGCCGCATGAGCGTATCGAGCCGATCAGCCTCGACCGCCGGCTTGTCCAGGCGAACCCGGGCCACACGTGGGAAACGCAATGCCACGCCGGATTTGTGCCGGTTGCTGCGCTGCGCGGCATCGAACGCGATCTCCAGCACCAGGCCGCGCTCCACCTCGCGGACCGGTCCGAAGCGGTTGGTGGTGTGGTTGCGTATCCAGCGGTCGAGCGTCACCAGCTCGGCGTCGGTAAAGCCGGAATAGGCTTTTCCAACCGGCACCAGCTCGCCATCCTCGCGCCACAAACCAAAAGTGTAGTCGGAGTAGTAGCTGCTGCGCTTGCCGTGGCCGCGCTGCGCATACATCACCACCGCGTCGATGGTGAGCGGGTCGCGCTTCCATTTCCACCACTGGCCTTTCGGCCTGCCGGGCACATAGGCGCTGTCGCCGCGCTTCAGCATCAGCCCCTCGATGCTGGCGGCACGCGTGCCGTCGCGGATCGCCGAGAGCTCGTCCACCGTGGTGAACGGGATCAGCTCGGACAGGTCCATGCGCGGCGGGCTGTGCCGGGCATACCAGGCTTCCAGCCGCTCACGGCGCGTATCGAACGGCAGCGGGCGCAAGTCCTCGGCTTCGTCGAACAGCAGGTCATAGACACGGACGGCGACGGGATAGTCGCGCTGCGCCTTGGCGCCCGGCGCCTTGCGGTTGAGCCGCTGCTGCAGGTCGGCGAACGGCGCCACCTGGCCGTTGCGCAGCACCAGCAGCTCGCCGTCCAGCACGCCGTGGAACGCCATCCCCTCCACGATCTCGGGGAATGCCGCCGAGATGTCGTCGGCGCCGCGGGAGAAGATGCGGCGGCCAAGCGGCGTCGCCACGAGCTGGACGCGTATGCCGTCCCATTTCCACTCGGCGCGGAAAGCCGAGGGAATCAGCGCCGCAATGTCGGGCGCCTCCAGGGGATGGGCCAGCATGGGCGAGCGAAACACTGGCGCTCCGGCCGGGTCGGGACGCGGGCCGTGGCCGCCGATCCAGGCGAACAGCGGCGTGTAGGGTGGAGTCAGGCCGTGCCAGACCTCCTCGATCTCGTCGGCAGCAATGCGCCCCTCGGCGACCTCGGCCAGCGCGACCTTCGCCAACCGCGCCGACGCGCCGACGCGCAGCTCGCCGGTGATCAGTTTCAGCAATGCATAGCGGACGGAGGCGTCGGAGGCGTCGAGCCAGCCGGCCAGCACGAAGGGCAGCTCGGACTTCGGCGTGCTGATGAGGGTCTGCACGACCTCGGTCATCCGCGGCGGTCCGGCATTGCTGGGCGCCGAGGGCCAGATCAGCGCGACGGTCTCGGCGAGGTCGCCGACGTAATCGCGCGACATGTCGAACAGCACGGGGTCGGTGCGCTCCTCGACCAGGGCACGGACCATGGCAGGCTTGGCGGCTTGGAAGGCAAGCTCGCCGGTCAGCGCCGCGAGGCCGAAGCCACGGTCAGGGTCCGGCTGCGTGGCAAAATAGCGCCGCAGCAAAGCGACCTTGGCCAGGCGGCCCGGCGTGAACACCAACCGTTCCAGCAGCTCCGCGAAGGCGATCATGCCGCTGCTGGCGTCGTTGTCGCAGCCTCTGGCAGGTCTTCCTGCTCGTCGCCGTAGCCGACCAAGCGGAGCGCGCGCCCACGGATGCCGCGCTTGGCCGCCTCATGGATCAGCGCCTCCTCCCGGCCATGCGTCACCCACACCTCGGAGGCGGCAACCTCGTCGAGCGTCTGGTTCAGCTCGTCCCAGTCGCAGTGGTCCGAGATGACCAGCGGCAGCTCGACGCCCTTGCTGCGGGCGCGCTGCCGGACCCGCATCCAGCCGGAGGCGTTGCAGACGACGGGTTCTGCCAGGCGCCGTGCCCAGCGGTCGGCGATGGCGCTTGGCGGTGCGATGACGATGGCGCCCTTCAGCTTGTCCTTCTCGGCGACCGTGGCGGGCAGCAACTCGCCCAACGGGATGCCGAGCCGGCCATAGGCGGCGCAAAGCGGGATCTGCGCGCCGTGCAGGTAAATCGGCCGCTCCCACCCGGCCTGGCGCAGCAGCGCGATCACCCGCTGCGCCTTGCCCAGCGCGTAGGCGCCGACGACGTGCGTGCGCTCGGGAAACAGCGCCACGCTGTCGAGCAGCTTGGCAATCTCGTGCTCCGCCGCAGGATGGCGGAACACCGGTAGGGCAAAGGTCGCCTCGGTGACGAAGACGTCGCAGGGGATCGGGACGAACGGCAGGCAGGTTGGATCAGCCTGGCGTTTGTAGTCGCCGCTGACCACGGCGCGGCTGCCGCGCCACTCCATCGCGACCTGCGCGCTGCCCAGCACATGCCCAGCTGGCTGCATCCAGACGCGGACCTCGCCGATGGTGACGGCCTCGCCGTATTGCAGTGCTTGCTGGACGATGCCGGCCCGCCCCTCGCCCATGCGAACGTTCATAAGCGCCAGGGTCTCAGGGCTGGCCAGCACGGCATCATGGCCGGGCCGTGCATGATCCGCGTGCGCATGGGTTATGATGGCACGCGCCACGGGGCGCAGCGGGTCGATGTAGAAGCCGCCGGGCTCACAGAACAGCCCATCTGGCAGAACCTTCAGCCAGGTCTCGGGATGCGGCATGATGGTGGGCCCGGATTTCAACCCGGGCCCGGTTGGCTCAGCCCGGCTTGTTGATGTTGTCGGCAGCCAGCGGTACGGGCACCCAGCGCAGGCCATCGCCGCTCTGGATCAGCATCAGCACGGTCTTGCGGTTCTGCTTGCGATAACGGTCCATGCGCTCCTGGACCTCCGCCGGGCTAGACACCGCTTCCTGCTGCACCTCGACGATGACATCGCCAGGCTTCAGGCCGCGTCCGGCAGCGTTGCCGTCCGGCATCACGTCGGTCACCACGACGCCCTTCTGATCCTGCGATAGCTTAAACTTGTCGCGCAGATCATCGGTGATCGGCGACAACCGCGCGCCAAGGCCCGAGATCTCCGCTGTCCGGCTCTCTGGCATGCGGCCCGGCGACGGCGTGGCAGCGACCTGTTGGATCTCGTCCGGCAACTCGCCGACCGAAGCCTGTACCGTGACCTCCTTGCCGTCGCGCCAGAGCAGGACCGGCACGTCCTTGCCGATTACCGTCTCGGCCACGATGCGCGGCAGCGACTTCATCTCCTTCACGTCCTGGCCGTTGAACTTCAGGATGATGTCGCCATTACGGATCTTCGCCGTATCGGCCGGGCCGCCCTCGTTCACGCCGGCGACCATGGCGCCGGTCGTGTCTTTCAGGCCAATGCTCTCGGCGATGTCCGGCGTCACCTGCTGGATGCGCACGCCCAGCCAGCCGCGACGGGCATGGCCATACTCCCGCAACTGCGCCACGACGGACTTCGCAAGGTTCGCCGGAACCGAGAAGCCGATGCCGACCGAGCCGCCGGACGGCGAGTAGATCGCCGTGTTGATGCCGATAACCTCGCCCGCCAAATTGAACAGCGGCCCGCCGGAGTTGCCACGGTTGATCGCAGCGTCGGTCTGGATGAAATCGTCGTATGGTCCCTGCCGGATATCGCGCCCGCGTGCGCTGACGATGCCGGCGGTCACGGAGCCGCCTAATCCGAACGGGTTGCCGATCGCCAGCACCCAATCGCCCACGCGCCCGGTATCGCTGTCGCCGAACGGCACGAATTTGAACGGCTTGTCCCTCTCGACTTTCAGTAGCGCCAAGTCAACTCGATCGTCCTTGCCAACCAGCTTGGCCTTGAGCGTCGTATTGTCCTGCAGCGTCACGCTGATCTCGTCCGCGCCGTCGATGACGTGGTTGTTCGTCACGATGTAGCCTGCGGGATCGATGATGAATCCGGAGCCAAGGCTGACGGAACGACCGGAGCCTGGGCCCGCGTCCGGACCTGGCGTCGGCCCCTCGCCACGGTTTGGGCCACGGCGTTGCGGGCCGCTATTAGGGCTGCCGTTCGGCCCGCCATTGGGATGGTTGCGGTCCAGGAAATCCTTAAAGAATTGTTCGAATGGCGAGCCCGGCGGGAAGGACGGGATCTCTGGACCACTCCGGTCGGCCCGCGCCTGCGCGCTCTGCGACGAGGAGATGTTCACCACGGCCGGCAACAGGTTCGCCGCAAGGTCGGCAAAACTGTCCGGGCCGCCTCGCGCCATGGCGAGCGGCACGAACGGCGGCAGCATCGCCGGGAGCACGAATACGCTGGCGAGTGCGAGCGCACGAAGGGACCGAAGGCGCATGACAAAACTCCCGAGAGGAAGGCGAATGAAAACTCTGCTCATGCAGGCAACGCACTCGCAAGGCGCAAAATGGGGTGCCTCACGAGTTTGGGAATGCCGGCAGCCATCACTACTCTTGCGGTGCCTGCCGCAGCATGCGCAGGAAGTCGCTGTCGGGCGTCAGGACCAGGCGGGACTGCCCGTTGCCGAATGCCTCGCGATAGGCCTGCATGGTGCGATAGAACTCGTAGAACTTCGCGTCCTGCTGAAAGGCATCGGCATAGATCTTGATCGACTGCCGTTCCCCCTCGCCGCGTGAGCGGTCGGCTGTGGCGCGCGCCTCGGCGAGCAGCACCGTGCGGTCGCGCTCGGCGTCGGCGCGGATGCGGGCGGATGCCTCGGCGCCCTCTGCCCGGGCCTGGCTCGCGATGCGCTCGCGTTCGGACTTCATGCGGCTCAGGATGGCCTGGGTATTCTCCTCCGGCAGGTCGGCCCGGCGCAGGCGCACGTCCTCGATCGTCACGCCGAACTCGCGCATCTCGTCGCTGACCTGGCCGCGGATCAGCCCCATGATGCGCCCGCGGTCGGCTGACAGCACCTTGAGCAACTGCTCGTTGCCCAGCACGCGGCGGAGCGAGGAGGTCACGACGGAGTTCAGCCGCGCACGGATGGCGTCCTCGGCCGCACCCACGGCCTGAAAGTAGCGCAGCGGGTCGGTGATGCGGAACCGGGTGAAGCTGTCCACAATCAGGCGTCGCTGGTCGGCCAGGATCACCTCTTCGCCGGGCGTCTCGTAGTCCAGCAGACGACGGTCAAAGCTGATGACCGTCTGCACGAACGGGACCTTAATATGCAGGCCCGGCGTGCTGATGACGCGGATCGGCTGACCGAACTGGGTGATCAGCACCTGCTCGGTCTGCGCCACGGTAAACAGGCTGGCGCCGGCCAGCACGAACAGGACTAGGGCGGCGGCGAGCGCCACCACGACATTACGGCTCATCGCCGGACCTCCGCCGGCGGTGCGGGCGGCGCTGGGGCCTTAGGCCGGCCGGTCGGGTCGAGCGGCAGATAGGGCACGATGCCCTGCAGCTTGTCGTCCACCACAATCGAGGGCGTCTTGGTCAGGATGTCCTGCATCGTCTCGATATACAGCCGCTTCAGCGTCACGTCCTTGGCAACGGCATAGGCGTTATAGACACTGAGGAAGCGTTGCGCCTGGCCGGCGGCCTCGGCGATGTTGGCCTGGCGTGCGCCGTCCGCCTCGGCGGTTACCCGGGCCGCGTCGCCGCGGGCGCGCGGCACGATGTCGTTGCGATAGCTCTCGGCCTCGTTGCGCGCACGCTCGGCATCCGTGTTGGCGCGCTGCACGTCCCGGAAACTCTCAATGACGGCACCCGGCGGGTCCACCTTCTGGAGCTGGACCTGGGTGATCTCTACGCCAGCGCCGTACTGGTCCAGCACGCTTTGCGCACCGGTGGTGACGGACTGCTCGATCCGGGCGCGGGCCTCGGTCAGCGCCGGCTGGATCGGCGTGCGGCCAACTACCTCGCGCATCACGCTCTCGGCGACCGACTTTACGGTGTTCTCGGGATTGCGCGTGTTGAACAGGAAGGTGCCGGCGTCGCGGATGCGCCAGAACACGCTGAAGTTGATGTCGATGATGTTCTCATCGCCCGTCAGCATCAGCGCCTCTTCCAGCACCTCGCGCGCCGGCCCGCTCCGGCCCGGAACTTCGCGGCCGGGCACGCCGAGGTCGCGGGTCGCGCCGATCCGGCTATTGCCGGAGCCGTCGGCGGCAATGCGGAAACCGACCTCGGTGCGGTTGATGCGCGTGACCGCCGGGGTCAGCGCCTGCTCGATCGGCCAGGGCAGGTGATAGTTGAGGCCCGGCAGCGTCGTGCGCTGGAAGGCGCCGAAGCGCAGCACCACGCCCTGCTGGTCCGGCTCGACGCGGTAGAAGCCGCTCGCCAGCCAGACGACAGCGCCGACCAGCAGGATCAGTGCGATCAGCCGCGGGTTGGTGCGGCGTCCGCCGGGTCCGCCCGGGACGAAACGTCGCGCCGATGCCTGCAGGCGGGCCAAAACCTCGTCGAGATCGGGGATGCCGTTCGGACCGCCACCGCCGCCCCAGGGGCCGCGATTCGGGCCGCGCGGCGGCGTATTGTTGTTGCCCGGCCCCCAAGGACCGGAGCCGCCACCATTATTCCAAGACATCTGGTCCAGTGGCTCCTGTAGGTATGCGCCGGCAGCGGCTCTATGCTGCCGGCTGCAATGGCTGCGTTTGCAGTCCGGTTTTTGTGCGCCATATGCGGCCTCACGACCGCGTGCATATTGACCGGGTATCGGAGGTTTACAAGCGATGGCGCCATTGACGACGGATCGGCTGAGGGTGGCGCTGCGTGCGGTACGGGACCCGGCGTCCGGCCAGGACATTGTCGCCGCCGGGCTGGTGGACAGCCTGGCGGTGCGCGACGGCCTCGTGCACCTGGCGCTTCGCACCGACCGTGCCAACGCTGCCGCCATGGAGCAGGTGCGCCACGCCGCCGAGACCCTGTTGGCGCGGCAGCACGGCGTGGCCAACGCGACTGTCGTGCTGACCGCCCACCGCGCCGAGCCGGCGTCCCGTTCAGCACCGCCCCCTCCCATGCCGTCCCGCCAGGCCGCGCCCGCAAAGGCCGCGCTGCTGCCGCAGGTCGCGCACATCGTGGCGGTCGCCAGCGGCAAGGGCGGCGTCGGCAAGTCCACCACTGCGGTGAACCTGGCCGTCGCCCTGGCGCAGCAGGGCCACCGGGTCGGCCTGCTGGACGCCGATATCTACGGCCCCAGCCTGCCGCGCATGCTGGGCGTGGACCGCAAGCCCGAGACGCGCGACGGCATGATGGTGCCGCTGCAAGCCTGGGGGCTGTCGGCCATGTCGATCGGCTTCCTGGTGGACCCGGACTCGGCGATGATCTGGCGCGGGCCGATGGTGATGGGCGCGCTGGAGCAGATGATGGGCCAGGTGCATTGGGGGGCGCTCGACATCCTGATCGTCGATATGCCGCCCGGCACCGGCGACGCGCAGCTCACGATGGCGCAGAAGGTGACGCTGAGCGGCGCGGTGATTGTCTCCACGCCGCAGGACATCGCGCTGATCGACGCCCGCCGCGGCGTGCGCATGTTCGAGAAAACCTTGGTGCCGGTGCTGGGCCTGATCGAGAACATGAGCGTGTTCTGCTGCCCGAACTGCGGTCATCGCACCGAGCTGTTCGGCCATGGCGGTGCCCGGCGCGAGGCCGAGACCCTTGGAATCCCGTTCCTGGGCGAAATCCCCCTGCTGCTGGACATCCGCACGACGTCCGACGCCGGCACGCCGATCTGCGCCGCCGCCCCCGACAGCCCGGCGGCGCAGGCTTTCGCCGCCATTGCGCGCCGGGTGTGGGACGGGCTTGCGGTGCCCCAGCCGGCGGCGCCCCGCATCGTGGTGGACTGAAAGGGTCGCCGATTGTACTCTGAAGTTATGGACGGCATGTTGCGCGGCTTCTGGTATTTGGCCGCATCGGCCCGCAGCCTAAAACCAGGCAAGACGCTCCCGGTCAGGCTGCTGGGCGAGGACCTGCTGCTGGGACGCCGCGTCGACGGCTCGGTGTTCGCGGTCAGCGACGCCTGCCCGCACCGCGGCATGCCGATGCGGCACGGCTCGTTCGACGGGGAGACGCTGCGCTGCTGCTACCACGGCTGGGCGTTCCGCAGCGCGGACGGCTGCTGCACCGAGATCCCGTCGCTGGCGCCTGACGACCGGACCGATCCGGCCAAGTTCCGGCTGCGCACTTACCCGGCGCAGGACGTGCAGGGCAACGTCTGGGTGCATGTCGGCGCGGCCGGCACCGAGCCTGGCCCGGTGCCGACGGTGCCGGGCTTTGCGGGCCAGGCGCCGCAGGTCACGACCACAATGCGCTTTCCCTGCAGCGTGGATCTCGCGGCCTGGGGCTTCTTCGACCCTGGGCACCCCGCCTTCGTCCATACCTCGCGCTGGTGGAAAAAAGACCCGGCGTCCCGGCTGCGGCTGAAAGAGAAGGGTTTCGAGCCCGAGGGCATGGGGTTCCGCATGCTCCGGCATCATCTGAAGGAAGGCGCCAATCCGTATCGCCTGCTGGGCCGCAATGTGCGGATCGACATCGGCATCCAACTGCCGGGCGTGCGGATTGAGCACATCCAGGGTGACCGGCACTCCGCCTGCGTGCTGGCCGCCGCGACGCCGCTGAGCGCCACCGAGACCGACGTGCACTACTGCGTCTATTGGACCGTGCCGTGGCTGGCGCCGCTCCGCCCCGTGGCGACGTGGATGGCGCGGGACTTCCTGAACCAGGACCGCGAGGTGGCGGCGCGGCTGATGGGCAACCCGGCCTTGCCGGCGCCGCTGTTCGTGGGCGACCCGGATACGCAGGTGCGCTGGTACATGCGGCTGAAAAAGGAGTACCTGGCGGCGCGGGAGGAGGGTCGGCCGTTCGTCAATCCGCTCCGCGAGCAGACGCTGCACTGGCGGAGCTAGCGCGGTCGGTTTCTTCTGCGGTCGGCAGGGTGTTCTGCGAGCCGGCCCGGCTGCAGCAGAGTCCCGCCGCAACGCTGGCCCGGGCCATTGCCGCCGCCATCCCCATGCCACGGTCGAGCGCCGCCGCCAGGACGCCGGTGAAGCAGTCGCCTGCTGCGGTCGTATCCACGACCTGTATCGGATGCGCCGCGACGTGACCGGTGCCGTCCGCACTGGCCCACTCTGCGCCGCGCTCACCCAGCGTTCGCACGGCGCCCACCGTCAGCGCCGCGTGCAGCCCAGCGGCATCGGCGGTCGTGCCGTGCTGGGCGGCCAGCCACTCAGCCTCGGTCTCGTTGACGATCAGCAGGTCCACGGCGCCAAGCGCATCGGCATCGAGCGGGCTGGCCGGAGCGAGGTTCAGGATGATCCTCGCTTTGCGGGCGCGGGCGCGACGGATCAGCGCGGCGGTCTGTTGCGGGTCGGTTTCCATCTGCAGCACCAGCGTGGTGCTGGAGCTTAGGATCGAGTCCTCGACCTGATCGGCGTGGGCCAGCGTATTGGCGCCGGACCCGACCGCGATCTGGTTGTGGCCAGCCGGGTCCGTGCAGATCGCAGCGCATCCGGTGGCGGCCTCGACGCGAGCGACGCGCGAGAGGTCCACGCCGGCGGCACGCAGGCTCGCGAGCGCCGCATTCGCCAGCGCGTCGTGCCCGACACAGCCGGCCATCAGCACGGTCGCGCCGTCCCGAGCAGCGGCGGCGGCTTGGTTGGCGCCCTTGCCGCCAGGCTCGATGCGGGTTGCCGGACCGAGCACCGTCTCCCCGGGATCGGGCAGGTGATCCAGGGCGAAGATCAGGTCGAGGTTGATCGAGCCGAAAACGATGATCATGCGTGCTTTGCCCTGACGATCATGCGCGCCCCAAGGTCTCCATCAGCTCCGTCCACTCGCGCTTGGACAGGCCGCTGCCGGGCTGATCGACAGGCTCGCCGGCCAGCAGGCGGCGGACGACCGCGAGCATCTGCGCCGATAGGGTAGCAGCGCCCATGCGGTAGTCCTGGAATGCCTGGAACGTCGCCGGCACCCAGGCGCGCACGGTGTCCAGCATGGCGTCGGCATAGGCGCGGATTTCGAACTGCGCGTGGCTGTCGGCGCGGAGCGACAGGAAGCCCAGCAGGTTATGCAGGTCGGCCTTCCAATACCATTGTGTGTAGGTGTTGAGCGTCAGGTTTATTCGGGCGAGTTCTCGCGCCAGACCGCGGCGGTTGAGATCGGCGGGCTCGCCGTCGGCGCCCTCGTTCAGCATGTGGGCGTAATGGTCGTACGTCAGCGTCGCGTCCTGGCGCAGCATGTCCAGCACGGCGGCGGCCTCGTCCCCTTCCAGCACCGCGCCGCGGCCCTGGCGGTTGCTGCTGCTCTGCGCGGCCAGGTGCTCGGGCGCCGGGATATAGAACTCGCGGTCGAGGATGCTGTAGCGGGCGGAGTACTCGTTCACGTTCGCCATGCGGTGCCGTATCCACTGGCGAGCCACGAAGATCGGCAGCTTCACGTGGTATTTGATCTCGCACATCTCGAACGGCGTGCTGTGGCGGTGCCGCATCAGGTAGCGGATCAGCCCGGCGTCCTCGCTGACCCGGCGGGTGCCGCGGCCATAGCTCACGCGCGCCGCCTGCACCACGGCGTCGTCGTCGCCCATGTAGTCGATCACGCGGACGAAGCCGTGGTCCAGCACCGGCAGCGCGCGGTAAAGCATGTCCTCCAGCGCCGGGACGGTCGCCCGCCGGGTGGGGACGGCGGCCTGGCGCTGGGCGTCGATCTCGGTCTGCTGCTCGGGGGTCATTCGCATGGCATTACCCCTAGCATTCCATCGCACGAACGCCTATGTCTCGGATGCTGTAACAACGGCTATGGTGATAAACGGCAGTTGGAATAAGCGTTGTGGACCCGGGGGCAGTGCCCGGCGCCTCCACCAGTTCCGCCCAATGGTCTCGGGGGTTTTGGATGCGGGGGCGACACAGGCTCGACACGCGTAGTAAAGACCTGCCTTTTGCTCGGCATGATACCGCCGTTATCGGGTCATATCACAAGTGCCAATGACAATCATGAGGCGCTCGCCGTCGCTGCGTAAGCAGAGATAGGCGCGGTTCGGGGGGGCACCGGGCAACAGAAGCCCCCTCACTCTTTCGAGCCGGTCATCGCCGTAAAATCTACCAACCACAGTTCTGTAATCGACGCCGTTTTGGAACTAGAACGTCTTCTATAGACGTGTAAGTACAAAGACATCCTGTCCGAGTGTCACCTTGTCCACGAGCGACAGCGAAAACGGAAGTTGATACTGTGAGAGTAGCTTGACCAGAGCGGCCTCACTTACAAAGGCTTCTCCATACATGGTCGATTGCCCACTCGTAAACCATACGAATTTTCCACACTCGAAATCAGCCATCCGCTGCTCGATAGAGCCAGCAGCAGCCAGGCAAACTGCTGAGTACCAGTGGATCGTTTCCCCGGCCTTTTGCTGGACAGCGTCGTGTTGAAGCCGTGTAAGGAATCGAGATCCCCAAGTGGTGACCACACACGCCCCACCCGGAATAAGTATTCGCGCCAACTCGTTTAGCCACAAAACGGCGGAGCTTTCAGAAAGATGCGAGAAGACCGACCAGCTTGCCACCAAATGAAAAAACTGTTCTGGAAGGTTGCCCGTTGGCACAAAAGTGCCAGAAAAGAAGGTGATATAAGGATTCAGAGCCTTTGCCAATGCGCAGAAAAGGTAACAGCCCAGGTCATCTCGTTGGAGGGGGCATTGACAGGTCACGGCTGAGTACGAGTCAACGTGTCAATGGCACCGCCCGATGACACAGGCTCCGG
>JAABUS010002929.1_pt1 | contig 29712 bp, 25 predicted proteins | sample 5560161 | NCBI WGS metagenome assembly JAABUS01 (sample SAMN10711885, study PRJNA513376) | rock metagenome | isolation source: Antarctica rocks | place: Antarctica: Victoria Land, Trio Nunatak nord | collected 2016-01-04
TTTTATTAACCTTTGTTCGGGAACTACTATGGCAGGTCGTTTGAAAGCAAGAGTTTAACTCAAACCGCGCCGCGTGCATATCGGATCGCTTTCGCTGTCACACCTGTCGCGCTTATTCAATTGATAGCCTGCTGGCGGAGATTACCGAAAAATTGATGAATCGCTCTGGAGTTCGATGCGCTCTATCGAAGAAGGCGTCATACTATTGCGTTACATGGCACAACATATGCGCGAGCACGCCTTCAGTGACAATGCTGAACAGCTCCTGAAGAAAGTCCTCGAAGCACAACAAAGAGCCGATCTGGTGAGACAAGCCCTGATGGATTACGAAAAGTTAAGCGAAACGAAATTTGAACGGAACACGCAAGAAAGATGAGGGATGTCCTAAATCCGTGTTGCTACAAGTTCTCGCCCAATATTTATGCGGCACTTGGAAACCAGCAACCGCCATAAGTTGAGAATCACCGGTGGAACAAATGAAAAGCATAAGTCAATGTGGATTATAGTTGATGCTTTTTCGATGGCGTCCATCTTTTAGCTTATCTTCGCATACTCGTTAAGTGCTACGCTCAACCTTTCTAGTCCGCCGGTAAGCATCGGCGTTTCGCAGCCGATTCCGATGCGGAAATATTGCGGCATCTCGAAGAATCTTCCCGGCACGACAGATGTTTCGCACTTCTCGCGCAGAAGCGTGCACAATGCGTCAACGCTACCTCGTTACAATTGCGGAAACGCAACCGTCCCGAACTCAAGCTCTATCGCGCTCAAGTCTGCAGGCAATACGAGAAAACTGTTAAGAACCCGGCGATTAATTTCGAGTAGTTGGCGCGCGCCTTCGCTGACCATTTCAAGGTTTGCAAGCGCGATGCATCTCAATCGTTCGGCAGCGTGCGCGGGAATGACGCCGAACAGATCGTTGAGCCGCCACATTCTTCGCGCTGAGAGCAATAACATTCTTTTGTGACCTGTCACGAGTAAACTGCAAATGCTTGCTCCAACAGCATACAGGCAGATTTGAATACGGGTTGATAACAAGGGGGTGCTACTTGAACGAAGAACGGAATAACTCCGGGCGACTTGTCGTTGTTTCAAATCGTCTTCCTTTTACGATTAAACAAACGCCGGAAGGTTGGAGCGCAGCCCCAAGCTCGGGTGGACTTGCGACGGCGATGGAACCGCTTTTGGCGCGCACGGGAGGAATCTGGATTGGTTGGTCAGGTGATTCATCCGGCGCTGAAGGTGACGAAGATCGGCAACGTTTGCTTGACGAGTGGGCGGAGCGCAAAGGCTTTTACGCGGTTGAATTGTCGGAGGAGATCGCCAATGGATTTTACGAAGGTTTCTCGAATCAATCGTTATGGTCTTTGTTTCATAGCTTTCCTTTCCTGCTGAAGTTTGAACCCGAATACTGGCAGGCTTACAAAGAAGCCAATCGTCGTTTCTGCGATGTCGTGCTAAAGCATTTGCAACCGGGCGACACCGTTTGGATTCACGACTATCAATTAATGTTGCTGCCGGGAATGCTGCGTGAAGCAGCACCGGACGCGCGCATCGGCTTTTTCTTACACATCCCTTTTCCCTCATCAGATATATTTCGATTATTGCCGCGCCGCGAAGAAGTGTTGCAGGGTTTGCTCGGAGCCGACTATCTGGCGTTTCATACCTACGGCTATTTGCAGAATTTCCGTACCTCGGCTCATCGCATACTCGGCATTCCAAGCCAGATGGATAAAATTGAAGCCGAAGGACGCACGACGCGACTCGATGCCCTTCCTATCGGCATAGCTCCAGAAGAATTCACGAATCTACTGGACGACGATGAAGAGACAAAGCAATATCTAGTTGAATTGCGGGAACGTTATAAACAGCGCCGTATCCTGCTCGGCGTTGATCGTCTTGATTACACGAAAGGCATTCCCGAACGGCTGCGAACTTTCCGCCGTCTACTCGAGCAACATCCGAACTTGCGCGGCGAAGCGGTGTTGATACAAGTGGCCGTGCCATCGCGTGAAGGCATTTCGATGTATCAGGATTTGCGCCAGGAAGTTGACGAATTGATCGGGCAGATCAACGGCGATTTCAGCACGCCCGATTGGACGCCGATTGTTTATATTCGTCGAGCCATTCCGCGCTCGGAGCTTGCCGCGCTTTATGCCGCCGCCGAAGTTGCACTTGTCACACCGTTGCGGGATGGTCTGAATCTTGTCGCGAAAGAGTATGTCGCGTGTCAGAGAGGACAGGGCGGCGTGTTGGTGTTAAGCGAATTTGCCGGAGCCGCCGCCGAGATGGGCGAAGCGTATCTCGTCAATCCATATGACGAAGAACAGACGGCTGAGACGATTGCCGAAGCACTCACGCTTAGTGATGATGAAGAACATCACGAACGTATGCGGCGGCTCTATAAACGTGTGACGGACAACAACGTCTTCGCGTGGGCTGACAGATTTCTCACCAATCTTCGTTCCGCGTCCGTTGACGGCGATTCCCGCCGCTTAGCAGAAAAGTCGCAACCGCTGCCAATAGAAAGTGTTGTTGCGGCCTTTAGTAAAGCGAAAAGTAAGTTGCTGCTTCTGGATTATGACGGCACGCTCGTCGGTTTTGCCAAACGCCCGCGCGAGGCCGTGCCGCCAAAGGATTTGCTTCCCACCCTCAGGCGTCTGGCCGCGGATGCGAAAGCTACGATCGCGATTATCTCAGGGCGTTCTCGTGAAGACCTAGAGCGATGGTTCGGTGATGCCGAAGGTTTGTGGCTCGCAGCGGAACACGGCGCGATTGTGCGCGCGCCTGAAACTAAAGAATGGAAACTACAAAGGCACAACTATACGGACGAGTGGAGGGAATCGGTCGGGCGCGTGCTTGAGCATTTCGTCGCACGCACGCCGGGAAGCTTTATCGAGGCGAAAGAGTTTTCCCTTGTCTGGCACTATCGCATGAGTGATCCAGAGTTTGGCGAATGGATTGCGAATGAGCTCGCCGCAACGCTCGAACAGATGCTCGCGGAGACGGAATTGCGCGCGATGCACGGGCATAAGATCGTGGAAGTAAAGCCGCTCTGGGCGAACAAAGGCGAAGTGATGACGCGGCTTAACGAAGTCGCTCCCGATTCGGATTTTTATTTCGCAGCGGGAGATGACCGCACGGACGAAGATTTATTCGCGCGCCTGCCCGACGTCGCGTGGACAGTGCATGTCGGCAGCGGAGCATCGAGAGCTAAATACTGCATAGACAGTCCGGCGGAAATGCGTCAACTGCTTCACAAATTCGCCGAAGCGACGCATGACGCTGAACCTCAAATGCGTGCCGGTCAAAACGGCTAGTCAGTTGTTACAGTGTTCGTTGCCTCAAGAAGTGTATCGACGTGCAAAGCTATCTCGCCCCGTGCAGCGGCAAGTTGTAGTGCAGAATTGATGAGCGCGATATGCGTGAAGGCTTGCGGAAAGTTGCCGAGTTGCGCGCCCGTCACAGGGTCTATTTCTTCGGCATAAAGTCCGACATCGTTGGCGAAGGTGAGCATGTGACGAAAAAGATGTTCGGCTTCCTCTATTTTGCCTGCCAGCGCGTAGTTATGCACAAGCCAGAAAGTGCAGATCGCAAACGTTGCTTCGCCGCCCGCTAAACCGTCGTCGGAATCAAGGTAGCGATAAATTAAACCGTTGTGCGTCAACCGGCGTTCGATTGCTTCCAGCGTCGAGCGCATACGTTCATCGTGTGCATCAATCACGCCCAGCATAGGAAGGCGCAAGATTGAAGCATCAAGCGCGGTTGAACCATACGCCTGCGTAAAAGCGCGAACTTTTGGGTTGTAGCCTTCATTCATCAGAGTTGCATAAACGGCTTCGCGTTCTCGAATCCAGACGGACACGTCTTTGTCGATTCCGGCAAGTTCGGCCAACTTTATCGCCCGGTCAAGCGCCACCCAGCACATCGCTTTAGAGTGTGTGAAATGCTGTTCAACGCTTCTGACTTCCCAGATGCCGCTATCGGTTTTACGCCAAGACCGCACAACGTAATCGGCTGTGCGCTCTATCATCTCCCAGAAATCTGTCTGTAGAGATTCGGTGTGGCGCTCAAAACCGCCGAGGCTGGCGTAAAGATATAGACATTCGAGCAGTTCGCCGTAGATGTCCAACTGCCTTTGGCCTGCGGCAGCGTTGCCAACGCGCACGGGTTGCGAACTGCAATAGCCATCGAGATGCGCGAGCGTTTCCTCATGTTCGATTCTTTCGCCGCGAATCGTGTACATAACGTGAAACTCATCAATTGGACATCTTGCGACACGCTTCATAAAATTCAGAAAGTCGCGTGCTTCGCCGAAGTAGCCTAGATTCATCAGTGCCGCCAGCGTGAACGTCGCATCGCGCAACCATGTGAAGCGGTAATCCCAATTTCGCACGCCGCCGATTTCCTCCGGCAGCGATGTAGTGGGAGCGGCGACGATGGCGCCCGTCGGAGCAAAGGTCAGGAGCTTCAAAGTCAATGCGCTACGGACGATTATTTCCCTGTGCTCGCCTGCGTAGGAACATTTGCTAGCCCATTCCACCCAATAGTTTTCGGTTTCAACCAACGCTTGTTGAATCTCCGTCTCGTGTAAGTGAGCAACCACCGCATCAGGTTTGGTATAAGTAAGAACCAGCGGCAAGTGCTCGCCTTCCTGCAAACAAACCCTGCGTGTCGCCTGCATGGTTTCATCAATTGAAAGCTGCGAGCATTGAATGTGTAGAGCATCTTGAGAAGATTGAAAAACAGTCACCTCCTCAGTTGATTTAATTGTTGCCTGCCGGGTGGCAAAGGCGAAGGTAGGCTTTACGGCAATCTCGCATTCTATCTCGCCGCTCGTACAGCGAAGCAATCGGATAATCCTGTGACTGCTTTGGTTTACATCGCTGCCGTATCGGACTTCGGAACAAACAGGCATCAAGTCAATTAAAATCAGAACGCCCGTTGCAGTTTGATAGGTGGTTTCAAGTATATTGGTGTCCGGCAAATAGCGGCGTGCGGCGGCAATCAAGCGGCGCGGCGTCACGCGGCAGTAGCCACCTTTCTTGTCATCAAGTATCCGCAAAAAAAGTGCCGGGCTATCGAAGTGCGGCAAACATGCCCAGTCAATCGAACCCTCGGAACTAATCAGAGCGACAGTTTGCGTGTCGCCGATAATGGCGTAATCGCTTATTGGTTGATACATTGCTTGAAAGTTGTTTATGCCAGCCGGTAAAGTCTTTCGCCGACTGCGGCGCATCTCGAACGACAAAACACTTTTTTTACGGCCTGTGAAGCTAATTCAGAATTTACCATAAAGTTTCGCTCTATTTTAGCTCAAGGAGAAAACTCTATGTTCACACAAAGCAGTTGCCGGATCAAAACTGACCCCTTATGAATAAATTGATGCATAGCTGTGGTGCTTATATTGAAGAAGCACAATTTTATCGCCGCTACAGCGAACTTCTCATGGCCGGTATTCATCAATTACTGAACCTGTATTGAACCGGATATTATCCTTATAAGGAAAAATTGCTCTTATCTATCTATCAAGAAGAACCAATAGATTCACGGATTTACTGATTGTTTATGTTTACTTCAGCCGCTTTGCATTTCGATAATACATACGCACGTTTACCAGATGCCTTTTACCGGCGCGTCGAACCCATGCCGGTTCCCGCGCCCTATCTCGTCAGCTTTAATACGGCGGCGGCGGAATTGATCGGGCTTGACCCGCAGGAATATGCGCACGCCGAGTTCGCCGAATATTTTAGCGGCAACAAATTGCTGCCCGGCAGCGAGCCTCTTTCAGCCGTTTACGCCGGACACCAATTCGGAACATATGTACCGCAACTCGGCGACGGGCGCGCGATTCTGCTCGGCGAAGCCGTCAACATACACGGCGAGCGTTGGGACGTGCAGTTGAAAGGGGCGGGGCTGACACCTTTCTCTCGCATGGGCGACGGGCGCGCCGTGTTGCGCTCGACCATTCGTGAGTATCTTTGCAGTGAAGCGATGCACGCGCTGGGGATTCCGACGACACGCGCTCTTTGCATCGTCGGAAGCGCTGAGCCGGTTTTTCGAGAGACGGTGGAATCCGCCGCCGTGCTGACGCGCCTTGCGCCCACACATGTGCGCTTCGGAACCTTTGAATTCTTTTATCATCGCGGGCAAATGGATCGCGTGCGCGAACTCGCCGATTACGTCACTCGCTATCATTATCCGCAGCTCACACAAGCCAAAGATAAATATCTTCAATTGCTGCGTGAAGTCGTTAATCGCACGGCTCGGCTAATCGCACAGTGGCAGGCCGTAGGCTTCGCGCACGGTGTGATGAATACGGACAATATGTCCGTCATCGGCTTGACGATTGATTACGGCCCGTTCGGTTTTCTGGATGAATTCGATGCCGGGTTCATATGCAACCACTCGGATTACGGCGGGCGCTATGCTTTCGATCAACAGCCGAACGTCGCGCTCTGGAATCTGTCCTGCTTCGCTCAAACCTTGTTGTCTCTCATCGAACGCGATGCGGCAATTGCGGCGCTGGATGAGTATCAATCCATTTTTGCCGATGCCTATGCCGCACGAATGCGCGACAAGCTCGGTTTAGCGAGCGAGCAGCCGGATGATGCCGGATTAGTTTTCAATACCTTGCAACTCCTTCAGGCGAACGCCGTTGATTACACGCGCTTCTTTCGTCGTCTCTGCGATTTCAAAACAATGACAAACGAGCGCAACGATTCCTTGCGCGATATGTTCATTGATCCTACAAGCTTCGATGTGTGGGCAAAGAGTTATCGCGCCCGACTGTCGAGCGAGCAGAGCGTTGATGCGCAACGAAGCGAGCGAATGAAGTGCGTTAACCCGAAATACATTTTACGCAACCACCTTGCACAACAAGCGATTGAGAAGGCGCAGGCGGGCAACTATGAGGAAACGAATATTCTGCTTGAAGTGTTGCAAAGCCCATTCGACGAACAACCCGAAATGGAACGCTTCGCCGAGCCGCCGCCGGAAGGAAGCCTTCGAGTCGTCGTGAGTTGTTCTTCATAGCAGGTAGTATAAGAATTGATAGTTATTGCCGGGGATTGTAAGAAAGGCGGTTGATTGGTTCGTTGAATGAGGCTAGGTGTTGCTCTATGCCTTCATCCAAGAATTATGTGCAGGGTCTTCGGAGGGCGGTTAAGTAGCTTTATCACACGAACACTTCTGTTCGGCGGCGCGTAAAATCGTGTTCCGCCACCAGTTTCTTGATCGCACCGGCAATCTTTTCGCCGCCGTGCGCGGAAGGCTCAATCGGGTTGGCGTAATCTCCGTCTTCATCGCAGATCAAACGCAGATCGAGCAGCGGAATCCCGCGCGCGAACGCTTCACGAATGATGGTGTCGTTGAAGATAGTCAGTGCCGTCACAGCCAATCTTTGCAACTGCGGATCGGGAAAGCGCGGATAGTAGATAGAGCAAATGCCAAGTAATAGATTGGTGCGAAGAAGTGTGTCCAGCATCGCCCTGTAGTTTTGCTGAAAGTTTGCGCCCGCCTCCGCCAATTTCATCAGGGCTTCAGTCATGGAGCGCGCAGGCTCATTCAGCAGCCCCATGTGTCCGAGCGCATCGTTGCCGCCGCAACTAAGGATCAAGTGTGTGGCATCTCTTGGAAGTTGCTCCGCTTGCTGCTGAACATCTCTCGTCACGCTTCCGTCAACAGCCAAGAGCGTCGCTTTCCAATTATCAGGCAAATGCTGCCGCAGTTGTTTGACGACATCAGGCGCGCCCGCGACATAAGCTGCGTTGTCAAAAACGGAATCGCCGAGCAAAACGATATGGTTCATGGTAGCTGCTTTGTTCTCTTCAGAAGATGTAATCAATGGCTCGATTTCAACGCTTCGGGAATTTCCTGCCCTTCTTCGGTGCGCCCCCTTTACCTTTTCCCCGCTTCCCGCCTTTCGTTGTTTTAGCAGTGGATTCAGCCCCCGATGTGTCGTTTGGCGAAGCAGCCGCGCGGACATTCGCATTATGACCGCGTATGCGGCTGCCGCTCATGCGTTGCAGCACTTGCCTTGCGTATTCCGTTGGCACGTCAACGAGTGTGAAGCGGTCATGAACGTCAATCGCACCGATGGCTTTACCGGGCACGCTCGCCTCGTTAGCGATTGCTCCGACGATGTCCGACGGTCTGACATTACTGTTGCGGCCAACGTCAATGAAGAGGCGCACCATTCCATCCTCCGGCTGCATAACTTGCTCAGGTTTCGTCTCTAGCTCAGCCTCTATCGGCTTGTCTCCCTGTGCAAGACGCGCGGCGGCGGCGGCGATCTCGGCCATGTCGCGTCCGCTTTCATCAGCCAGTTCTTCGACGAGCGACAAATAAGCGTCAACCGCTCCGTCTTCGGCGAGCGTCTTCAAAATACGCTCCTTGAATAATGCCGCGCGCCGTGCCGCGACATCCGCTGCCGTCGGCATTCGCATCGGTTCAATGCGCTGATTTGTGTAGCGCTCGATGTCGCGCTTCATGCGCTGCTGGCGCGGCGTCACGAACAGTATCGCTTCGCCCGCGCGCCCTGCGCGACCCGTGCGCCCTATGCGATGAACGTAGGATTCAACGTCGTTTGGGATGTCGTAGTTAAAGACACGGCTGATACGTTCTACGTCCAACCCGCGCGCCGCCACATCCGTCGCCACGACGATTTCGACTTGCCCGCCGCGCAAACGCCGTATCACCGTCTCGCGCTGCGCCTGGCTCATGTCGCCGTGCATCGCTTCGGCGGCGTAACCGCGCGCTTGCAGTTTCTCTGTCAACTCGGCGCAACCGATTTTCGTGCGGTCGAAGATAAGCGATGCGCTGTCCGCATCTCCGTCGCTTTCCAGCAGGCGCGTCAACACGTCCAGCTTCTGTCCTTCGGAGACGTTGATGTAGAACTGTTTGACGGTTGGCACGGTCAAGGTCTGGCGCTCGATTTCAATGCTCTCCGGGTTCTTCAGGTAACGGTCTGCGATGCGACGCACCTCGCGCGGCATCGTGGCGGAGAAAAGCGCCGTTTGATGTTCGGCGGGCGCTTGCTTGAGAATCCATTCGACGTCTTCAATAAAGCCCATACGCAGCATCTCATCCGCTTCGTCAAGCACGATCATCTTCAGACTTGCGAAGTCGAGCGTCTCGCGGCGCAAATGATCCATGATGCGTCCCGGCGTGCCGACGATTATCTGCGAGCCGCTTTGCAAACGCTTGATTTGCGGCACGATGGATTGCCCGCCATAAATAGGCAGCACACGCACGCGCTTCATGTCTTTGGCGTAAGTGTGGAATGCTTCGGCGACTTGAATTGCGAGTTCACGAGTCGGCACGAGAACAAGCGCTTGCACCGCATTACGATTGACATCGAGCCGTTCTAGAATCGGCAAGGCGAAGGCAGCCGTCTTGCCCGTGCCGGTTTGCGCCTGTCCGACGACGTCACGGCCTGCGAGCAGCAGGGGAATGGTTTTGATCTGAATCGGCGTCGGGGATTCATAGCCGACGCCGCCGATTGCTTTCAGCAATTCTTTACTTAAGCCGAATTGATTGAACGAATCCGGGTCAGCCTTTGTATGTATCTTCATAAGAAATCTTTTATTACAGATCAATGACTTCGACGATCTCAAGCGAGTCTCTGCGAAGCACCCGCACGTCGGAATCCTTTCCCTCTGGCAATCTTCCTTTACGGCTAAGCTTCAGCACTCCGGCAGTGTTTGAAGTGACAAGCGTGAGCGTTTGACGACGATACTATTCTCCCTCTATATGACACCTTTTTATCAAAAATATAAAGCCAACGTCTGTACGTCAACAGACGACATACTTGTATCTTTTCGTTCATTGTCCAAGCGGAATTTGACAGACATTAATTGCGCCATCTGGTATAGTCGCGCCTAAATTCATATTGCAAGGAGATAACAACCGTGAGCAAAAGACCGGGCGGTGAACTCGCGTCAAGACCGCTGCATTTTATCTGGATCGCTGATAGTTCCGGCTCGATGGAACAGGACGGAAAGATTCAGGCTCTAAACACGGCGATACGCGAAGCCATTCCGCATATGCGAAAGGTCGCCGAAGACAACCCGAACGCGCAGGTGCTCGTCCGTGCCGTAGAGTTTTCAAACGGAGCGCAGTGGCATATCTCGCAGCCGACACCCGTCGCTGATTTCGGCTGGCAAGACCTTGCCGCCGAGGGCGAAACAGATATGGGCAAGGCTCTCTCACTGGTCGCCGAACAATTGAAGATGCCGCCGATGTCGGATCGCGCGCTTCCGCCCGTGCTCGTGCTGATCTCTGACGGTCAACCGACAGATGATTTTGATAAAGGACTTAAAGACTTGATGGATCAGCCCTGGGGCAAGAAGGCTGTGCGCATCGCAATCTCAATTGGTCAGGATGCAGACATGGATGTGCTGCAAAAGTTCATCGGCAACACAGAGTTGAAACCGCTCGCGGCAAACAGCCCCGAAGCGCTCGTCAAACACATCAAGTGGGCTTCGACCGCCGTACTGAAATCCGCGTCGTCACCGGCGGCAAGTGGGACTGACCACCCGCAAGCGTCGCCCGCGTCTGCCGCAACGCCTGTGGGAGTTCCCGTTCCGACAGCCGCGCCTGCTCCGACAAACGCGCCTGCTCCGACAAACGCGCCTGCTCCGACAAACGCCGCGCCGGGCGCTGACCCGTCCGCCAATCAACCCGCCACTGATGACGTATGGTAAAGGAAAGAGCGATGGCGGACGGGACGGGCGCAAGCGTGAACGGCGACGCGGTGATAATCGAGGGGAAGGGCGCGCCGCCCACAGCCCTTGAAGTGGAATGGCGCATCATTGGCGAGACCGTGCCCGGCGCATCACACTTGCGCGCAGGGATACCGAATCAGGATGCCATTCTGTATCTGCGCGAATCGAGCACGAGGTTGCCGCTGATTCTTTCAATCTCGGATGGACACGGCAGCCCTAAATGCTTTCGCAGTGATCGCGGCTCACGCTTCGCCGTCGGCATCGGTGCGGAGTTGATGCGCGAGACACTTAACGATAAGGGGAATGATAACGATGATGCTGCGCCGGAGAGTAAACTGAAGGAGACGCTGCCGATTGAACTTGCGCGGAGATGGGCCGAAGCCGTCGAAGCAGACCTACGGCGCGAGCCGCTTTCGCAGGAAGAGTTAGAGCGATTGCAGGAAAAGGATAATGCACGCGCCCGTTCCTTAGTCGAAGCCCGTCCGTCGCTTGCTTACGGCGCGACTTCGTTGACAATCGCCCTGACCGCGTCGTTTGTTCTCTACCTGCAACTCGGCGACGGTGAAATCATCACTGTTTCGGAGACAGGCGAGGTATCCAAGCCGCTGCCGGAAGACGAGCGGCTGCTTGCCAACGAAACCACTTCGCTCTGCTCGGATACAGCCGCACAGGATTTCCGCTTCGCTTATCAAACGCTTACCAGCCCGCCGCCCGCGCTTATTCTGCTGACCACAGACGGCTACGCAAATTCCTTCACAGACGACGCAGGGTTTCTAAAAGTCGGCAGCGACATCCTTGAAATGCTGCGCATGGATGGCTTCGACTCTGTGAGCCGTAGCGTTAAAGGATGGCTCGAAGAAGCAACACGGATGGGAAGCGGCGACGACTGCACGCTCGGCATCATCTGCCGCATGGATGCGCTGACGAAGGCGGTGGACTCAAGCACGGCGGCGGAGGCCACGGCACAACAGTCATCACAGTCCGAGAATGCAGTTGATGACAAGATTAGCGGCGAAGCGGAGCAGAGAGTGGAACAGGGTTGATGAACGATGTAGCGCGCCGGAAACTCTCCGAAATCATCGCCCGACATGGTCGCGCCGTAGTTGACGAGCCGCGCCGGTGTGAAGGTTTGCTGCGGGATTACTGCGGCGCGTACCGCCGGGAGATCGCCGCGATTGTCACTGCGTTAGAGGAGCGAGTTGGAGCGGATTTACTTGCGACAAATACGGGGATGCCGCGCGAGGTGCTGCTCAATAGACTTGCACAGCGCCTGCATGATAATTCAGCGATAGACGACGCGGCGGCAAAATGGGCGGTTAATTCTTTGGCATTGGCGCTGGGTGTTGTTTCTAACACGGAACTCGAAGCGTTAGAGCAAGCGCAGTTAACGCAAAGTACGAGAACGGTGGCGACACCTACTCCTCCTGTGGCGGCGCAGACAACAGCAGGGAAGGGGGCGACCGCCGCTTCATCATCAGCCATCGTCGTATCAGCCGAAGGCAGCGGCGATTACGCGAGCGTCACAGAAGCTTTGAACGCTGCACAGGCGGGCGCACGGCTGCTCGTGCGGCGTGGGCTATACCGCGAGAGCATAGTCATCAATAAGCAGATCGAGATCGTCGGCGACGGAGCGCGACATGACATTATCATAGAGAGCGCAGACGCAAGCTGTGTTTTGATGAGAACAAACGAGGCGCTGGTGCGTGGGCTAACACTGCACGGGTTGGCGGGAATGGATAAATCAAACGCAGATTTCTTCGCCGTTGATATTTCGCAGGGGCGTTTGACGCTCGAGGACTGTGACATCACTTCCGCTTCGCTTTCTTGCGTGGGCATACACAATGAACTGACCGATCCAATCATCCGGCGATGCAGCATTCACGCGGGCGCAGACTCCGGCGTTTATATCTTCAACGCGGCGGGCGGCACGTTGGAAGAGTGTGACATTTACGACAATCGCAATGTTGGCGTGGCGGTTACAGAGCGCGCTAAACCTGACATACGCCGCTGCCGGATTCATGACGGAAAGCACGCTGGCATCGTGTTCTGGAACGGCGGCGCTGGCTCGGTCGAAGAGTGTGAGATTTTCGGCAACGCCAAAGCCGACGTTGGCATTAACAACGAAGGTAATCCGGTGTTCCGCCATTGCAGAATTTACGGTGGTAATGATCTTGGAGTTTTCGTTCATGACAACGGGCGCGGCACGCTGGAAAATTGCGACATCTATGGGCACGCCGAACCTGAAGTGGCGATCACAGGCGGCGGGAATCTAATCTTGCGCGGTTGCAAGATTCATGACGGGCGGCAGTCTGGCGTTTTCATTCGTGATGAAGGTAAAGCTCTGGTAGAGCGATGCGACATCTACCGCAATGCCGATGCTGGCGTAAGCGTATACGATGGCGGCGTCGCGGCCATTCGTCAGTGTCGCATCAACGGCAACGGCATGGTCGCGGTCAGAGTTAAAGTAGGTGGCGCAGCCGATGTCGAGAACAGTGATTTAACAGGCAACCGCATCGCGGCGTGGGAAACAGACTACGGCGCTCTAATCGAAAGACGCGGGAACACATTCTAGCAGGAGCATGGAAGACATGGAGCAAGTTTTGCGCGAAGGCCAGATTGTGCATACGCAGCCTTCAGGGATGGCCTGCACAGCAGAGCAATTGCTTGGAGCGGGCGGTCAAGGCGAAGTTTATAAAGCAACGTTGGGCGGCGAGGCCGTCGCTCTAAAATGGTTCTTTCCGCAGATGGCGACGGCGGAACAGCGCGCGGCGATTGAGATGCTCGTCAGAAAGGGCGCGCCGAGCGAGCATTTCCTGTGGCCTATGGAACTCGCTGCGGATGCGCAGGTGCAGGGGTTCGGCTACGTCATGCAGTTGCGCCCGCCGCGCTTCAAGAACATCGTTGATCTGATGAAGCGCAGGATCGAGCCGACCTTTCGCGCTCTCGCCACCGCCGGACTCAGCCTCTCGCACAACTACCTGCTGCTTCACTCGCAGGGCTTGTGTTACCGCGACATCTCTTTCGGCAATGCCTTCTTCGATCCAGATACAGGCGACGTGCTCATCTGCGACAACGACAACGTGGCGGTGGACGGCGCGGCCACGCTCGGTGTCCTCGGCACTCCGCGCTTCATGGCACCCGAAGTCGTGCGCGGCGAAGCACGCCCGAGCACGCAAACCGATCTGTTCTCTTTATCGGTACTGATCTTTTATATGCTGATGGTGCATCACCCGCTCGAAGGAAAAAGGGAGACGGAGATCAAGTGCTTAGACCTTCCGGCGATGACCAAACTCTATGGCACGGAACCTCTCTTCATCTTTGACCCAATTGACACATCGAATGCTCCCGTTCCCGGCATACACGATAATGCTTTAGCCTTCTGGCGCATCTACCCGCATTTCTTACGCGACATCTTTACGAGAGCGTTTACGGATGGAATGCGCGACCCGTTGGCGCGCGTCCGTGAGAGCGAGTGGCGCGCGGTGATGGTCGCCTTGCGCGATTCAGTTATCTACTGTGCGCATTGCTCGCTTGAGAATTTTTATGATGCCGTTAAGCTGAAAGCCAACGGCGGCAATCCCGGCCTGTGCTGGTCTTGCGCGGTTCAACTGCAACTCCCGCCGCGCATACGCATCGGTAAGAACGTAGTGATGCTCAACTACGACACCAAACTCTTCCCGCACCACATCAATGGCGCGCGGTTGTATGACTTCACGCGCCCAATTGCCGAAGTCGCACGGCATCCGGCGAACGAGAGCGTGTGGGGACTTAAAAATTTAAGCAACGAAAAATGGGTGAGCACGACGGCGGAAGGCAGAGTCACCGACGTCGGGACGGAACGTAGCGTTACACTAAGCGCAGGCACTAAAATTCAGTTCGGCGACAGCGTCGGCGAAATTTGCGTGTGACTGCTAATTGTCAACAGCGGTGAAGCTCGAATGTTAGCTCCCGGCACTATTTTTCAGAACCGTTATAAAGTCGTTCGAGAACTCGGGCGGGGCGGCATGGGCGCTGTCTATGAAGCTGTAGACCAGCGTCTCAGGCGCACCGTCGCGCTGAAGGAGACAAGCGCGAAAACGGACGTGCTCAAGCGTGCGTTCGAGCGCGAGGCGCGCCTTCTCGCTCATTTGAATCACCCACTGATCCCGAAGGTGAGCGATTATTTCAGCGAAGGTGAAGAACAGTATCTGGTGATGGATTTTATCCCCGGCGACGATCTCAACCGGATGCTGAAAAAACAGAAGCGCCCATTTACCGTTCCGCAAGTGCTGTACTGGGCTGATGACCTGCTGGATATTTTAGAATATCTGCATACGCACGTGCCTGCCATTATCCACCGTGACATCAAGCCTGCGAATGTCAAGCTCGATCAAAAAGGTAAAGCCGTGTTGCTGGACTTCGGGCTGGCGCGCGGTGTTGCCGGGCAGACGACATTGATGACGATCACCAAGACCATTCCCGGCTATTCCATGCACTACGCTTCTCTGGAACAGATTCAGGGCGAGAAAACCAATTCGCGCAGCGATCTCTACTCGCTGTCCGCGACGCTCTATCATCTCGTAACGGGAATTCACCCGCAGGACGCCCTCAAACGCGCCACCGCACTGCTCAACGATGAGAACGATCCGTTGCCACAGATCAGTAACGTTAATTCGAGAGTACCAATTGAAGTGGCTACTGTAATCATGCAAGGGTTAGCGATCAAGCCTTCGCAGCGTCCCGAAAGCGCCACCGCGATGCGCTCTATGTTAATGCACAGAAGATTCATCGAACCTACATCGGGAATAGCCGATGATCCGGGCGAGAAGACTGTATTGTCTACAGATTCCGCTCACTGAATATCTTCCAGCCTTCATCCGTTTTTCGCCAGCGCAATTCCTGTCTGACCTCTCTGCGGCTGCCACTGTGTTCTACGCCTTTGATAAGGTAGCTTTTACGAAAGCGCATGATGGCGACGCGACCACCATCAGTAAACGTAATTTGCGGCTCGCCCTCCTGTTGCACGTCCATTGCTTCTTCTTCGGCGAAGAGGCGTATCTTCTCTGCGCGCACAAAGTCCTGTGTGACGTTGCGCTTGTCGTAGAAGTTGGTGAGGGTGGGCATATAGAGAGACATTTGCCAGTCTATGTCGCGGGCGGTAGTAGCGGCGAACCACGCTGAAAGCGTCTGGTTCAGCACCATGCGAGGGGTCTGCGTGCGCCTCCGGCCACGCACTTCGACGCTGCCATTCTCGCCCGCCGCCGACGATGCGCCGCTGGAAGAAACCGGAGGGACAAGGGCGGCAGGCCGGGTTGTTTCGTTCGCGGAATCGGTCTCCGCCTGCGACGTGGTCGAGGCGGCAGGCGAATTGGAAGCTGCCTCCGGAGTGTTCCTTAAAGCAAGCCGCGTTGCAGCAAAGGCGAGAGCGAATAACACGGCGGCGAGACCCGCGTAAGCGAGCAGCGGGTTGCGGCGTCGTGGCGGACGCTTATCATGAATATTTACGGTGATCGGCGCGGAAGAAGCGGACGCCATTGAGGGCGTGGAAGTGGCGACGGGTACTTGGACAGGTACTTGATGTGTGGCTTGCGCTTGCGGCGCTTGGTCACCGGTTACGCGGCTGTAATCCTCCGCAGATAAGGGACGCCACATGCCTGTCAAATCATTTCGCAGGTCTTCTTTTGTTTCCGTTTCCTCGTCGGCAACGATTGTTTCGGACTCGTCGTCGGCTGCATTGCTCGATGAAAGCCTGTGCTCTTCCGGTTGCGCGGCGGGCAAAGTTCCTGCAACTAATTTTTCAGGCGAGGCCGCGTCCGGGATGATAGCCTTTTGCGGCGCGGCTCTTTTGACCATCTCCATCACGACGTATGCTCCGCCGTCAGGCAGCGAACCGTAGTCGTATATGTCCGCAACTTCTTGTCCGCCGGCGCGGGAAGCGGCGCGTATTTCGCGGTGAAAATGTTCCAGCTCTTGAGGGTCTGTAATGATTCTCGTCTGGTGAAGATCAATGGCGACGACGGGTGAATCGATCTCCACATCCGTGGCTTCGTAGGCAGTGCCCTTTTCGCCGCTCCCAAGCATTCGCTCAAGGCGGTATTTACCGGCGAGCAGGCGCGTACCCGTTCGCGCTGCAACGAGCGTCGTTTGATCTTCAAGGCAAGCGGCGTCGGCGTCTTCGTAACAACGATGACAGTTAGGGCAGAGCTTCATAACGAATCGTCAATAACTTTTTGCGCAGGGCGGTAAGCTCTCAAATAGTTAAATTTAAAAAGCAGCCTCATCGCGGAACCACTATACCGGAGCGCACGAAGCTGCTTCTTATTACTTTAGTTTCTCTCCGTGAGAGAATTCAAGAGACGGGCGCGCGGCTTCTCTAGCGGCCTGCCTTGTCGCCGGTCAAACCTTGATGCTCTGCTTCCTCACGTGCGGCGCGACTTGCGACACCGGCTACTTCTTGAACTTTCTCGATAGTGTTGCGCGCAGCTTCCTCAGCCATCTGCGTTAAGTTCTCGCGCGTATCGCCCATCCATCTGTTCTCCGTGCGTGTTGAAGGAAGCAGCATGCCGACAGCCGCTCCCAACGCGAGAGAGACGGCTCCGACGGCCAAAGGGTTCTCCTGCAACGATTGTTGATATTGAGACTGCGCTTGACGCGCGCCGTGCTGAATCTGGCTGCCGAGATTGCTCGCCTGTTCAAATGCTTGGTTGGCTATGTTGCCGACTTGATCGCGTACTTCTCCTGCAACATTGGTGACCGAATCCATTGTTCTGGCGGCGGCGTTGCTGACCGTCTCTTGAGTGTTCCCGACGAAATCACCGGCTACGTTCTGCGCCCGACTGCGCGTCGATGTGCTTTGCCCCTGCTTTGCCTGCCGGATTCCTTCATAGCTCCAATCAGCGCCGCCGTCATACTCGTTGTAGTAATCATACGATGAAGCGCGCCTTTTGCGTCTATCCATCAGAAACATACCTAAGCCCAATCCGATGAGCGCCGCCGGTAGCGGATTACGCCTAATGTTGTCCAGCACTGATGAACCCGTGTCTCTCATCGTAGTGCTTACCTGTTGCGCCGCGTCGCTCACTGTGTCACTCATGTTCTGCATCACGTCCTTAGCCTTTCCAATGGTCGCGTCATAAACGGCATCCTTAGCCGTCTGGATTGTTTCTTGAACTGTCTCTTTGAGTTTCTCTTTCGCTTGATCGGCGATGTCTTCAACCCGTTCCTTAGCTTGATCGGCGAAGGCTTCAACCTGTTCCTGCGCCTGTTCCTTGAGAGTCTCCGGGTTGAGCCGCTCGGAAATGGCGTTAATCGTCTCACTCATCCCGGCGCGGGTCTCTTCGATCTGCGCCCTTATCTGAATAGGGTCGTCAGCCGCATCTACCGCTGTGCCCGTTGGCGTTGCACCTGTGTGGATAACAGGAATTGTTAGAATTGTATTGGTATCGCCTTCGTCTTTTGGATTGGCGTCACTTAATGCTTTATCCCAACTCGTCACACCCGGTCTTTCATCCATTGCACATCCTCCTTGAGCGTCTCTACTGTTTGGCGCGGCGTCAAATCTGTTTCCTTCAAAGCGTGAAGCGCCTTTGTTATAAGCCAAGCGGCAACGGCAGCGACAATTAAACCGACCAACAGCGCCGCCGGCCATGCGGGAATAATCTGCGCCAGCCCGATGATTATCGCCGCTAAGATTGCTAGAAAAGCCGCGTAAGCAATCAGTCCACCGACAACCAGAAAGCCGATCTGCTTAGCCGCGCGCGTTGCCTTCTCCGTTAGTTCCGTCGTCGCGAGCGCGACTTCTTGCCGCACGAGCGTGCTCGTCTCGCCCGCGAGTTCAGCGAACAACTCGCCTATCGAGCGGTCTTCTTTTATGTCAGGCATATTACTCCTTTAGGGAAGCGTCCCTTCAGGCGTTGCCAGAGGAAGAGTCGCTCCATCGGATGTCGTCGCTTCTCCCTCCATCGAACCTTCGCTTCGTGAATAAACCGTATGTGTACGCGAACCCTCAGCCCCTCGCGGTAGTTTGACCATTAACTGTTGGTGTGGGCTGGAACTCTTAAGAAAACGCGCTCCCAAAAGACCAAGCAGAAATGCTCCGCCGACGAAGTAAGTCGAGTTACGTCTGGCGAAACTTTCTACTTCGCCGACGATCTCGCTTACATCATGGTCGCTCAGATAGTCGGAGAATTTCTCAAGCCTGTTAGCGGCCACGTCGCCGTATTGTGCGGCGTATCGCGCGACTCCGCCCTGATCGGTTTTTCTGAGGTTCTCGCCCATCACCCGAATCTGTCCGGCGACGCTTTCAAAGCCCTCGACAACATTCGCTTTGCCTTTATCCAGGCGAGACGTTGCTTGCTCTTGCATCTGCCCGGCAGCTTGCCCCGCGACCTGTCCTGTCGAGTGTCCGGCTTGTGCGAGAATATCTTTCAGTGCGCCGGGATTGCCGCGAAGGATTTCAGCGAGTTGAGAAGCAACCTGACTTGCCACGTCGTTCTCGCTCGCTCCCGCCGCTCCACTCTGTCCCGTTGCGGGAATAGCACCACCACCACTACTGGCAGTCGTCGCCGCCTCATTGGCAGTACCACCTTCACCCATCGCTGTTCCTACTCCAGTATTTCTCTGACCTTGTCTAGTTGACATAACCTTTAACTTAGCCTTTCTTGCTTATACTTTAATTATTAAGACAAACAACAATCTATTTGCCTCACAAAGCAAAGAAGGAGGCAGAATAAGTGCTTGAAGGGGAACGCATTGGAAATAAAGAATATAACAAAAAAGGACAAAGTCAGTCTGTACGTTGAAGCACAAATCTAGAAAGGGAGCTTTAAAACATCACAGCAAATCCGTCATCTAAACGGCTATGTAATCGTTGAGGGAGATGGCGGGAATTGAGATGGTCATGCCGAGCGTGTGCTAGATACTGACGGCGCTTTTTATTCGGCTATTGAAAGAACACGCGGCTAATGTCGATGAATCTTTTCTCGCCCTAGATTGTCCCCATAAATTGTGTTCTTGATTGAGAACAGCCACATCTCTTTACCAGAGGCGGGATACACCGTCAGGAGTTTATATCCGAGCCTATCTTCTTAAGCGGACTAGCGGAACTGTGATTTCAACTTGACCTTCCCCCGTGTATGTAACAAAGCTTAGCGCCGAGATCGCCTATGACCACGGCTGTTCTCTGCCTTAGAAGCATCCCCTTTGCTACGCAGATAGGCGACGGCAGCGGAAGCGATAACTGTTCCGACAACAATCCGTGTCACCAAACTTTTTCTGTTGTGTTTCCACTCCGCCTTCCAGCCAAGCTCGCCGAAGATATTGGGGACGTGACCGTGCGCCAGATCATCTACGATGCCTTAGATTATGCCCACACGGTCTGCCAGCATCAGCGGCACCCAATGCCCGTAGCTGTTTTCGCTATAGTTGAAAGCGGCTCGCGCATCTCGCCGGAAATAAAACTTGCTGTCTGCCATCCGCCATAAGCGAACATCACGGGCGTCATCACCGCGCCCATCGCTGCGAGCAAACCAAAAGAGACCGGGCGATCCAGCAGCGGAGTCGCAATCGCCTGCGGCGTACCGGCAAAGAGCAGGCCGCAGACGACGAGCGCGATGATGGCGAGAATCTTCATCAACATCAAAGCGTTCTGCACGCTGCTTCCGGCGCGCACGCCGAGGCAGTTGATGAATGTGAGCAGCGCTAATGTTGCTGCCGCGACGTGCCAATCCGCGAGGGGGGCGTGAGTGATCTCCAGAAAGTAGCGCGAAAAGGTGACGGCGACTGCCGCCATTCCGCCCGTCTGCGTCACGAGCAGCAGCGTCCAACCGTAAACGAACGCCACTGCCGGATGATAAGCCTCACGTAGATAAGCATACTATCCGCCAACGCCCGGACGCCGTGCGGCAAGCGCCGCGTAGATGAACGCTCCGGCGAGCGCGATCACACCCGCCCATCAGCCACGCGCCAAGAATCAAGGCTGGCGTATGCACCTGCCTTGCGACTACGTAAGGATTGATAAAGATGCCTGAACCGATGATCTTGCCCATGACGATCATCGTTGCGTCGAACAGTCCGAGCCGACGAGCAAGCTGCAAGCCAATTACTCGCCCTTCCGCGTCTTTATGCTCGACAGTGTCGCTTGATTCAATCAACTCTTATCTGCCTTAAATGGGTTTTGCTGTGCTGCGGCTTGAACTGAAATTAAATCGCCCCGTATTTGCAACATATCTCAAGCGCCTGATCAAGCGGCAAGTCTCCGGCTGTGTTTCCGCGCTTGAAGCTGTCTTACTTTATGTTGATTCGCAAACCGCTCTAATCAGTTGGAGGTTCCCATTAAAAATTAACTCCTCACTATTTTGGTGGAGTAGGAAACTTGTACTCCTATCGTAGCATCGCGGATATAATAGTTAGTCATGCCCGTCGGCGCTATTTTGCTGTTTAACTCAAACGATTCTTCAGGTGAAAGAGAAGTCGGTAAGTTGATTGAAGAGATCGGTCTCGCGCCAATTAGCACACCCCTCTACAATCGCAACTTGATGGCACACGAAGCTCAAGAGACTTTAAGTAATTGTTTGCCGCAATCAATTTTTCAACAAAGTAATTATCTTAGGTGATTTCAAATTACGTCGAGGGCGCACAATACTGCAGCTAAAAGGTACTACCTCTCGTCAGCGCTATTACAGCACCGAACTGATTAAATGTTCTCCACAAAAATGCGGAGGGCTACCCGATGGGTAGCCCTAAGTTATTGATTCTAAATGGAGCAGAGGAGGGTCGAACTCCTGACCTCCGCATTGCGAATGTGACGGTTTGGTCTGCTAGTTTTTCCCAAACCTATACATTCATTAACATTTGTTACGAGTCGCAGCCGCCTTCTTGAAGTAGATTTTGTCAGTAATTTACATTCTATAGCAGAAGTTATTCCCGCAAGTTTCCCGCAAGTCGCTGAGCCATTATGAGTCTGCGGAATTTCGCCTGTGTTTTCATGCAGCAAGGGGAACAACATTGACGATATTCGTTGAGAAGGTGTACCTCTAAGAGGGGTTATCAGACAGATTGTGTAAACGGTAATAATCAACTTAACCTGATTCTAGGTAGTGTCCTAGTTTGGAAATAAAGCCCAGCCTTTATCGGGTCAAGATTTTCAATTCAGGACACTACTCTCAGGTCAACTTATTTGACCATTATTCCGCCTATATGCTACAACCATGTGGGTAAAGGTGCACTAAATGACGCTAAATAAGGTGACAAGACGAGAAGGAAAAAGACATGGACTGCTTGTTCGTGTGATCGCTATTTTCTTCCTGCTCTACACCGGCGCAGATATTGCCTCTCCACAGCTTTGCAATGAAGAACTGGTAGGGATGTCAGGAGAAGCGCAAGCAGTAGAACTTACTCCTATAAATACAGGCAGCGTGCATTCTAATGCTATCGCCGCCGTATCAGTAGCGCCAGAGGATTCTCAAAAAGATCAACCGGCAGACCAGCCATCTCAAGATGAAGACTGCTTCTGCTGTTGCGCGCATGTGCTGCCGGGCATGGTAATCACTAACGCAATTGTCTTTGATTTAAGCACGCCTTCATTCGTCCTCGAACACGTTTTAGTACCGTCTCCTCCGCTTGGGAGCACCTTCCGCCCTCCGCGTTTCGCCTAAATCCTTTCATCTTGCTGAACGTACCTTCGGGTCTGTTCGGTGCGGGTTTGTGTGTCTGTCTAGTCGCGGCTGTTAGCGACAACGCTCAACTCGTCCCGCAACACCGGAATATGCCCGTGCCTTCTGCGCCCCGGAAGCGTTTCGTCTCTTCTTTATCGGAAGAGTCAACCGCTCATTTCGGCTAGCAGCCTTTTCATAAACAGCTAAATAAGGATGCAGGTAATGGCTTTCTTCCCAAAAGCGGTGCGCTCTTACAACGCGCGCCGACTCACACTTTCTATCGTGATGCTCGCCTTCGGCTTCGTTGCGACGGGAACTGTGTGCGGACAAACCACACCCAGCGCGAGCAGCGCTGCCACGCGTGATGAACAAACTTCTCGCGTTGAGACCATTTCTCCAAAGCCGAACGCGCTGGCGGCTAAGACAGCCGTGGGCGCAGCCGAGAGCCGCGCGATTACTCCAACCGTTTCCCTCTACTATGATCCGGCGCAAGGCACATCGTCCGTTGATCTGGTACGGCGTGCGCTCGCCTCAAACGGCGAACTCGCCGCCGCGCGACTCGAAGCGGCACGCGCACGCGCGCGTCTTCAGCAAGCGGGACTGAGATCGAACCCGACCCTTGATTTCGAGCAGACGACCGGAAGGTTGACCGGCTCGGCGGGCGAAAGTGAAACGACAATCGGCATTGGCTTGCCAATTGAGCTTGGTGGCAAACGCCGCCGGCGCGTCGAACTCGCGCAAGCAGAATTGGAAGCTATCGAAGCCGAGATCGCCGACCGCGAACGGCGACTAACGAACGATGTGCGCGCACTTTACGCTGAAGCACTGGCTTCCTTGCGCGAATTGGACACGACAGAAGGTCTGACCAACATTGACATTAAAACAGTAATCATCGTGCAGGCGCGGGTCAGCGAAGGCGAGACGGCTCCCATCGAGTTAAAGCAACTTAGGGTCGAGGTTGACCGCCTGCGCTCGCGCCGCGCGCTCATTGAAGGACGCCTGCGCTCATCTCTCATCCGGCTGAAAAACTTAACCGGCATATCGCGCACCGACCCGTTGCGGTTGCGTGAAGACATCGCCACTCCAATTTTGCCTCCGCCGCCCGCTTCACAAGAAGCGGCAATCGAGATTGCGTTACGCACGCGCCCCGATTTGCGATTCGCCCGCTTAAACGAAGAGGCAGCGCAGGCGGGACTCCGCCTTGCGCGCGCGCAAGCCGCGCCAGACGCGACGGCGTTCTCACGTTACACGCAGAACCGCTCGTCTTTCGACGACACGCCTATCGGGACTCTACGCGACAGGGACAAGCTTTTGACATTCGGCGTCTCGGTGAGCATCCCGGTCTTAAATCGTAATCAAGGCGCGAAGGTGGAAGCGGCAATTGCCATAAACCAAGCCAGAACGCGCCGCGAGTTTCTGGAATCGGTGGTGCGAGCTGACGTTGAGAGCGCATACGCGCGTTATGAAGCCGCGCGGCAAGCCGTGATGAGCTTTGAGATCGACGTCATTGAGCGGTCGAACGAAAATATCCGCACGATCCGCGCGGCTTACGAGATCGGCGCGTTCCGCATTACCGATCTGCTCGTCGAACAACGCCGTCTTGTTGATTCGCAGCGCGAGTTCACCGAAGTATTGGCGGAGCAGTACCGCGCCCTCGCCGACCTTCAAGCCGCCATCGGCACACCCGTCGAACCACAACAATGAGGAAAGAGATGAGTAAGGAAACTACTAAAGAGGATATGACTTCGCAGGACGGGCGCGAGACGACGAATCACGCGCACACTGAAACGACGATTGAAAGCGAGTCCGTCCATGCCACATCGAATAAAGCGGATGCTGCTGAAGTGGAGCAAACGATCAAGACAACTCAAGTAACTCGAAAAACAGATGGCGGGCATATAACAGTCGCAGAAACCAGTGAGCGTCGCTCGATGTTCTTCGGCAACGCGCGAAACCGCAACCTCGCCATCGTCGCCGCCGTTGCCGCTCTCTTCGTCATTCTGTTTATGTGGTCGCGCCGTGACAGCGCCAAAACCGATGTAACGGTTAAAACCGCAGATGAACATGTCGCAAGCGAGGAACACGCAGGGGAAGCTAATGAGGTCAAACTCAAACCCGAAGCACTCACTGCCGCCGGTCTTGAGATTGAAGGGGTGACGCAACGTCCTGCCGTGGCACTCCTGCGCGTCACGGGCACGGTCGAAGCGAATCCGCAACAGACTCAACAAGCGACGCCACTCATTGGCGGGCGCGTCGAGCGCGTCAACGTCGCTGTCGGTGATCGTGTCGCGGCGGGCATGGTACTAGCGACAATCGCATCGCCGCAGATCGCGCAGATGCACGGCAAATTACATGAAGCGCAAACGGCATACGAGTTAGCACAACGCAACCTCGCCCGCGTACAGCGCGCGGAGAATCGCGTCGCCGCCCTTTCCGCGAAAGCGCGACTGGACGAAGCGGAAGCGACGCTGCGGCGCACCAGACGACTCGTTGAACTCGGCGCAGGCGCGGGTAAAGACCTCATCGCTGCCGAAACCGTTTACAAAACCGCGAAGGCGGATTACGAATTTCAAAGCAATATCTCATTAAATCGCGAACTGCAAGAAGCGCAAGCGGCGGTCGAGACGACGCGCGTGGATGTCGGTCATACACGCGACGAGATGCGCGCGCTCGGTGCGCCCGTCCCGGAAGGCGGGCACGATGACCATAGCCGCAACACATCGCTCGTCACCGTGCTCGCTCCCGCTTCCGGCATCATCACCGAACGCGCCGTGAACTCCGGCGCAGGCATTGAAGCAGGACAATCACTTTTCACCATCTCGAATCTCTCAAGCGTCTATGTCATCGCCAACGTACCGGAAGCGCAGATCGGCACTTTACGCACGGGAACGCCCGCCGAAATACGCTCTGCCGCGCTCGGCGCAGACGCGGTGATGCGGGGCAGCGTCAGCTACATAGACCCACAATTGGACGAAGCGACGCGCACAGCGCGGGCGCGTATCGAAGTCCCGAATCCCGGCGAACGGCTCAGAGCAGGTATGTTCGTTGAAGTCGGTTTTCAAACCACCACCGGTGCGGCGACGGGCAAAGAGTTGGTCATCCCCGCGTCAGCCGTGCAGCGCGTTGAAAACAAGGCGGTCGTCTTCATTCCGAAGGAAGATGAGTCGGGCGCGTTTGAGGTGAGGGAAGTCGAAGTCGGCGGCGAATCGGACGGCTATGTGCGCGTGCTTGAAGGTTTAAAGATAGGCGAACGGGTTGTCACGCGCGGCAGCTTCACCTTAAAAACACAAATGCTGAAAGGCGCAATGGGAGACGACGACCATTGACGCTGATACTCGTTTGCGAGTCAGCCACGACGAAAGAAGATTTTTATGATTGACGCACTAATTCGCTTTGCCGTGAACCAACGCCTGCTCGTGCTACTGATGGTCGCCATTATGATCGGCGCGGGTGTTTACAGTCTCAAGAACCTGCCGATTGACGCCGTTCCCGACGTAACCAACGTACAGGTGCAAGTCCTGACCGCCGCGCCTTCGCTCGCGCCTTTGGAGATCGAACGGCAGATAACTTTTCCCGTCGAAGTCGCTATGAGCGGACTGCCGGACATCGAAGAAATCCGCTCCGTCTCGAAGTTCGGGCTTTCAGCCGTCACAATCGTTTTCCATGATTCGGTTGATACTTACTTCGCGCGTCAGCTTGTGCTTGAAAGACTGTCACAAGCGCGCGAGCAAATCCCGTCGAACATCGGCTCGCCGGAAATGGGACCGATCTCAACCGGCTTAGGCGAGATTTATCAGTACGAACTCCGTGCCGCACCCGGAAGCAAGTACGACGCGACTGCGCTACGCACGATTCAAGATTGGAACGTGCGCCGTCAACTCTTAGGCGTTCCCGGAGTAACGGAGGTCAACAGCTTCGGCGGCTTTGAGAAGCAGTATCAAATCAGACTTGACCCGGTGAAACTTCAGTCTTACGGACTCTCGATGCGCGATGTGCTTGAAGCCGTCGGACGCAACAACGCGAATGTTGGCGGCGCGTACATCGAGAAGGGCGCGGAGCAATATCTGTTGCGCGGTATCGGGCTGGTTGAGAACGCCGAAGACATCAGGAACATCGTCGTAAAGACAGGTAAAGAAGGCGTGGCTGTCTATGTGCGAGACATCGCCGAAGTCGTCGAAGGCGCGACCGTGCGGCAAGGCGCGGTGACAGCCGACGGCGAAGGTGAAATCGTCGCCGGGATCGCGATGATGCTCAAGGGCGAAAACTCGCGCACAGTCGTCGAGCGCGTCAAAGAACGCATTACGGAAATTAAGAAGACGCTTCCCAAAGGCGTCGAACTCATCCCGTTCTATGACCGCGCGGAACTCGTCAACCGCACTATCGGCACGGTCGAAAAGAACTTGATCGAAGGCGCGCTGCTCGTCATCGTCGTGCTCATCTTACTCTTGGGTAATTGGCGCGGCGCGTTGATTGTGGCGACGATTATCCCGCTCTCGATGCTCTTTGCCGCGATTCTGATGCGAGTCTTTAATGTCTCCGGCAACTTGATGAGTCTCGGTGCGCTCGACTTCGGCTTGATCGTTGATGGCGCGGTGGTGATGGTCGAAAACACCATTCGGCGACGTGCCGAAGCGCAAGAGCACAATTCGCATGAACCGCCGGAGCGCACGATCCTTGATGCCTGCATCGAGGTCGGGCGTCCCGTCGTCTTTGCTGTCGCCATTATCGTTATCGTTTATCTGCCGATACTTTCCTTGACCGGAATCGAAGGCAAGATGTTTAAGCCGATGGCGCTCACCGTCGTCTTCGCGCTACTCGGTTCGCTTATCCTCAGCTTAACTTACGTTCCGGCGATGATGACGATTCTCTTGCGCGGACACGTCTCGGAAAGAGAGAGCTTCATCATTCGCTTTGCGAAGCGGCACTACCGTCCCTCGCTCGCATTCGTCATGCGCTACCGCGCGCAAGCCTTAGCCGTTGCCACCACGCTCGTTATCATTAGTAGCATCATCTTCCCGTATCTCGGTTCGGAGTTCATCCCCCGCCTTGACGAAGGTGCGCTGGCAATTGAAGCCCGTATGCTGCCGAGCGTATCGCTCACGCAATCCGTCAACACCTTCACTGAAGCCGAAAAGGTGCTGCGTCGCTTTCCCGAAGTAACAAAGGTGGTTACGAAAATCGGGCGCGCCGAAGTCGCCACCGACCCGATGAGCGTTGATGCCGGCGACGTGTATATCGAATTGAAACCTCATTCCGAGTGGACGACTGCACGCACCACAGAAGAGTTGGTCGAGAAGATGTCGGAAGCCTTGGAGAAAGAGGTTCCGGGCGGCGCATCCTTCGGCTTCTCGCAGCCGATTCAATTGAGAGTCGCGGAACTCATCTCCGGCGTGCGCTCGGACGTGGCGATCAAGTTGTTTGGCGACGACCTCGACACGTTGAAGAACACGGCGGACAGAATTGCTGCCGCCGTGTCGAAGGTGCGCGGCGCGGAAGACGTAAAGGCTGAGGCTACGACCGGCTTGCCGCAGTTGCAGATCAAGGTTGACCGCGTGGCTGTCGCTCGCTACGGCTTGAATGTTGAAAATGTCAACGACCTTGTGGAATCAATCGTCGCGGGCAAAGACGCCGGGCAAGTCTTTGAAGGCGAGCAGCGTTTCAACATGGTGGTGCGCCTCAATGAAAATGCGAGTCGGGATATTGAGTCAATCAAAAACCTACTTGTGGCTGCGCCGAACGGCGGACGCATTCCCCTCGCGCAACTCGCCGACATCGCGCTCGTCGAAGGTCCGGCGCAGATTTCGCGCGAAGACACGCGCCGCAGAATCGGCGTCGAACTCAATGTGCGCGGGCGCGACATCGGCAGCTTCGTCGAAGAAGCGCAAGCGGTGATCGCACGCGATGTGCAGATTCCACCGGGTTATTACCTGACTTGGGGCGGGCAGTTCGAGAATCTTGAGCGGGCTTCGGCACGGCTGTTAATCGTCGTTCCGCTCGCGTTGTTTCTCATCTTTGTACTGCTCTTTTCAACATTTAATTCCGTCAAGCAAGCGTTTCTGATTTACACAGGCATTCCGTTCGCCATTGTCGGCGGCATCTTCGCTCTATTTCTGAGAGGGATGCCGTTTTCGATCTCGGCGGGTGTCGGCTTCATCGCGCTCTTCGGCGTCGCCGTCTTAAACGGCGTTGTGATGGTCAGCTACATCAATCACCTGCGCGAAGAGGGAAAGCCACTGAAGGAAGCAGTGAGAGAGGGCGCGATGACAAGGCTGAGACCTGTGCTGATGACTGCGCTCGTCGCAAGTCTCGGCTTCATTCCGATGGCGCTTGGCAGCGGAGCGGGCGCGGAAGTGCAACGCCCTTTAGCCACAGTGGTCATCGGCGGTCTCATCACCTCAACGCTTCTGACGTTACTGATTCTGCCGACACTCTATGGTTGGTTTGAACGCGAACGAGTCGAATACTAAACAAGAGGAGGGAACACCGCATGTCGAGTCTGATGGTGAGTGCGAAGGCGAGCGAGATGAAAGAAAACACAAGCATTGAGAAAGATCGAAGGTCAAGCGACATGGCACAGCTTGAATCGCTGTACCGTCGCTATGTCGCTCGCGTTTACACGCTCTGCTTGCGCTTGCTCGCCACCGTGCAGACGGCTGAGGAGGCGACCGCTCAGGTGTTCATCCGGCTTAGTCGAGAATTGGCGAACTGGTGGGATGAAACGCACACGCTCGCGCGCCTCCGAGAACTCGCTATTGATGAATCGCTTTCGCGCGTCTGGCGAGGGAAAAGTCAAAAGCGCGCACCGACAGTAACGACTTCACAAACGCCGGCACATCCCGGCAGCGTCTCGCCTCCGCCACTTAATCAAGCTGCGCTTGATGCACTCAGCGCCAAACTGCCCAATGACCTGCGAGTTGCCTTCGTGCTGCGTGACCGGGAAGGATTAAGCAACGGAGCCATCGCCGCCCATTTGAAAATTAGTGAGGAAGAAGTCCGGCGATTGATAAGCGTTGCGCGCCTTGATTTGCGTCGGCTCTGGCTCGGTCAGTGAAAAAAGGAGTGTATACGATGAAAATAATTACGGCTATTTTGCAGCCTTTCATGCTGAACAAGGTTACTCACACGCTTGAAGAACTCGAAGGCTTTCCCGGCATGACTGTCACCGACGCGCGCGGGTTCGGCACGGGGCGTCAGAGAGTGCTTCATGAAGAGAACATAGCACACTTCAAGGATTTCAATCCCAAAGCAAGAATCGAAATTGTCACGCGGGATGAGGATGTTGCGCGCATCGTTGAAACCATCGTTCGTGTCGCTCATACAGGCAATCACGGCGACGGTAAAGTCTTTGTCACTCA
>JAABUS010002930.1_pt1 | contig 29708 bp, 30 predicted proteins | sample 5560161 | NCBI WGS metagenome assembly JAABUS01 (sample SAMN10711885, study PRJNA513376) | rock metagenome | isolation source: Antarctica rocks | place: Antarctica: Victoria Land, Trio Nunatak nord | collected 2016-01-04
GCGCAGCACTGGAGCGGCATGTCGCAGCCGAGACTGTCGGAGCCGACTGCAACACTCAAGACGTGAGCGCAGCCTGATGCTCACCGGGCCCGCCACCGAAGTTCCACGGAACTCGGGACATCCTCCCGAACCGTGTGGCGACCGGTGATGTACGAGTTCGATTCGTCGAGAGCGGACAGGGTCTGCCATCCCGGAATCAGCCGGTAGTCGTCGAACCACAGTCGTTCGTACTCTCGGCGCGCGGCCGGGGTAGCCTTCCCAGCCCGCAGCAACCGCGTGTTTACCATCAGGTACTGCTCAAAAATGCTGAGGGCCTCTTGGTAGGCCTGCTGCTCAAGCGTGCTGTATTGCTCCAGCGGGTCGGTGGTTGTCGGGGGCGTGCCGGACGTCTCACTGCTGCTCGTAACCGAGGGCGTGCTGGGTTCGTCGCCGGAGCTGCTATCCGCCGAACAGCCGGCCGGCAGGACGACGCAGGCCGCGAGAAAGACTGCTGCAGCACGATGCTGTCGCCGGCTCATGTGGGCCCCCGTGAGTGGACGTGGGTGAAGCGGAGCTGACCTGAGTAGGCCCACAGCGTAAGCGTCGGCGCAGATAAAATCGACCCCCGGCAGCGAAGTTGTGGATAACCGGTCACAGGTCCCTCCCGAGGCCACATATGCCTGCCCAGGAGGTGCGCCAGCGACGCCGTACCGCATACCTTCCCTTGCGACTGCACACCCCACGTAGGCGCACCGGCAGGCCAGTCAAGGACACCGTCAGCCGGCTCGGTCTCTCCGTCCCCCGCGGCGCCTGGCCCCTTGGGCCGTGCCCCCGTCGACTGTCGGGCCAGCCGGAGCTTGTCCTCTCGGGGATGACCATGGACGCGTCGCGCCACGAAGTGTCCTTGGACGTCGGGTCGGGGGGCCTATCGACTGCAGCGGCAGCTGACGGGAGAGCAACGTCAGCCGACGGCCGCGAGGTCCGCAACATCTCATCGAATGGAGGAAGCCATGGGCGCACGGAAACCACTGCCCACCTATCTCAGCCTCGAGCAGGCCGCCGAGGTCACCGAGCAGTCCGTGCGGACGATCCGCCGCCGCGTCAGTGACGGATCGCTGCCGGCTTACAAGTTCGGGCCACGCCATATCAGGATCAGACTCGAGGACCTCGAAGCGATGGCGCAGCGCATCGCCAGTGCACGGCCATGATCCGAACTGAACGAACGGTGCTGTCATCGGCGCCCGCAGGTATGCGGTCCGCCGCACGCACGTCCTGCCCTGGTTCCTCCCGCCGACAGTGCGCCGCAGGCCGGGCATCCTCATGCCCTGCACGCCGATGACGAGCCTTCGCTGCCCTTGGTGGTGCAGTCCCCAGCAGACCGATCACAGACAAGCGCACGTCGACCGTTACTCACCGTACGACCGAGGTGTCAATCAACAGCACGAATGGGTCTCGCATCGGCGTGACGTTGGCGCTCTCGCTGTGGGAAACCGAAGACGTCGACCACCCGGACGAACCGCGGGTAGAAGTCGACAACAACGCCTTCACTGCTTCGCAGGCCCGGATCCTGGCAGCAACCATCAACCGCCTCGCAGATCAATTGGGGCCGAGTCCTGACCGAGCAGGACAGCCCTAATCAGTAACAGGAAAGGCGAGTCGTGTCTGATCTCAGCGTCGTTCTTGTCCGCAGTCGCTCGCTGCTCGCCGAGCTTGCGGACACCGCCGTCGACCCACAGGTCGCCGTCGACTACGACCGAGTACTGCTGCAGTTGGACACCCTCGTCCCAAATGCAGTTCAACCCATCCGACCGGTCCGGATCGACGATCGTGCGAAGAGCCATCGGGAGCTGATCGGCCTTCTGACGCGGCTCGCGCGCGCCGGTCTCGACGCCTACGAGCTGGGCATCTGCATGGCCCTGCTGGCGTCCTCGTGGCGTCGGGAGCAGGCACCGTGACGTACGGCCAAGTCAGCGCCGACATACGTCGGGCACTCGGGTGGCTGCTCGAACACGAACCACCAACAGACGACAGCATGGCCGAGACCATTGCCCGGTACCGCGACGTGGTGGTCGCATTCTGCAGCGAAACACTCGACGCAACTGTCACCGGCTTCCGGCCCGGCAAACTCGCCCACGACCTTGTCTGGGCCCCTGCGGCAGTACTCAAGGACACCCTCGCCGACACCGTAGCAAGTCAGAACGGCCCACGACTTCTCGACATCGTCAACAGCCACCCCCGAACCGGCTACGTCGAGCACTGGCACGCCGCCGCCAGGGCAGCAGTCGACGGAGAACGCAACGTGCCCCTGCTCAAGACCGCGCCACTGAATCAGCAGTGGGCAGCGGTCAAGGACACCGCCGACACCCTCCGGGGCATCGCCGCACTCGACACCATCTGCGAGCACATCCCCGGATACCAACCACTACCGTCGCGTCATCTGATCGCTACCGCGGCGATCGCGACATCCAGGCAGGCCAGCGAAGGTCCCCTCGACTATCGCGTCGACGCCCACGGCTACCAGCCAGCCGCCACCACCGAACCGGTCACCGGCTCAGGCCTCCAGGCCGCAGCAGCAGCCCAACGCAACGTCGCCGTCCACCTTCAAAGTCTGCCGTCAGCACGCACCCTTCGGCATCTCCTCCTCGTCCAGTTCGACATATCCCACGCAGCCGCCGCCGTCGCCGAGGCAGCCGGCGACACAGACCACGCCAAGTTCTTCACCGCGCGCGCCGGCGCCTACCGAGAACTGATCGCCGCAGCCCGGTCGGTGGACGGGCTGGCTGGCGGAGCTCGCGGAGCGGTCCCCTCCAGCTGCCAAGCCCTCGCAGCCTTGCGTCCAGCGAGCCGCACCTACGCCGCCAGCGAGGCGCAGCAACTCGTCACCGCCTGCATCCGCATCGACACCCGGGTCGCCGCATCCATCGACCGCGGCCTCCACATCGGCGTCTACCTGCTACCAGGCCCGATTCGCCTCGCACAAACACCCATCGCCAGCGTGCACCGAGCCGAACACCAATGGCGTCCCGCCGCCCAGGTCGGGAAGGAGCCCACAGAGAATGTGACACTGCAAGACGTCGCCCACACGACCCTGATGACACAACACAGGCGTCCTCCGAGCACGACGCCGACGCAGCCGGATCTACAGGCGGACATCGGCCGCGCCAAGTTCGAAGCGCTGCTCACTCAACAGCCCGCCCGACCCTCCGCACCCGGTTACCTCCGCTGACCTCCGCCTGCATCGACCGGCGGTTTCCAACCCGCCGAACGCGAGTTCGCCACCGTCAGCAGCTGCTCCCGCCGAAACAGCCACACACCAGACGCATGCTGCTCGACTGGCACGAGGCCCAGCTTGGCGAGCCGTCGCACACGCTGCAAGCTCACCCCCGAGCACCTCCGCAGCCTCACGAACCCCGACCCAGTACGACATCTCACCCGGGACACGCACCACCGACGACCGCACGGTCAACGCCAGCGCCTCCGCGTCCACCCGCGACACCCGGCGCCGCTGATGCGGCGGGCCAGCCGACAGCCTGCCCGCCTCGATGTACCTGACCAGGGTCCGTCCCGAGCAGCCGACAACATACGCCGCCTCCGCGAGTGGAACGCCGTCGTTGGGCCTCATGCTCGACGAGGCGAGCGCCACGCATCGCATTGGGCTACCGTCCACACATGGTCTAGGGCCCGGTCGGCACGCTCGTCAAGGGGCACATCGCCGGGCGCGACAACGACCGAACCGCTGGCGAGAAGTCCTAGTCCCACGCCGCATCGATCAGATCGAGGCCAGTGCAATGTTGAGCCACGCACCGACGACCGACAAGCCGGATTCGACGCGCTAGTGGTCATGACCGGAAGTTCGTCGAGGGTGTCCGTGGTCCAGGTGCGTGCAGCGCAAGGCGGAGGAGGGAGCCGTAGTAGGCCTCCTTCGACCGACGACAACGCGGCGATGTGCGTGCCTGGGCCGTGGAGACCCCGACGAACTTACGGAAATGACCACTAGTCAGCCCTCGCGCGGGACGGCCGTCCACAACGGGATACCTGCGGTACCGCCGTCACATCCGCGGTGCCGATCGATGAGCGCGACAGTGGACTGCGTTCAGAACTCGCACATCTGTCCGAACAACTTGAGATTTGGGTGCGACTAACGGATAGCAGTCGGGCGGATTGGTGGTCACTATTGCACGTGTGTTGCACGACCGTCCGGGTGCATGCCCGGAAACGGCGACTGAACTGGTAAAACCGAAGCTCCCGCGACTGGACTCGAACCAGTAACCTGCCGGTTAACAGCCGGCTGCTCTGCCAATTGAGCTACGCGGGACGGCCGCAGCCCAGCCAGGCCGGGCGACGCGTGCCTAGGGTAGCAACATCGTGCGGGTACGACGAAACCACGCGCGGCTGATCGTTGCGGCCTATCGAGGGGGCTCAGACGGTACGTCCGGCACCTCCGCGGCGGCCTGCGCGAGGGCCTGCTGCGCCACCTGCTGGACGTCGGCGTCGTCGGGACGCAGCCCCTGCGCCAGCACGAACGACCACGTCACCGGGCCGTCTCCGACCGGCGAGCGCCGGCCTACGACACTCAGCCCGAGTCGGCTGCGTACGGGCGCGTAGACCGTCACCAGGACGCTCTTGGTGACCCGTTCACGCAGCAGCTCCAGCAACGCGCCGGGCTCGGCGACGGTGATCGTCGTACGGTCCTCGGCCTCGCCCCACTCCCCCACCTCGACCAGCCCGAGCAGGCGGGCCTCGCCGTGCCAGTCGGCCCGCTCGATCCGCTCCCAGCCGAGCTTGCGCTGACCCGGGCTGCCGGGCTTCAGGTGCAGCGCCCGGTCGGTCCCGACGTACCAGTGACCGTCGTCGTCGACGGCCCACGCCAGTGGGTGCTCACCAGGATCGAGCTGCAGGCTCTGCTTGACGTCGCGCGGCAGGCTCAGGCGGCTGGCCCGGTTGCGCGCCGCCATCAGGCGTCGGTGCCGATAGCCTGCTCGCGCAGTGCGTGCCGATGACTCTCCAACGCGACGAGCTCGCCGAACATCCGGTTGTAGTCGGTGGCCTGTGTCACCGGGTTCATCCGCTGGAGCTTCGACTTGAGCTGCTCGATCCGGCGGCGCGCTGTCAGCTCCCGCAGCCGTACGACGAACTCGGCAGCGACCCGCGTGTCCGGCACGCCCCGCACGTGCAGGGGCTCCACTGACAGCGCTGAGACGGTGCCGGCGCTCAAGCTCGATCCGAGCTTGGCCATCACCTGCTCGGGGCTGGCGGCGCGGGGACCGCCCACACTGGCGATGGCCTCGAAGATCTCGCGGTACCAGGGATGCACGAAGTCGCACTCCTCTGCGGTCCCCAACGCCTCGTGCACCGAGTCGGGGTGCTGCAGCGCCAGCTTCAAGACGTCGCGCTCCATCGAGAACCTGCGGTCGCGCGGGTCCGGCACGTCGGCGGCGGTGCGCACCGCCTCAGCCTGGCCCTGTCCCGGCCCGGCGGCGCTGTCGGGGCTGCGCCGGTTGGCGTACCCAGGACGGGTCTGGCTCGACGATGGCCCGTGTCCTCGGGACCGATCGCCTCCTCGCCCGCGTGACGCGGGGCGTTGCGACGCCTGTCGTATCTCGGCCCGCACCTCGTCGATGTCGACGCCGACCATGCCGGCGACCTCGCGGGCGAACGCGTCGACCTTCGACTTGTCCCGGATGGCGGCGACGAGCCGGGCCGCCTCGCGGACCGCATCGACCCGGGAGTCGGCCCGGTCGAGGTCGAACTGCGACACGACGTTGGCGAGCACGAAGCGGTAGAGCGGCACCCGGCGCGCGATGAGCTCCCGGACGGCGGCGTCCCCATCGGCGAGCCGTACGTCGCAGGGGTCACGACCGTCGGGCTCGACGGCGACGTAGGTCTGCCCCACGAACTGCTGGTCGCCCTGGAAGGCCCGCAGCGCCGCCTTCTGCCCGGCTGCGTCGCCGTCGAACGTGAAGATCACCTCACCGCGGAACTCGTCATGGTCGAGCAGCAGCCGCCGCAGGATGCGGGTGTGGTCCTCACCGAAGGAGGTCCCACACGTCGCGACCGCGGTGCGTACGCCGGCCAGGTGGCACGCCATCACGTCGGTGTAACCCTCGACGACGACGGCCTGCGAGCTGCGCGCGATCTCCTTGCGGGCGAGGTCGACCCCGTAGAGCAGGTGGCTCTTCTTGTAGATCGGGGTCTCGGGGGTGTTGAGGTACTTCGCCTCCATGCGGTCGTCGTCGAACAGCCGACGTGCGCCGAAGCCGACCACGTCGCCGGAGAGCTCTCGGATCGGCCACAGCAGTCGCCCACGGAACCGGTCGTAAGGCCCGCGGTCGCTGCGGGCGACGAGACCGGCAGTGACGAGCTCGTCGTCCTTGAAACCCTTGCCACGCAGGTGGGTGAGAAGTGCCTCGCCACCGTTGGGCGCGAAGCCGACGCCGAACATCTCTGCCGCGGCCTGGTCGAAGCCGCGCTCATTGAGGAACTGCCGGCCCGGCAGCGCATCGGGCGTGCTCAGCTGCGCGATGTAGAACTCTTCAGCCGCCTTGTTCGCCGCCACCAGCCGGGCTCGCTGGCCGGGGTCGCGCCGTGGAGCGCTCCCGCCGTCGTCGACGTACCGCAGCTCGACGCCGCTGCGGCCGGCGAGCCGCTCGACGGCCTCGGTGAAGCCGACGCCCTCGATCTTCTGCACGAACGTGATGACGTCGCCGCCCTCTTGGCAGCCGAAGCAGTGGAAGAAACCACGAGCGGGGTTGACGTTGAACGAGGGGCTCTTCTCCTCGTGGAAGGGACACAGCCCCTTCATGGAGCCGCCACCGGCGTTGCGCAACGTCACGTGCGCCGACACGACCTCGTCGATCCGCGCCCGCTCGCGCACGAGCGCGATGTCTTCTTCACGGATCCGGCCGGCCACCAGCCGAGTCTACGCAGTTCGTCGACCTCGACGATCCGCGTCCACAGCCGTTCCCCACCGCAGAACCTGACACCTCCACCGCAGGTCGGCTCAGCCGCAGCGATAGTCCGAAAGTGAATGGTGACTGGGCAGGCGGCAGCTCCCGGCGGAGCGCAGCGGAGCCGGGAATCCGGTTGTGCTGTGGTCCGGCGGCGGGTTCGAGGGTGACGCGGTAGCCGGCCCCAAACCTCGGCCGGTGCGGTGGAACGGGCCGGTTCGCTGACGTCTGGGGAACATTTCACCCCGGATCCCGGGTCAAAACTTCCCCAAACCACGTAACGGTGCGCGGCTCATTTTCAGCCCAGAACGGCGCCCCCGCCAAGGGCACCTTGGCTAGAGGTTGCGTATACAGGGTGCCTGAACGGCGCGGCCCAATGACGGGTGAGAAGCCCTGCTGTCCCGTCATCTTAGGAGGCGACCCTTGGGCGGTGGTTGGTGACCCAACGCCTTTCCCTGGTCGCCGCGTCCGGTCGCCGCCCAGAGTCCTGCACGATCTTCCTCGTTGACGGCGTTGCGTGCACAATGGTCCGCATGACAGACGAGTCGGCTGACATCTTTACCAAGCTGGCGCCGGTACTCAACGTGAGCGATCTGGCAGCCGAACGGTTCTTCTACGAGAGTCTTGGTCTCCCAGTCATCTACGAAGGAGACGAGTACCCGGACTTCATCGCATTCGGGACTGACCGCGTCCACTTCGGCATCCAGCCGGCGGCAGGCCCCAACGACCCGCCCAGTGTCTTGACGTGGCAGATCGGTGTTTCCGACGTCGCTGTCGCCGCCGATCTGTGCCGCCACGCCGGACTGGACTTCAGCACCGAGCAGAACGACCCCGCACCAGGGTGGAGCTACCGCCGGCTGATCCTCCGTTCACCCAGCGGATATCGGGTCGTCCTCGAGGGCCCTTCAGAGCCGTAGACGCGGAACGCTCAAGACCGAGATCGCACCAACCGCACCCGCCAGCGAGCACTCGTCGACGCCTTCCTCGCCGCCTCGCGCGGTGCTGACTTTCGACCTGCCGCTGGCGTTGCTCGACCCAAACGTCGTACTCCGAGCCAATCCTGCCGCCGCGCAGGCCGATGCATCGAGCCAGGTCCACGGGGCGAGCGCCGCGGCCATAACCGGCACCGGCCTACAGGTCAAGGATGCGACGAAGGCCACGCGCCACCTCGGTAAGCAGAGCCTCCGGTGCCTGCCCGGCCTGCTCGGCCAGGTCGGTCTTGTCCACAGTGACGAGCGCCGTGACATTGACGACCGAGTCCAACGGAAGGCCGGTCGCGGCAGCAGGGAGGAACACGTTGCCGGGCATCACAGCCAGAGAGGTGTTGGACGTGATCACGGCGGCCAGGACGGTCGCCAACCGGCTGCTGTTGTAGCCATCGGACTGGATGACCAGCACGGGGCGTCGTTTGGCCGGCCGACTGCCGACGACCGGGCCGAGGTCCGCCCAGTAGATGCCGCCGCGCTCGATCACCAGGGGTCGTCGGAGGCAGCCAGGAGTCGCTTTCCTGCTGCGACCGCATCCGTGGCGGAGTCATCGGAGTCACCGAGCCGCTTCAGCGCTGCGTCGATCTGGAGAGTGACCGATGCCGCATCGAGATCGTCCAGATAGCGCTGGACAGCGCGCGAGAAGAACTCGGAGCGACTCATACCGAGGGCAACCGCACGCCGCGACGCTCGATCGAAGGTGTCGTCGGGAACAGAGATGGCTGTCTTCACCCCTAGAGTATAACCCGGTATGACTCCGACCCCCGTCGGACTAGTGGTGTCCGGTAATGCCTGCATGAGCCAGCACAGCGGACGGGTCGGTCAGTGAAGCCACCTGGTCGATCACGACGCGTCGGCGCGCGCCGTCGCGGGTGGCCTGCGCGAAGTCGTCGCGAAATGTCGGCTCGAGCGTCTCGGGGGCACCCTCCCACAGTGCTGCCACCAGCTCGGCGAGCAGCTCGCGCTGCGCCTTCAGCACCGTCACCCGGTCGTCGGCCTTCATCACCAGGTGCGCCGCAATGCCCTTGAGGACGGTGATCTCGGCTCTCGTCTCCGCCGGGACGGGCAGGTCGCCGGCGTACCTGGCCAGCCTGCCGCTGACACCGGCCTGTGCTGCCGCCACCTCCACCGTCGTGCAGAAGCGGTTGATGAGGCCGCTGGTGAGGTTCTTGAGCCCGGCCGAGGCCCGGCGGCTGCCGTCGTACGCGGCGTCCGGCCATGCCGGGTGGTTCGACAGCCGGCCGAAGGCGTCCTCGGCAGCCGCCTCGGTCATGTCGGCGGCGTACCAGTCACGTGCCGTCGCCCAGACATCGTGCCGCAGTCCGGCGTCCTGGAGGGCGGCCAGGTCGATCCGGCCGGCGACCACTCCGTCCTCGACGTCGTGCACGCAGTACGCCACGTCGTCAGCGAAGTCCATCACCTGCGCCTCGACACACGTGCGGGTGTCGGCGCGCCCGGCGCGCATCCAGACGAACATCTCGGCGTCGTCGGCGTACACGCCGAACTTGTGGACCGCCCGCGGAAGCCCGTCGGCGTGCCGGCCGCGCGGTGTCGGAGCCGCATCGAGCGTCCAGGGGTACTTCGTTGCTGCGTCGAGCGACGCGCGAGTCAGGTTCAGCCCGACGCTGCGTCCCTGACCGTCGATGGTCTTGGCCTCGAGACGCGTCAGCAGCCGCAGCGTCTGGGCATTCCCCTCGAAGCCGCCGATGTCGAGCGCGGCCTCGTTGAGCGCACGCTCCCCGTTGTGACCGAACGGCGGGTGACCGAGGTCGTGGGCGAGGCAGGCCGCCTCTACCAGGTCAGCATCACAGCCGAGTGCATGCGCGAGGTCGCGACCGACCTGCGCCACTTCGAGGGTATGGGTGAGCCGGTTGCGGATGAAGTCGTCGGTCGACGGGCCGACGACCTGGGTCTTGCCGGCCAGCCGCCGCAGCGCCGCCGAGTGCACGATCCGGGCCCGGTCACGCTCGAACGGCGAGCGCCGCGAACTGCTCACCTCGGGGTGGTACCGCTCGACGTCGGCGGAGACGTACTGCGCAGGCAACTCCATCGCCAGCGACCCTACTGCGCTGGGGAGTTGAACGACCGTGTCACTGCTGGGCGGCAAACACCTGGATGATCGTCTCCCCGTCACACGTCGCTGACGTGCGGATCGCCCACCGGCCTGAGTAGTCGGTGCTCTTCCACTCGGCCTCGGCGTCGTTCTCCTCGGTCTCCCCGCCCTCGATCTCGAAGCCGGCGGAGACGACTTCACCGTTCATGAAGTCGAGGATCTCCTCGAACGGCGTCGACGAGACGGCCGTGACGATCACACCGGTGTCGGCGCGGTTCTCGGCGTTGTAGACGATGGTGTCCGGCGGGAACGGCCAGTCCGGGGGGAAGCCCTCTCCGTACGGCGACTCGAGGGCCTTGTCCTGCACGTCTGCCTTGCAGAGGGACTCGTCGGCCGCCTTCTCGAAGTCGCCGCCCTCGGACTCCTCACCGGTCGGCGACGTCGTCGTACCGGACCCCTCGTCAGTGCCGCCGTCGGATGAGCAACCGGCAAGACCGAACCCGGCTAGGACCAGCGTCAAAGCCGTCGTGGTGACACGAGATCTCAAGGCAGGGTGACAAGCCTGCGTGCGCGGTTGTCTTTCTCGTTGGACTCAGCGATGAGGTTGCGCGGGTCGGCGATGGTCACCAGCGTGTGCTGGCCGTGCTTGCCCCTGGTCGGCCAGGTGATGACGAGATGCTGGGTGGTGTGAGCGGGAATCGTGAAGCCGTTGCTCACCCGCACGAACATGCCGTTGTCTTCAAGTCGAACCCGCGCGTCATGCGCCGTCCTACCGCCGGAGTTCGTCAGCTCCACTCGGATCCTGGCGATCCCGTCACGTGGCGCCCCGACACGCATCACGGTGATGTCGAGGTTGGGGCGAACGACGTACGCCGCCGTGCCCGCGCTCGAGGTTGCCACCGCCGCATCTGACGACGCGACCAGCAGCCCGGCGCCGAGCCCGAGACCGAGAGCAGCCGCTGCGATCCTGCCGCAAGCGCGCATCAGTACGTCACCGTCCGGACGGACTTGTTGTCGTTCTCGTTCGACTCTGGGATGAGGTTCTTCGGATCGACGATCGCGATCACTCGATGCTTGCCTTGCCGCTCGGTTCGATAGCGCATGGTGATGTTGAGGACCCGCGTCGACGGGACGGAGAACGAGGAACTCGCTTGCACGATCTTGGTGCCGTCGAGCAGCCGCACCCGAACCCCGTCGGCGGTCTTGTTGCCGACGTTCTTGATGGTCATGTTCGCCACGATGTGCCCGGGGGTCTTCCGGACGGTCATCGCGGTGAACGTGAGGTTCGACTTCGGGTCGAACTGCCCGAACAGCGTGCGGCCCGTCGACTGGCGGGCGATGGTCGCGTAGGCGTCGCGGCCGTTGTCGGCCGGGGCGCTGCTCGTGACGCACGTGTTGATGCAGCCGTCGGCGTACCCGACCAGCACCCGTCCACGCTTGTCGATCTGCACGTCCATGAAGTCGAGCAGGTTGCGGTCGTCACCACACGTGGTGCCGTTCGTGCAGATCGAACCGCGCTGCACCGGGTCGTTCGGCGTCGCGTCGCTGGTCACCCAGTGGCGGCCGCCGTCGTAGGTGTAGCTGATGTAGAGGTGCCACTTGCCCTTGAAGTTCTCCTGGTCCTGCGAGTTCCCACCCGTCGGCGTACCGAGGTAGGCGAACGCGGCGCGGTTGTCGTCGCCGGCCACCACGGCCGGGAACACGGCGTTCTTGATGTCGAACTCGACTCCGACCTGCTGGTTGTACTGCCACGTCTTGCCGTCGTCGTGGCTGGTCGCCACTCCCGGCTTGTTGTCAGCCCCGACGTAGCCGAAGTACGCCGTGCCGTTGGATCCGATGCCCACGGACGGGTCGGACTCGCCGGGCGTGCTGCCAGTCACGCTGTTGACGTCCCAGGTGGTGCCGTTGTCCTTGGAGACGACGAGTCCCTGCGTCGCGCCGCAGCCCTTGTTGGGGAGGTAGGCGGTGCCGTCCGGCCCGACCTTGATGTGGCCGTGCAGGCCGCCGCACTCGGTCAAGTCGTAGGTCGCGACGCCGGGCCCGAACGTCGTGCCGTCACGCGACAGCGCGCAGAAGGCGGTGGCGATGTCCTGGCTGCAGTAGTAGACCGCGTTGTCGTAGAGGCCGGTGCCGCCGAGTCCGTTCTTGGAGAAGTCGCCGCCGCCGATGGTCTGGTGGTCGACGCCGCTGGGGATGCCGCCGCCGGTGCTCGGCAGCCACGTCTTGCCGTCGTCGTCTGTGTAGCAGGTCAGCGAGTTCACCCCGGTGAGCTGCGACTCGTAGGTGCGACCCGTCTCGTGGTCGGTGAACATGATCGGGTCGAGGCTCGTGGTGCTGCCGCCGGCGCAGCCGTTGGCCGCGTTTGCGGACCGGTCCTGCCAGGTGGCCTTCGCCGGCGTGACGCTGTCGTCGAACAGCACGCGGTACGTCGACAAGTAGGCCTGGTAGAACGTCGCGTTCGTGTTCCAGTTGTTGCCGATCGACGGCTCCCCTGCGTTGTTGCTGTCGGGCAGTGCCTTCGGGGCCTTGTAGTTGCGGAACTTCGGCGCGACCAGGTCTGCCGGAGCCGGCTGCAAAGGCTTGTCTACGAGCTTGGCTGTCGCCTTGTAGGACTCACCCAGCGGCGCGAAGGGCACGACGCGAACCGTGTAGGTCGCGCTGTTCGGGGGAAGGATGATGATCTCGGGGTCGGCGCTGGAGGCGGCGGTCGCCACCACCTTGCCCTGGTTGTCGAGCAGGTAGACGTCGAAGTCGGCCGCGCTGTTGGGCCAACCAACCGAGATGGTGAGATCGTGCCGGTCGCCGTAACCGGCCGGGGTGTTGACGGTGAGCTTGTAGTCGTCACACGACTCAGGCGTGTCACAAACCGGCTGGTCGCCGGCCTGCGCGGACACGTTGGCCACCACGAACGGCCCGCCGGTCCACTGGCGCACGCGCTGGGCGCCGCTCACCGTGCCCGAGCTCGGGTCGGAAGCCGCTGCGGGGTTGAAGGCGAAGCCGGCGGCGATCAGACCACCGATGGCCAAGAATCCCACCGACTTGGTGGTGAGGTAGCGCTTCCATTGACGTGCGATCACAGTGCCTCCAAGCAGACCGGGCGTCTCATGGCGCCCGAAGGTGCCTAACGACGGACGCTACCCCAGGTCACGCCGGACTGTCCGAAAAGGGTGGCCTGTGAGGGAAACAGGCAATGAGTCGACGGCGTAGACGATGGACAGGTCGCGAAACGCGAGGTCAGCCGGGTCGCAGGCAAGAGCCATGTCCGGGAACCGGCGGGCGAGGGCGCTGAAGGCGGCGCGTAGCTCCAGCCGGGCCAGCTCAGCCCCCACGCAGCGGTGGAACCCGTAGCCGAAGGCGATGTGCGGTGCGGCGGGCCGGGTCGGGTCATACTGCTCCATCTCGGCCCCGAGGGAGCCGTCGCGGTTGGCGCCGCTCAGCGAGGACACCACCACGTCCCCCGCCTTGATCCGGTGGCCGAACAGCTCCAGGTCGTGACGGGCGAAACGTGGGAACGAGATCTGAACCACCGTGAGGTAGCGCAGCATCTCCTCGACGGTCCGGTTGACCGCCGCCTGATCGTTACCCAGCCGCACGAAGTGCTCCCGATCCTGGAGCAGCAGGAGCGTACCGAGGGCCAGCATGCTCGCGGTCGTCTCGTAACCGCCGGTGAACACGCCGTCCGCGAGCCCGCCGAGCTCCAGGTCGTCGATCTCGTCGCCGTGCTCAGCGATGATGCGACCAATCAACCCGTCACCGGGGTTCGCTCGCTGCCGGCGGGCCGCCTCGATGAGGATCTGCCGGGACTCCGAGACCGCACCGAAGGCTCCTACACCTCCGTGGGAGACGTCGAAGCGGCCGCGGCCGAGCACCTGGAAGCCCTCGAGCTCCCCGGGCGGCAGGCCGAGCAGGTCGCAGATCACGAGAAACGGGATGGGGAAGGCGAACAGGTCGACGATGTCGGCGACGGGGCCGGCATGCTCGAGGGCGTCGAGGCGCTGCTCCACGATCTCTTCGATGCGCGGCCGCAACCGTTGCAGCCGGTGCAAGGTGAACTCCGGGGTGAGCAACCTGCGGAGCCGGGTGTGGTCGGGCGGGTCGGTGAAGCCGAGCCCGCCGATGTACTGGTCCTCGCCGACCCGATCGCGCGCGACCATCGGCCGGATGTCGTTGCTGTAGCTGGACTTGTCGGCCAGCACCCGAAGCGACTCCTCGTAGCCCGAGACCAGCCAGATGCTGCGGCCGAAGTAGCGCGCCAACCGAGTGACGGGGTCGGCCTCGCGCGCTGCCGCCAGCTGCGGCACGGGGTCGAGGCCGTTGCGCTGCAGCGGGTACCGCAACGCGCGCGGCACCAGTGTCACCTTCGCCAGGCTCCCCCGAGACGTGGCACGTTCGAGCAGACGACGGCCGAGGCCGGCTGTCACGCTCGTCGGCGTACGCAACATCTCATCCCCCCGACAACCCGAGCTCGGCGCCTGCGTCGATGCTCATGTCGTCCCGTTCGTCCCACCATTTGTCCGGCAGCGACACCTTACGCGGATTGCCCTGTCTGCCACGAGGGTTCCCCAGCTCGCCCACCGGGTAGGGCTCGTCCGGGTCGAGCCGCGCCAGCAGTCGGTCGAGGGTGGCCAAGCTGTCGACGAGCCCGAGCGACTGCCGTAGCTCCCCACCGGCGGCGAACCCCTTCAGGTACCAGGTGATGTGCTTGCGGAACTCCTTGCAGCCGCGCTCCTCGCCGAGATAGCCGACGAGCAGCTCGCAGTGCCGCCGCATCATCGCGGCAACCTCGCCGAGCGCGGGCAGCGTGGGCGGCGGCTCACCGGCGAAGGCGGCGGCCAGGTCGCGGAACAGCCAGGGGCGGCCCAGGCAGCCTCGGCCGACGACCACACCGGCGCAGCCCGTCTTGTCCATCATCGCCAGCGCGTCGGCGGCCTCCCAGATGTCGCCGTTGCCGAGCACCGGGATGTCGACGTGCTCGACGAGCTCCCCGATGGCATCCCAGTCGGCCTGCCCGGAGTAGTGCTGCGCTGCCGTGCGTCCGTGCAGGGCGACGGCCGCGCAGCCGGACTCCTGGGCGATCCGGCCGGCGTCCAGGAACGTGTGGTGGTCGTCGTCGATGCCCTTGCGCGTCTTCATGGTGACCGGCACGCCGTACGGCGCCGCGGCGGCCACCGTGGCCTCGAGGATGGCAGCGAGCAGACGCCGTTTCCACGGCAGCGCGGCGCCACCACCCTTGCGGGTGACCTTGGGAACCGGGCAGCCGAAGTTGAGGTCGATGTGCTGGACCCCGTGTTCGTCGCACAAGATCTCGGCGGCCCGCGCCATGAAGGTCGGGTCGACGCCGTACAGCTGCACCGAACGCACGGTCTCACCCGGATCGAAGGCAAGCATCGCCGTCGTCGACTCGTCTCGCTCGACCAAGCCGCGGCTGGTGATCATCTCGCAGACGTAGATGCCGGCGCCCTGCTCACGGCACAGGGTCCGGAACGCTGCGTTGGTGACCCCCGCCATCGGGGCCAGCACGACCGGCGGATCGATCGCGAAGGGTCCGAGCTTCAGCGTCTGCGCCATGAGATCGGGTCGGCGTTGTCAGCGGGGCGGAACTCGACCGCCTTGATCGTGCCCTTCTTGGGCGCGAGCATGACGATGCAGACCGTGGCCCGCTTGGACTTCTTGAAGCCCTCCGGCAGTGGCTGGTAGTCGCAGGGCTTGAACGTCGACCCGAACTCCACGGGAGGCACCACCAGTGCGGGGGAGACCTTGCCGTAGAGCGTGAGCGGCTGGCCGGACAGGTCGCCGCCGCCGATGTTCTTGACCGCCACCGTCACGTAGTAGACGTTGGACTTCTGGGCCTTCGCGTTGAGGTTGAAGTCGTCGAGCGCCGAGATCTTGCCCTGATGGATGGATGTCACTTTGAGGGCGAGCAGCGAGCTCTTCTTGGCCTTGCCCGTGTAGCGCACCTTGGCCACGTCGCCGACCTTCAGCGCGGCGCCGGGAGCGGTGGTGCCGTCGTCGAGGGTGGTCGCAACCGTGGTCGCCGTCGGCTTGGGTGCGTCATCGGACGACTCGGAGCCCGTGCAGCCCGACAGCGCCAGCGCTGCGAGGGCCGCGACGGTCACCGACCGCGTCGTTCGTGCACCCACCACAGCTCCTCATCGTCGGCCAAGCGATCCCACTCAGCGCTCATTGTGCCGGACGGACGCTTCGAGTTGTCCCAACGACGTGGACCTCAAGGTCACTTCCGGTTCTGCAGGTGCCGGAGGTCCGGGTCAGCAGCCCACCAGCCGCTCGGCGAAGTAGGACCTGACCTGGTCGAGCGCCACGCGCTCCTGCTTCATCGTGTCGCGCTCGCGCACAGTTACGGCGTTGTCGTCGACCGTCTCGAAGTCGACGGTCACGCAGTACGGAGTACCGATCTCGTCCTGGCGGCGGTAGCGGCGGCCGATGGCTCCCGCGTCGTCGAACTCGACGTTCCAGCTCTGCCGCAGCTGGGCGGCCAGCGCCTTGGCCTTCGGGGTGAGGTCGGCGTTGCGCGACAGTGGCAGCACCGCCGCCTTGACCGGAGACAGCCGCGGGTCGAGCCGCAGCACCGTGCGTTTGTCGATGCCGCCCTTGGCGTTGGGCGCCTCGTCGGTGGCGTACGCGTCGATCAGGAACGCCATCAGTGCCCGGGTCAGACCGGCGGCCGGTTCGATGACGTACGGCGTCCAGCGCTCGCCGCTGGCCTGGTCGAAGTACGAGAGGTCCTGGCCGGAGGCGGCGCTGTGGGCCAAGAGGTCGAAGTCGGTGCGGTTGGCGATGCCCTCGAGCTCGTCGAACTCACGGCCGGGGAAGTTGAACCGGTACTCGATGTCGACGGTGCGGGTGGAGTAGTGCGACCGCTTCTCGGGCGGGTGCTCCAGGTGGCGCAGGTTGTCGCGGTCGATGCCGAGCCCGACGTACCAGTCGGTGCGCAGGTCGATCCAGGTCTGGTGCCACTCCTCGTCGGTGCCTGGCACGACGAAGAACTCCATCTCCATCTGCTCGAACTCGCGGGTGCGGAAGATGAAGTTGCCGGGGGTGATCTCGTTGCGGAACGCCTTGCCGGTCTGGGCGATGCCGAACGGCGGCTTGCGGCGTGCGGAGTTCATCACGTTGACGAAGTTGAGGAAGATGCCCTGTGCCGTCTCGGGGCGCAGGTAGTGCAGACCCGACTCGTCCTCGATGACGCCGAGATAGGTCTTGAGCATGCCGTTGAACGGGCGCGGCTCGGTCCAGGCGCCACGGGTGCCGCAGTTGGGGCAGGCGACGTCGGCGAGGGCGACGTCGTCGGGGTTGTCGATGCCCTTCTTCGCAGCGACCGCCTCCTGCAGATGGTCGGCACGAAAGCGCTTGTGGCAGCTCTGGCACTCGGTGAGGGGGTCGGTGAAGGTGGCCAGGTGGCCGGACGCCTCCCACGTCTTCGTCGGCAGGATCACCGAGGAGTCGAGGCCGACGACGTCGTCGCGGCTGGTCACCATGGTGCGCCACCACTGCCGCTTGATGTTCTCCTTCAGCTCGACGCCGAGCGGACCGTAGTCCCAGGCGGAGCGGGTGCCTCCGTAGATCTCGCCGCAGGGAAACACGAATCCGCGGCGTTTGCAGAGGCTGACGACACTGTCGATGGCAGAGCTGGCCATGGGATCTCCATCCGGCTGGCGGTCGGTGGTCAGCTCCCCGATGTGGGGAACGACCCCAGGCTAGCGGTCATCTCTGTCAGTTCGTCGGGGTCCCCGCGGCCCAGGCACGCACATCGCTGCGTTGGCATCGCTCGAGAGACGCCCAGTCTGCCTTCGCGACGCCGCCTTGCGCTGCAGACACCTGGACCACGGCTACTCTCGACGAACTTCCGTCGATGACCACTAGCGCCTGCGGATCGTCGCCCTGGCGGGGGTTGCGGCGTGCGCTGGCAGCTCAGCTGGAGCGCGGGATCACCTCGTTGGCAGGCTCGCCCGCCTCGGCTCCGTCTCCGGCGATGACCTCGTACGCCGACGGCTCGTCGAGGGCGTACGACAGCAGCGGCACCACCGTCATCTTGATGTCGTACGCCGACAACGCGCGCCGGTACGACCCGACGTTTCGCCACCGCGTCTGCAGCACCCACAGGGTCGGGTCGTCGGCTGCCCGACCGACCGAACCGCCGACAAAGCCGGGCTTGGCGCCGAGCTGCTGCAGGCAACCGGTGAGCTCGCTGCGCGCCCGCTCGACGAGGTCGTCGGCGTACCGGAAGCGGGAGATCACCAACACCCCGGTCATCCTGCCACCGCCGGCTGCTGACACGCGGGCTCGGGCGGCCCGGCCGTTAGGGTGAGGCCGTGACATCCTCGAACCCGCGACGCTCTGGCAACCCCGCAACCCGGGCGACCGCAGCGCACAGCCCGGCCGCGCCGGCGAGCGGTCGTCGCTCCGCGCTGCACGACCGCAGTCGCGTGGTGCTGGCACGGCTGGCACGGCTGCCGCGGCTGGTCATCCCGGCGGCGATGCTCGGGCTGATGCTGCTGGGCCTGTCCGCGCCGCTCCCGGTCGCGCTCGCCGCGCTGGCGCTGGTGACGGTGTTCGTCGGTTGGCTGGCGCTGTTGTCGTGGCCAGTGCTCGACCTCAAAGGCAAGTTTGTGCGCGGTCTGATGATCGGTCTGGTCATCGGTAGCGGTGTCGCCCGCGTCAACGGCTGGCTCTAGCCCGGCGCCGCCTCGACGTTTGAGGAAGATCCGCACCCCTCTGACGGTCAGATCTTCCCCAAACCTCGGGTGGGGAGCCGGTGCGCGCGCGCCCGCCCGGCGAGCTCCGCCACCAGGTCGGCGGCCTCGGCCACGTCGCGGTGTCGGGCCTGCCAGCTGCCGATGCCCTTCGGCATGTCGAGGTACGCCGACGCCAGCCCCAACCGCCGCTGCACGAGGCCTTGGCGCACCGACACGCTCTGCGCCCGGGCGTACGGCACGTAGACGCGCGAGCGTCGCCACCGGCCGCGCAAGGACACCGCCCCGTGCTCGTGCAGGATGACGCCGAGGAAGCGCCAGCCGACGGGGTCGAGCGACCGCGCCCGCTCGCTGGCTCGGCGTACGCCGCCGGCGTCGAGGTCGACCCCGGTCACCGACCGCACCACGGCCAGCGCAGCCGGACGGTCGGCCACCGGCATCAGCCGCGCGGCCTGAGTGGAGTCCGCGGCCCCGGCGACGTCGACCTCCACCCGCGCCCACCCGAGCCGGCGCCACAGGAACGGCTCCTCGAGGCGGACTCCTTGGATCCGGTCGGTGTCGATGGTCCGGTTGACTGTCGACGTCAGGCCGGCGCTGACGCGGATGCCCGTCGGCGTCCGGTAGAGCCGGAAGTCGGCGTCGCGGAGGATCGACCCCAGCAACTTGCGCAGCTGCACCAAGATCGCGATCGTCACGGGCACTATGCCCGACAGTCCCGCGAGCAGCGCCTGGCCGCTGCCCATGACGCCGATGACGACCACGGCGACGATCCACAGCACGAAGAACACCAGCACGCCCACGCTCTCGAGCAAGCTCGCCTGCACGAGCCGCGTCGTCGAGACCTGCGCGACCAGCGTGTCCTCGCGGTGCTCGCCGACCACCGCGCCCACCTCAGGAGCGTTCGGGGTGTGGCGGATGATCTCCTCGCGCACCGACCACGCCTCCTTGACGGAGAGGTACGACAGCGACACCGAGGCGTCGTCTCCTGCCGCCATGTCGAGCCGCAGCACGGCGAGGCCGAGGACCCTGGCGATCAACGGCTGGTTGACGTCCACCGACTGCACTCGGTTGAGGCGGATCTGGCTGCGCTGCCTCACCACCAGCCCGCGGTGGAACCGCAGCGTCCCCGGCCCATGCCCGTCGTCCACGATGGCGAAACCCGTCGCCCGCCACGACAGCCAGGCGCCGGTGACCAACGCGGCGGCGACCACGAACAGCACCACTGCCGCCTTGAACAGCACGGAGAGCTCCGCGTCACCGTGCAGCGCGGCCCAGAAGTACCTCAGCCGCTCGAGGTCGTCTCTGAAGAACCCGAACCCGATGGCGGTCACGGCACCGAGCATGCGCCAGGACCGCAGGAACGGCGTCAGCGGATGCAGCCGGTGCATCTCGCTGGGGCTGAGCTCCGAGTCGGCGTACGCCGGCGCACTCTCGGTCATAGTCCCGCCGCGGCAGCCTCGCCCTTGCTCGCGAGACGGTCTCGCAGCCGCTGGGCGACGTCGGTCGGCAGGCCGGGGATGCGCGCGTCCGTCGCCGCCGACGCTGTCACCAGCGTGACCGTTGCGATCCCGAGCCGGCGAGAGACCGGGTTGGCGGAGACCTCGATGACCTGCATCCGGCCGTAGGGCACCACCGAGAGCCGCCGCTGCAGGCGGCCCCGGCTGACGAGCAGATCCTGCTCCCGCTCGGCGTACCGCCAGGCGGCCACCACTCGTGGCACCGCCACCCACCACAGCAGTGCGGCGAGCGCGATGATCACGAGCCCCGGCAGCGCCAGCGGCCAGGCGGCGCCGCTGTCGGCCACCATCGCGACGACCCCGCCGACCACGAGACCCAGCCCGAGGAGGGCGAGGACCGCAACCGGCAGGCGGCGCTCTGTCACGAGCGCCGGCGACACCGACTGCCAGTCGAGCTCCGGGTCCGCGAAGAGTCGGTCCCCCGCCGCGTCACTCACGTCGCCACAGTAGTCGGCGGACCTTCGTCGACCGAACACGAAGGCGACTTCTGCGATCGCTATTGTCGCCGGGTGACAGAGCCAATCCTGCTGGCATCGGGGCGTGACGCCGACGTCTTCGTGATCGATGCGCATCAGGTTCTGCGTCGCTACCGTGACGGCGGCGACGTCACGCCCGAGGCGACGATCATGGTCTACGTGGCTGGGTTCGGGTTTCCCACTCCCAGGGTCGACAAGGCAGCTGGCGCCGATCTCGTGATGGAGCGGCTCGACGGGCCGACCATGACCCAGGCCCTGGCGGCCGGCGATCTCGACGTCCAGGCGGGCGGTGCTCTCCTCGCCGATCTGCACAGTCGGCTCCACGCGCTTCCGCCGCGGCTGAGTGCCGATCACGCCGACCGGATCCTGCATCTCGACTTGCACCCTGACAACGTCATGCTGGTCCCGCGGGGACCAGTGGTCATCGACTGGCGCAACGCGACCGAGGGTCCCGCAGACCTGGATCTCGCGCTGTCGGCGCTGATCCTCGCCGAAGTCGCGGTCGACGAGGAGCACGAGATGGCCGTACCGGCCGGCGTGTTGCTGGCGGCATTTCTGGAGCATGGCGATGGGGACCCTCGGCGGTTGCTCGACCGAGCCGCGACGATACGCCGGAACAACCCCACCCTCACCGAGCGCGAAGTGGGCCTCGTCGACTCGGCTGTGCACCTGCTCCACCGACCGAACACCGCCTCAGGCGCGACTCGGAGGCGGTGAGCGCCATCAACGCGCCTGAAGCGGGGGTCAGCCGAGCTCGGCCACCGACGCGCCGTCCTTGCGGTTCTTCAGCAGCTCCAGGATCAGCACCTGGATCGACCCGGCGATGGGAAGGGCCGCCAGCGCACCCAGGATCCCGGCGACCTCGGTGCCGAGGATGATCGCGATCAGCACCGCGAGAGGTGACAGCTGGAGAGCTCGGCCGTAGATGAGTGGGCGGACGGTGTGTCCCTCGACGAGGTGGTAGATCAGCAGGAGAACGAAGACCACGGCCGCCGAGATGGGGCCGGTGGCGAGTGCCACCACGCTGAGCAGCACGGTGACCACCGCGGGACCGATATACGGGATGACCTCGATGAGCGCCGCGAACAGCCCGAGCGGAAGGGCATAGGGCACCCCAACGATCAGCAGGATCAGGGTCGCGACGGCCCCGGCGAGGAAGCTTGCCAGCAGGTTGCCGGTCACGAACCCGCTCACTGACCTGTAGACACCCGCGGCGACGCGTTCGATGAGCCCGACGTGACGGTCCGGGACGAGCTCGGTGAAACGTCGGCGCCACTCAGGGCCTTCGAGCATCATGAACAAGGTCAGGAACGCGACGATGAAGAGTCCGCCGATGACGGTGACGACCCCCTTGGCGATCCCGAGCACAGGACTCGCGGCACCGGTGAGCATCTCAGAGCCGCGCCGGGACGACAGGTCGGGCAGCTGCTCCACGATCTGGTATCTGCGCTCGAGGAAACCCAACGGCCCCTGGCCCTTCGTCAGGTCCTTCAACAAGTCGGGCAGCGCCGTGACGAACTCGCCGACCTGCACCACCAGCGGGGGGATGAAGACCAAGGCGAGCAAGGAGAAGGCGGCGATGGCGATTCCCGACACCGCGGCGACCGAGCGACCGCGCCCGAGCCCACGACGCTGGAAGAACTCCACGGCAGGGTTGAGCGCGAGGGCCAGAAACAGTGCGATCGCAATCACGGTCAGGCCCTTCTCGGCCAGGATCACGAGCCGCAGTGCGACGACCACGCCGAGGAGCACCCCCAGCACGATCAAGATCGCGCGCGGGCGGATCAGAACCACCCGCTCCTCTCTGAGACGCGACCTGGAGCCGCCGGTTGGCTCGGAGGGAGGCGGGGGGACGCTAGGTGTCGACATGTGCGGTGTCCTTTCTGCTGCGCGCCGGCTGGCGCTGCCCACCGTTTCACCATCTGCCGCGGGCCGCCGAACTTTTGACGAGCGCCGCTTCGTTGAGTTGACAATGATTTTCAATAAGGTTGATAATGGTTTTCATGACTACTCGCCGTGCGCCCCGGCTGGCGCTGGCGCTCGCCTTCCTCGGGGTACCCCTCCTGACGGGATGCAGCGCGCTCGGGACCAGTGATAGCGGGAAGCCACAGGTGGTTGCCGCGTTCTACCCGCTGGCGTACGTCGCCGCGCGCGTCGCGGGCGAGCATGTCGAGATCACGAACCTGACCTCGGCGGGGATCGAGCCGCACGACCTCGAGCTGACTCCTCAGCAGGTCGCCGACATCAGCGAGGCCGACGTCGTGTTCTACGAGGGGGGGTTCCAGCCAGCCGTCGACGCAGCGATCGAGCAGAGCGCCGGCGGCACTGTCCTCGACGTCACGGACGTCGTACCGCTGCTCGACGGCGACCCCCACCTGTGGCTCGACCCGACGCGGCTGATCCCGATCGCCGAGAAGTTCGCCAAGGGCATTACGGCGGCTGACCCGGACCATGCCCGTGACTACCGGCACAACACCGACGCGCTGGTGGCAGACCTGAAGAGCCTCGACCGGGAGTTCACGGACGGTCTGGCGAGCTGCCAGCGCACCGAGTTCGTCACCAGCCATGCAGCCTTCGGCTACCTGGCCCAGCGCTACGGCCTCACGATGGTGCCGATCGCCGGCCTGAGCCCCGACCTCGAGCCGAGCCCGGAGCACCTTGCCGAGATCCAGGACTACATCGAGGGCGACGGCATCACTACCGTCTTCTCCGAGACGCTCGGCAGCAAGAAGTACGCCGACACACTGGCGCACGACCTCGGCGTCGAGAGCGCGGTGCTCGACCCGATCGAAGGTCTTGCCGACACCAGCTCCGGCGACGACTACCTCTCGTTGATGCGGGCCAACCTCGCGGCACTGAAGGAGGCCAACGGATGCACGTGACTCGAGACGCAGGTTCCCAGGTCGTCGACGTCACCGGCGGCAACCTCTCCCTCGCCGGACGGCCGGTGCTGCGCGGGATCGACTTCTCCGTTCGCCAAGGAGAGGTCGTCGCCGTACTCGGAGCCAACGGCTCCGGCAAGTCGACGCTCATCCGCGGCCTGATGGGGCTGGTGCCGTGGACGTCCGGCGAGGTCCGTCTGTTCGGCATGCCACACACGCAGTTTCGCGACTGGAAGCGGATCGGCTACGTGCCACAGCAGGCGAACGTCGACTCCGGCGTACCTGCCACCGTCGTCGAGGTGGTCTCCTCCGGCCGGCTGGCACACCGTCGACTGCTGATGCCGATGCACTCGGCCGACAAGGCGGCCGTGCAGGCCGCACTGCGCGCCGTGGAGCTCGAGGACCGCCAGCACGACGCCGTCAGCCAGCTCTCCGGCGGACAGCAGCAGCGCGTGCTGATCGCGCGGGCGCTCGCAGGTGAGCCGCAGCTGCTCGTGCTCGACGAGCCCAACGCCGGCGTCGACCACCACAACCAGGTCGGGCTCGCCGACACGTTGCGCCCCCGCGTCGATGCGGGTGCCACGGTGCTCCTCGTGCTGCATGAGGTGGGGCCGCTGGCGGAGCTGATCGACCGGGTGGTGGTCATCCGTGACGGTCGGGTGACTCACGACGGCCCGCCACCGGCCGACGACTCGCTCGACGACGAGTTCCACACCCATCACCATCGAGCGCGCGGCCGAGACCGTACGCCGCTGGGCAAGGGCGGCCCGCTGTGAGCATCCTGCAGTACGACTTCATGGTGCGGGCACTGCTGGCTGCGCTCTTCACCGGTGTGGCGGCACCCGCGGTCGGTACCTACCTCGTGCAACGCCGGCTCGCCCTGATGGGCGACGGCATCGGCCACATCGCCGTCACTGGCGTGGGCCTGGGGCTGCTGACGGGCACCTCGCCCGTGTGGATGGCGATCGTCGTCACCGTGCTGGGCGCACTGCTGATCGAGCTGATCCGCGAACGCGGCAGCACCAGCGGCGATGTCGCGCTGGCGCTGCTCTTCTACGGCGGCATCGCCGGTGGTGTGCTGGTGATAGGTCTCGCCGGCGGAAGTCCGCAGCTGTTGCAGAGCTTCCTGTTCGGCTCGATCATTACGGTCTCCGTTACGGACGTATGGACGGTCATCGTCTTGGCCGCCGCTGTCATCTTCGTGGCGATCGGGCTGGCGCCGCAGTTGTTCGCGGTGTGCCAAGACGAGGAGTTCGCCCGCGTGCTGGGCTTACGGGTTCGCGCGTACAACGTGCTGACCTCGGTGATGGCGGCAGTGACGGTGACGGTGGCGATGCGAACGGTCGGGCTGCTGCTGGTGAGCGCCTTGATGGTGGTGCCGGTCGCGACATCGCAACAGCTCACCAAGGGTTTCAAGACGACGATCTTCGTCGCGATGGCGATCGGGGCGCTGGCCTCGGTCAGTGGGATCGTCACAAGCTTTTACATCAACGTGGCGCCGGGCGCCACGATCGTGCTGCTCGCACTGGCGGTCTTCGTCGCCGCCTGGCCGGTAGGAACGCTGCTCCGGCACCGGCGTAACGTCGCTGCCCCCTTCGAGACGGTGGTGGCGCTGCCCCACCTGGTCGCGGACGAAACCCACGGACACCAGCACGGTGACGACTGCGGGCATGTGGCCGTGCGTCACGGCGACCACGTCGACTACGTCCACGACGGGCACCGGCACGCCGTCCACGACAACCACTACGACGAGCACTGACATGACCGGCCTCGAACCCGCAGCACGATCCGACTCCATCGTCGCCAGAGCAACCTCACAGTCGGATCCTTGTGCAGCGCTCGTGCGCTCGACTCAGCTGGAGCCCAGATGACCGCCAACTTCATCGGTGCCCGACCCACCCGCCAGCGCAAGGCTGTGGCAGCAGCGCTGGCCGAGGTCGACGTGTTCCGCAGCGCGCAGGACATCCACCAGCTGCTGCGTGACCGCGGCGAGGACGTCGGGCTGACCACCGTCTACCGCACGCTGACGGCGCTGGCCGAGGCAGGCGAGATCGATGTACTCCGGGCACCCGACGGCGAGTCCGTCTACCGCCAATGCAGCACCGGGCACCACCACCACCTCGTCTGCCGGACGTGCGGGCTGACGGTAGAGATCGAGGGCCCGGCCGTCGAGTCGTGGGCCACGAAGACGGCCCGCGCGCACGGCTTCGCCGAGGTCGAGCACACGCTCGAGATCTTCGGCACCTGCCAGTCCTGCGCCGCGCCGGCCTCGCGCTGACCCTCCGGACCCGTCGGCTTACACGCAGCGCTCTCCGCTCACCCGCTCGGTGTACCACCACTGCTCAACGAGGTACACTTTTCAGATGCCCACTGCCCGTCCCCGCCACCAGGTCACAGAGACTCCTCACGTGGCCGCTGCCCTTGACCAGGCAGCCGAACGGTGGCCGGACGAACCCCGTTCCAAGTTGCTGCTCCACCTTCTCCACGAAGGCGCAGTGGCCTTGCGGAAGGATCGCGGCGATGAGGTCGTCCGCCGCGAAAAGCTCGTCAGGGCAAGCAGCGGCAAGTACGCCGACGCTTTCGGCCCCGGCTACCTGCGCGACCTCCGCGAGGACTGGCCCCTTTGATCGTGGTCGACGCCTCCGTGCTGATCGCCCACCTGCACCCCGTCGACGAGCATCACGCGGCTGCCACCGACTTCCTCATCGCCGCGACCGATCAAGTACTACTGATTCATCCACTCAATCTCGCCGAGGTGCTCGTCGGTGGTGCCAGGAGTGGGCGGGTTCTGGAACTGGCGAACGACCTGACCGCGATCGGCATCCGCGCAGCTCCCCACGACGACTCCGAACCGCTACGGCTGGCGGAGCTACGCGCCTCGACCGGTCTCAGGCTGCCCGACTGCTGCGCGCTCGACACGGCGATGACCCAGCATGCGCCGCTGGCCACCTTCGACGCCGCACTAGCCCGCGCCGCCCAGCAGCACCGTATCGACGTCTTGCCCTGAGAGCCGCCCGTGTCACGGAAGGGCGCAATGACATCTCAAGGTAGGGCCGTCCCGGAAATGCTGGAAGCCGCAGGGCGACACGCCGGTCGAGCCATGGAGTCTCCCGCAATCGCGGGGAGGGTGGCGGGGGGCACCGCTTCGCCGGGGTCGAGCTGCCAGCGCTGGTAGTCGTCGACGAAGGCGGCTGGGTCATCACTGACGATGACCGCCACTCCTGCGTACCTCGCCAGACAGGACCGGAGGATGTTGCGGCCGGCGGTTCCGAGCGCTGCGTCTATGTGGTCGAGGACGAGCAGCGGCGGATTCCCGTACAGCGCCCGGGCCAGCTGCAGCCGGGCCCGCTCCGAAGCGGACAGCGGTTCGCCGCCGCGACGAAGCACAGTGCGCTCGCGTTCTGGCAGCTTTGCGACGACCTCGCTCAGCCCCACGTCGCCGAGCACGTCGTCAACAGGTTCCTCCGAAGAAGGGTTGCGGTAGCGCACAGCCCTGGCCACCGTGCCCCGCTCCACCGCAGTGTCGCGTGCCGCGTGACCCACGAACAGCCGGCGCTGCTCGGCGGGCAGCTCGAGCAGGGAGCTGCCGGCAACGCTGATCTGGCCCTCGGTTCCGGGCACCAGACCGGCCATCGTGCGGATCGCGGCTGTCACGCGGCGTGGATCGGCACTGGTGACCACCACCCTGGCTCCGGCCGCAGCGACAAGCTCGGCAACCGGGCGACCGTCGATCGCCAAACCGCTGACGTGCACCAGCCTGTCCCCGTCTGACGCAGTCGGCAGCCGGTGCCCGTGGAGCTGGTCGCGACGCCGCTCGGCAGCCTCGTGCTCGTCACCCACCGCGAGCGCCGGGGCCAAGATCCTGGTCGCCGCGTGGTAGGACTGGCGATACTCCACCACCCGCCCGAGGTCGCTCACCGGACCTACGAGGATGCCGACGATCGTCAAGGCGGTGGCGATGGTCGAACCGCTGAAGGAGTAGACCGACCCGATCGCGGCGACGAGAACCATCGACGCCGTGGCCGCCGCAGCGGCGGATCCGCGAATGTAACCCGCGACCTGGGCCCGCCGGATGGCGGCGGTGGCCACCTGGCCGCCGAGGGTATCGACATGCCGGAGCTCGCGCCGCGACCCGCCGGCTGACCGGATGGACTCGGCCGCCGTGACGGTGTCAGCCACGTGCGCGGCGAGGCGGCCACGACGGCGGCGCAGCTGCTTCGCCCGGGCGAAGGCCGAACGGGCCAGCGCGGCCAACGTGGCGAGGAGGATCAGCATCGGCACCACGACGGCGAGCGCGAGCATCGGATCGAGCAGTGCCAGCGCCACCGTCGTACCGAGAATGATCGGGACCCCGACGGCGAGAGGGGTGAGGCCCAGGGCTATCCAGTTGCGGACGGAGTTCAGGTCGTTCGTGGTACGTGCCACGGTGATGCCGACCGACGGCCCACCGTCCACGAGACTCGCCCGGATCAGACCCAGCCGGATCTGCTGCACGTAGTGCTGACTCAGCTGTTCGGCGAAGAGCCGCTCCAGGGCGCGCATCAAGCCCAGCGCGAGGGCGCCGGACAGCAAGATCAGCAGACTGGAGGTGCGTTGGCTTCCCGTCGTCGCCTGGAGCAGCCTGGGCATCATGACCGCGGTCAGAGCGGCCAGCCCGGCCTGACCGACTCCGGTCGAGACCAGTCTCGCGAAGATCGCCCGCCGCCCGCCTCGCAGCAGCGGTGGCAGCGTCGGCGCGGCTCGGGTCAAGGCAGCACCGTTCGGGCGATGTCGGGATCGCTCAGGGCAGCAGTCGCGAACACGGTGACGTCCAGGGCCGCGGTCGCCTCCCGCGCTGCGAGCGGTGAGGAGGTGAGCACGCCACTGACCGCCGCCACATCGACGCCGGCCGCCTCCAGAACGCTCACCCCAGCTACGGCACCGAGCGCGTCGGACGCGGAGAAGACCACCCGGTCCACCGCCGCGTGGAACAACGGGTCGCTGAGCAGCTGCCCGGTCTCGGTCTGGTAGACGCCGTCGGCGATCTCGACGACGACGACGTCGGTGCCGGGCGTCGCCAGCTCGTCGATCAGGGACACCAGCAGCGACCGCACCCGGTCGTAGTCCAGCCGAAATGTCGACGGGAAGCCGAAGTCGGTGAAGTCGAGGACCCTGTGCGCCCCGGCGTCGGTGAACAGACGCGGGTCGCCGCCAGCGCCCGTGCCGGTCGCCTTGCCCGCCGAGACCTGCAGTCCGGCGTACGTCAGACCCCGCACGAGGCAAGCCAGCGTGGTCGACTTCCCGGAGTTCATCGACGTGCCAAGGACCGCGATCACCGTGGGTCGGTTCGGCGGGAACCTGGCCGGGATGGGATCGGGCAGCTCGGTCCTGATGCGTTTCGGCGCAACCCGCTCGAGCGTGACGACTCCCCCGCCGTCGACCAACAGGCCGAGCGGCTGCACCACCGTGGGCTGGTCGATCAGCATGTGCTGCGCCGTCACCTGGCCGACGAGACCACCGGCGGCGACCAGGTGCGCCTCCGTGAGGTCACCAGGCACCTCCGCCTCGAACTGGTCCGGTGCGTAGCGGTGTCCGTAGGCGAGTAGGACCTCGTCCCCGACGAAAAGCGTCTGACGCCGACTCACCGGGCTTTCCAGCCGCGTGTGCCTGCCGATCTCGACGACCCGAGCAAGCGCGACGTCGCCAGCGCTCGGTACGACGCCGTCGCCGCTACGCAGCGAGTAGCCGCGCGGGTCAGCCGCGAACAGCGCAGCGACGAAACGCGTCGTGTACGCCTTCTTGGCGCGGTGGAGTCGGATCGGGTCGAGCTGTTCCAGGCGAGTGGACACAGCATCGTCCAGCAAGGCAGGGGCAGTGGCCAGCGTGAGCGTGGGAGTTCTGGAGGTCGCACCGTGAGCATCGGCTGTGCGTCGTGACTCCGTCAGGGGAAGGGCTCTGCCAGTCATGGTGCGGCTCCGCTTCTCGGGATGTTCGTACGCTCAGTCTCGACTACGCTGCGTGAGGCGACAATTACACCTTAGTGCTAGTACCGCTCGCGTTGACTCACCAAAGATGCGCGCGAACGGGTGGTCGTTGACTCACCAAGGAGTGCGCGCGTGGGCGCGCCTGGCGGACTGGTCGAGTCCTGGCCGTTAGGCCCAAGAGATGGGACTGACGA
>JAABUS010002933.1_pt1 | contig 29648 bp, 33 predicted proteins | sample 5560161 | NCBI WGS metagenome assembly JAABUS01 (sample SAMN10711885, study PRJNA513376) | rock metagenome | isolation source: Antarctica rocks | place: Antarctica: Victoria Land, Trio Nunatak nord | collected 2016-01-04
AGGAGGTGCGGGGTTGGTGTGCAGGTGTAGGTGTGGGTGAGGGGGAGGAGGAGGAGAGAAGCTAGAAGGGAGTAGACACACAGCATGGTTGGAGCCTGGGGGAATAGACACAGATGGGGCTCGAGTTTCGTTTTTCGATGTGGGATTAGAGTGCTGAAGAGCGAAGATCTGGAGTGAGAAGTGGGAAGTGTGGGGGATTCGGGCCTTGGGAGTTGCTGGCGGATAGTGTAGCGCGTGGAGGGCAGAAGCGCTCGTGCGCGTCAATGGCCCGCGAGGTTGCTGATTATGCCTCATGCCTGACGACTTTCGCCGCACATGCGCCCATGGTTGTTATGGAGATTTCATGGCGGTAGGAGAAGTAACGGATCTATAGATTGTCTATGAGATGGGAGAAGAAGTAGGGATGTGTATAACTATAACGAATCAAATACTTGCAAGAAGCTGACTGGACAGCGAGTATTTCATGGATGATCAAGATAGGGAGCGACATACGAGAAAAGACAAAATGGTCGAGCTCCCTTATGTGGTGAGAATACGCAGGTACTCTCGATTGTTGGAAGGTTACGTATATCCTGATAGGATACGGCGGAGCTCTCAGGCCGAGGGAAAAAATCGATCTCCTAGAAGACCTTCGCTGCAATTTTGGGACAAACCTAGCTGATCCACCCAGCAAAATCGTCCCACAATCCGTCAACCCTCTCGCATTTCCGATCCTCGCATGAGCTACGTGTCTGCTTCCGAATTTTTTTGCAAGCTCGACGTTGAGCCCGAGTCTTGTTGTCTCTGCCGCGTGGTCTTGTATGTGCTGCCATGGCACCATATCGTCATTCTCGCTATATATATACACCCTCTTCGTCTCGCTGACCTGCTGCATAGGCCGAACATGATGTATAGAAGCGTCACCGCAGGCTGATGTATATAAAGCGGCTGAGCATCCATCGACATAGCTAATGCCGGAAATGCCACGTGGAGAGTATCGCGGCCAGAGCAGGAGTCGAGGATTGTGGAGCATAGAAGGAACGTCTAACCGGTAGCTCTGTGGTAGCTGCCAAGCAGAGTGACAGCCTGGAGAGATCCACCGTTTGAGAAGATGTGGAAGAGGATCCTGGGCCTAGGATTCTGTGAAGTGGAGGAGTAGGTCGATCGTACGGCCGCGAGAGCGGACTTAGAGCGCTGCTCCCGGGCTCGCGGTACACGAAGTCCAAAGGGTTGCTGCGTATCAGGAGGATGCTCGCCGCTCGCGTGAAGGTCTAGAGCCTGGCAGCCGTTGATGTAGTGTATGACGTGTGCAGGTTTAGCTGACATCCAGGTACAAAGAACGATCAGCTGGGGTGGTCCTCCATCATTGCCTTGACTGAAGGTAGCTGGCTGATAGAAGTAGACGTAGGCGTCGAGCTGGACCATTCCTGGGAAGGCGGTTCTTTCTGACATGCTGGACGCCGGAAGGGGGGCGAGAGCCTCGGTGCAGATTGATATGCAAGAGAGAGTTTGGACGACCGTGAAGCAATTGAGCTCGTTTTGGAATCCATAGCTTCAAGTACAAGCTTTCGAGAGCAGATATCGGGCAGAAGCAAGACCAGCAAGCGGACTCAGGACAATTATTGGACCTAGATACTGTCGGCCGTATGTTCAACAACGGTGGTTATCCTATTATCTTGCTGAACAAGCAGGCGTACTTGTAAGGTCGAATGGAAGTGAAGGAGTTGCAAGCAGCAGCCAACAGTCGAGGCATCTTCCACCAGCGGCTGTGGATGGTGCCAAGACCCGCCAAGAAATGGGGTTTTTAGTCAGTCTCGCCTGTGTAAAGTCCACGAGTCAGACGCAGTCGAGATCCGGAATGTCTAAAGTACCTCATGCCATATCTCCAGAACCGAACTAAGGTGGTCAATACCCGCAGAACGTATTCAATGGAAAATCATCGCGACGTTTTGGTTCGCACACTTACGGCAAATGATAGGCTCAGGCGTCCGCTGCTCATGCATGTTGATCCTGCAGTCGAGATGCACCAGCCAGCCTCGCCAGTAATCATGGACTGCTGTCCATTTCAGCTGGCATTGTATGGGCGAGACAGCGACATAGAGAATGCTCCATGTGATATTGCTGTTGCTCAAAGCTTTCATCCTCTTAGGGGAATCTCGTTCCACCATGTCTGGCGCTGAAGTCCTAGCAGCGGTCGGCTTAGCGAGCAACGTCCTTCAGTTCGTCGACTACACATCTAAGCTTTGTGCGCAAATCAAGGAGTACGCTGTTTCTGCCTCGGGTCTACCTAAAGAGCTGTCCCAACTCGCGGTACAGCTCTCCGCGTTGTTAGCTCTGCTCAAACGGCTGTCTCAGCAGCCTAATGGGCCTAATTTTGAGAAGGGTTTACTTGAGCAATGCCAGATTCGGGCTCAAGAGCTCTCGGCCCTGCTCGAGAGTCTTCAAGGAGGCCGCGGCCAAAGCCATTGGAGGACTGCAGTGATTGCATTCAAATCGTTGAAGCGGGAAGAGCAGATTGGCAAGGTTAGCCACAAGCCTGCTTCGTTCTGTCTCGCCTCAACAGCAGGCTTTTGTACCTTCATCGTTGAATCTGTGCAAGTTTAACGAGTGTAGTTGCGATCGAACCTGGACGGACTTGTGCAACTTCTCAGCCTCAACCTACAGATTCACACCGTGGCCGAAGTATCAAATGTCCGATCTGGACAGCTCAGCATATTGGAAAGGTTCAACAATGCTGGCAATGCCAAGTAATCACCCGCAAGCACCACGATTCAGTCTGAACCCGTGTGGATCGTCCCATTGTGTCGCAACCCCAAGTTTGTGGGGAGGCAAAAAGTCTTGGAATACCTTGAGGATAGTCTCACAAAAAAAGATGAGAGCATGCCGGTCGCTGTCCTACATGGACTGGGAGGTGTTGGGTACGTTCTCCTCCACCCTCAGCCGACGTTCGCTTTTCGAAGACTGATATTCTCAGCAAAACCCAGGTAGTTCTAGAACATATCTTCCGCACAAGGAATCCATCAACGGCCATATTCTGGATTTTTGCGAGCAGCGCATCGCGTTTTGTAGAATCGTACAAGCGCGTTGCGTTGGAGTGCAAAATTCCAGGGCATGATAATCCCAACGCGGATGTGATGCAGCTCGTTCGAGATTGGCTCGAGAACCGATATTCACTAGAGTGGCTAATGGTTGTAGATAATGTCGATGATCGGACCATGTTTTGGAGCAGAGAGATGACATGACGACGGATAAATGCCTCGTCGAGTACATCCCTCAAGGCGCCAAAGGTAGCGTCATTTATACTACAAGGAGCAGAGACATGGGCGTTGACCTTGCGTCGGGAGACGAGCCAATCGAAGTGTTTCCAATGGACATTGATGAAGGGCTGTTAATGCTGGGCGATAGGGTGACCCGCGGTAGCACAAGGGAGGATCAGGAAACCCTTCTCGAGGAGTTAGCATATCTTCCTCTTACCATCTCCCAGGCCACTGCATACATGGCGAAACGGCGGAGATCGATTGCTGAATACATCAAACTACTCCAGGACGAATCAACAAGGACACGGGTACTTCATCACAGAACTCTTCATCATGGCCGACAAGACCGATCGTCGGAGTCGGTGACACGCACGTGGTGGATCACCTTCTAGTGGTTGAAGAAGGAAAACCCTAGATCTGCAGAGCTGCTTACAATGATGAGCCTCCTTGATCGGCAGCAAATCCCATTAGCACTGGTTCAGGATACAGGCGAGGACATTTTCGACTTTGAAGAAGTCATTAGAGTACTCGAAGCTTTCTCGCTCATTCACTTGTATTCTTATGTCGAGGTGTGCGACCAAGAAGTCATTGGTTTGCTCTGTGATCACAGACCCAACCTATCTAGTATTAGCCCGGTGTTCTGTGATATGCATCGTCTTGTCCAAGCCTCCACGCGAGAATGGCTAAATCAGCCAGAGAACGATGAAGTACACATTGCAACTAAGACGTTAGTATCAGTAACAAAATTAATGCCCCCTGGGAGCTATAAGGACTTGCCCTTGAGCCGAATCTTGTATCCCCATGCCGATGTCGTGCTGGCATACAGTTCGGATGAGCTCAATGTTGTTCTCGGAGGAGACGGCCGCATCAGTACATTGAACATGCAGTATCGAGCTTCTCTTCTACTGAAACTCTCATGTTACCTGAGGGACCAGGGTGACCTTGCGTTATCCGAAGATCGTGCTTCTTTGTCCGTGGAAATTCGTCGAAGGCTGTTCGGTCCTGATGAAAGCGAGCAAATATTGGAAAGCATGGAAAGCCTAGCTATGACCATCGAACTGCTAGACAGACGCGAAGAAGCAGACAACATGCATCGGAAGATACTTGAAGCAAGGGAGAGGTTGTTGGGGCCCAATGACAGGCGCACCCTTAATTCGTTGGGTTTAGTTGGCTGCGGTCTTCGGTTGCTAGGCGAATTTGCCGAAGCAGAGAAGCTCTATCGAAGAGAACTAGCTGGGAGCCGGACGCTGCACGAGCAAGATCCTAATGCAGGACCACCAATAGACAGTCTGATCATTGCGCTGAACAATGTCGCCGTTGTCCAATTATGCCAAGGCGAGTGCGAAGAAGCACAAACGCTGCTCCAGGAAGCACTCGAGCGTAGTCAAGACATCAATGGGCGAGAACTTCCTCGGATTTGGTCGACCATGGAGCTGCTGGCAATGACTAATCAGCAGCTAGGAAAGTATGAGGAGGCGCACAGTTTATTTGCTGAAGTCCTCGCAGGTAATAAGGAGGTATTTGGTGAAACCCACTACAAGACACTAATCACTCGCGACCGTTACACAGCATTACTATCACAAGAGGGCAACTATGCACAGGCTGAAGAGGAAGGAATGTCTTTGCTTAAGGACGAGATTCGGGTTAGTGGGGTGGGACGACATTCGACAATACACAATTTAAGGGGGCGCCCTTTACGAGCAGAAGAAGTATGGGGAGGCGGAGAATATCTACAAGCACCTTCTCCATCTCCAAGAACAAGCCTCGGAGACAAAACCATCTGTAAAAGCTCGGATTCGTTTGCCAGTCGCCAATGCCACTGCTTCTCGTATCTGTATTGCTATGTGTCTGGAAGCTCAAGGGAAGATAGATGAGGCCAAGGAATACCAGCCCTCCGCGCCACTTCCACCAGAGGCCGAAATCGATGTGGAAGAAGCGAAAAACCTGCACATAAGGAGCTTAGATATGTACAACGAAGGGCAATACAAAGAAGCGGAGGTAACCGCAAGAAAAGAATTGAGAGTCCGTATGGAGCATTCGGGGCCAGAAAATGATCGGGCGCAGACATGTCTCCTTCTGATAGCTCAAGCGCTTCAAGAACAGGACCTACATTCCGACTCCCAAAGCCTCACTCGACAAGTATTGGCATATAGAAAGCGCGTGTTCGGCTGGAGGAGTCGTCAAACACACAACGCACTTAGACTTTTGGCTGCAGGAACGCGGGATCTAGGAGAGCTTGAAGAAGCCGAAGGATACTATCGCCAATTGGTGCTGTGGAAAGAAGCTACATACGGCAAGCTTTATATGGAAACTTGTATTGCTCGTTTCGACCTAGCCATAGTCCTTGTGGACCAGCGCAAGTTTGACGAAGCTGAGAAGCTTTTCCGGCTCAACCTCGAGATACATCTTGACGATCCATCGAAATGCGACCCTCGGGCCATCGCTGAGACTTATCACAACCTTGGCTGTGTGCTTCGGGATCAGTCCCGTAACGCGGAAGCAGAAGCCTGCTTTCAACATGCATACGATGGTGCAGTGGAGCTTTATGGATGTTCGAATTCTCGGTCGACGAACGCTCTGGCTTTGCTAGCTACGATGGTAGCGGAGCAAGGCAAATTTCACGATGCTGAGGAGCTATATCTGCTGCTCGGAGAGAGTGTGGCATTACCGCAATCAGAGGATGAAATTTCGGGCGAAGAAGACTTGGACGAAGAAGACTCGGACGAAGAAGACTCGGACGAAGAAAATTCAGACGAAGAGAATTCAGACGAAGAGAACTCAGACGCAGGAGACTTAATCGAAGATTAGGAATTGACGTAGGAAGGTGGTAAAGGCAAGGAACGACACCTGTAATCTCTTAGCATGTTCGAACAGTTGTCTGAGATAGTTTGGGACCACTGGTTCGGGACAACCGCCAATCTATGTATACATACACAACGTTACGAAGCTGTTCATGAAGTAACCACAAAAGCTGCCATACGCCTGAAGCCCAGCGCAAAGGCGATCGTTGCTATCACAGAATGTGGTATTGATTGTCCCTAGTGACTTGTTATGTGGCAACGCTATTGAGAACTCCATAAAATTTGGGGATATATACATCGAGATATATTGAGCTAATAGAGCCATTCGTTCCTGCATCAAGTCTTCCTCTCACTGACAACCCCATGTGCACCGCCGCCCGGACCAAACATTTTCTTCAGATCCCTCACAAGCAAATCAGGATACTCATGAGCATAGAAGTGCCTATTGGATCCTAATCAGCATTCCACAGCGGATCTTCGTCGAATATTTACTTGCCCTCCACGATCATTCCTGGCCTCAAACACAACGTCACCTAGCGTCCTCCCCCAAGCGCTCGGTACGACATACAAGTCCCTTGGGTTATACGTCAAGCCAATGAGCACATGTGGAATGAATTCTCTCATCGCGTCGTACGTGCAGACCTTCTTAGGATCAGCATCCTTCTTCGGATCTGTGTGCATGGTCTCGTAGTAGATTCGATGCGCAGCACCCGGGCCAGCACGACTGAATTGGTAGATAGAGACCCAGGTGAAGATCTCGTCATCGGTCCATGGGTAGGAATCTGTCCAGTCGTGTAGCTTCTCATAGATCCATGCCAGCAGTGCTACAGGGGAATCATTGAGCGCGTAGGCTAGGGTTTGAGGCTTGGTGGATTGCTCAAGATTGTAGCCTATGTCGCCGTTACCTCTTGAGCCGAGTTGAAGGAGATGAAGTGAAGACTTACCTCGTCCTTCCACCTCAAACCACTTGGTCCTCTCTAAGCCTCGCCTCTCCTCCTCGCTAAACGACTGGGACGCGTCCGCCAAAATCTGAACTGCACTCTTCCCATCTGGCGAGTTGGCCATGACCATATTGAAATGGCTAGCCTTGCAGCTATCAGGGTACAATTTCCCAATGGCTCTGGTGATCCAGTGACCCCAGTCCCCAGCTTGCGTAACATACTTTTCGTAGCCCAGCTGGAGCAGCAACTTGTGGCACGTCTCTGCATACTGAGCTACGGCGAAACCCCGTTTGGATACACCTTGGCTGAAGCCATAGTTTGGCAGGGAGGGTGCGATTACGTGGAATGATGGACCGTTGCCAGAGGGTTTTGTGAGAAGGGGAAGGATCTTGAGGACTTCGACGAATGATCCTGGCCCTGCAGAGGCCAGTGAGTCGAGTCATCGTGGATATGAAGATACATGAGACACCCTCTACAAACGGCGAGATGGGAACCTACAGCCATGCACGAAAAGCAGCGGAATCGCATCCTTGGCCTCACTCTTCTGATACACAAAATGAAGATCCAAAGTCCCGAAGCCGTCGACCTCAATATCGGTATGGAATTGAGGGTAGGCATTCAGCTTCTTTTCGGCTTGGCGCCAGTCCCATTCCACCCATGCCTTTGTTAGTCGCTTGAGGTCGGTGAGTGGACAGCCGAGATCCCATCCTGCGTCCTCGAGCTCGTCGGGGAAGGAGGCGAGAGATAGTTTTTGTTTTAGATTGTCGATTTGGGATTGAGGGATGGAGATGTTGTAGGGTTGGATGTGAGACATTGTTGTTTTTGAGGGGGGGCCGCGGGGGGTCTGGTGGAGCACTGGGGCTTGGGGGGAGACGATTACTTATTGAGTTACCGGAATTCGCATCTCTTGAAATACACTGTGAGGTAGTTGACCAATCACTAGCGCGTAATCTCCAAGTCTGGCCAGATCGCGGGGAAAGGCGTTTGCGGGGCCCCAACACCCAAATCAGCCTTGCCGTTGTCATGGCACCACGTCATTGAAGCTTGGTAATCTGCCATCACACGCCAAGACCAGAGACATCACATCATCAGTAGCAGTCACACAGGTCCACCCGTACAACTTACACCCAGCCACAACTCTTTCGCAGCTCACTCATATCCTGTGAAACGCCAAATTGTTGACATACAACTTGCAATATCGTCTTCTGCACAGATTCAAGACGGCATGGCGGCTCTGCTGGACCCTTCGAGATGGCGTCGATGGATGAAGACCGCTCGCCATCCGCCCAAGTATCTCATCTCGTCTCTGGTCGTATCTGTCGGTGGCTTAATCAATGGGTCAGTCCTAGTCACTGTAATCTCGTAGATCTACATCAGACTTTGCTCTTTTATTTTCCAAGACCAGGCCTCAAGACTAGGAGACTTCCCCAATTTCTAACAACTTTGGCAGAATGGACACGAGCACCATTGGACCAGTGATACAGATGCCATCCTTCACCGACAGCTTTGGTGTCCTTTCGCCCGCAGTCACTGGTGTTGTTGTATCGTCAATCTTGATCGCAGCAGCGGTTGTCACTTTGTTCGCCGGTGCACTGTCGGACAGTCTAGGAAGGACTCGAGCTATAGCCATTGGCGCTCTACTCTTTGCTATTGGGGCTGCGGTGGAAGCGAGTGCTGTGACATTGGGCATGTTCATCGGTGGCAGATGTCTTGTCGGTATCGGCGAAGGGGCCTTTTTTAGTACCCTGGTGGTGTAAGTATCGCTCTGTCTCTTCTTCAGCCTTCTTGTGTCGGCTGATGTGCTCTAATCTCCAGTTATGTCTGTGAGATAGCACCTCCAAGCCTACGTGGTCCCCTTGCTTCTACTGTCCAACTTTTTGTTACGTTGGGTTTTTGCGTGGGATTCTTTACGTGCTATGGCACCGTCCTCATTCCATCGTCCCTATCGTGGCGATTCCCCTTGGCACTCCAATCTGGAATTGCTTTCGGTCTAGCGTTGGCTTCATTTTTCTACCTACCACAGTCCCCACGATGGCTGGCCTATAAAGGTCGTAAGGAAGAAGCGAGTATAGCCTGGGACAAGCTCGGAGTGTCCGGCGCAGAGCGCGAGAAGAACCTATTACAGGATCCAGCGCCTATGGATGTTTCCGAAAGGACGACTGCTGCTGCCGCTCAATCTTCCGAAGCCGAAAGTCTCACTATGCGCGACAGACTATACGAGAATATGAAGGATGTCACAGCCGCTTTTCGCGGAGATGCCAAAAAGCCAATGCTGCTGGGCGTCTTTCTAATGGCCGTGCAGCAGTTGAGTGGTATCGACGGCGTTATCTATGTATGTACACTTCCAGGACCCTGACTAATCAACCTTTACCTGTTCTTCAATTGGTCAAGGCCTAATCATCGGTCAGTACGCACCTCTGCTCTTCCAGCAAGCTGGTCTTGCTTCGACCGAGGCAAAGTTTCTCGCCTCTGGCGTCTCGGCTATTTGCATCTTTACTTTCACCATATTGGCTGTCATATTTGTCGATCGTTGGGGTCGCCGTGCTTCGACCATATATGGAGGTATAGTGTTGTTCGCATGCATGGCTGTGATGGGCATGTTGTATGCAACGGAGAACGTTCATGCAGGCACCGGTATTGGGCGATGGGTTGTAATCTTGACGATATACATTTTTGCCATAACGTATTCGATGAGTGGGTTCTCCTTGTTGAGCTAGAATTGCTTCAGCACCGGTAATGATTACTGATATCTATGTTCAGCTTGGGCTATTGGGGTCAAGCTGCTGGCCTCCGAGATCCAGCCAATCGCAACTCGAGCTACGGCCTTGAGTATTGCGCAAGGTGCCAACTGCGTAAGTCTTCCGAGAGTTGTTCTCAAGTGGGGCTGGCTGATAGTCGTTATCAGGTATCGAATTTCTTTGTGTCATTCATTACTCCGATACTGTTGGCTCGATCTTCCTCGGCAATTTATTTCTTGTTCGGTGGGGCAACGGCTATAGGAGTTGCCGTGAGCACTATCTATATGCCCGAGACAAAGGGCCAGGATTTAGAAACCATCGGCGAAGCATTCGGTATACGGAGCGCAAGAGACTTGCCCGCCATTCTTGACCTAAAGCAGTGGGCAAGTCGAGTTAGGAGAATTTTGGGTTTCAATCGTGTGCGCAGGAGCGATGGTGCGACGTCCTCTGGGTCAGGGATCGAATTGCAGAGTCGGAGCTAGAGGTCTGGCCCTACCTTTCCGTGCGATCCTGATGGAGCTGATTTACGTTGATTGCTGGATGAGGTCGTGAAGATGCCAGAAATGATACATAACTCTCTATTTTGAGCATTCACAAGCTGTCAGAACAGTATGCGAATATTCTGGTTTCAACCTTCGTGCTGGGGTTTCCCATGATGTTGTGCCTCTCTCATGTCTTCTCTGGTGACCGAACATTTCCTTCGATACCATGTTATGGACTAATCGGCTGGTGATATCTCAGTATGGCATGAAGTATCTTACCACGTAGTCTGAGCACCGGAAAGAAGAAGGCCAAAGATGCGCTTTCATCCGACGAGGGGGCGAAAATAAGCCCAAAAGATAGACTCCATCAGTGAACGAAAGACTGCAGGTCAAAACAAGGAAGCTGAAATTCTACCGCTAGGGCCAAGGTAGAGTACTTCGGCACCCCATTCAATAGCAAGTCATACCCAGAACTCTCTTTCGGTGAGCAGCAGACCACAGGTACTTCAAGGGTTATTTAACAAATCTACCAGAATCTCATCGCATTGCCGCAATCCGATTTGTCGCACTGGTTTGCCTAGCTTGCCTCCTGTCCAGTCTACGCACTTAAAACTCTCTAGGCGCAGCTAGGTCTGGCCTCCCTTGTGATGAAAGGGTTTATCTGCACCCCTGGCTCCCACGCAGCGCAAGGGAAACAATGCTCGGCTTCGCCCCGTATCCGGCATGCCCCTGGCGTCTTAGAAGCCGTATCACCCCGACGAAGGTCTCGAGGGCAACGAAACCTTTGTTTCCGCCTTAGAGCGGGCTGGCAACACGTGCGAAGATGCAGCTTTGATCTTCGGAATGAGGGGAATAGAAGAACTGTCATGCCCCGGATCAGGGGCAGCAGGCTCACGGCGCACGCTCCTAGGGAACGGCTGGGGAGGGAGTGCCCACGGCGATGAACTGAGACTAAGAGCGGAGAAGAGGCTCGCGGTAAGAGACATTGAAAGGAGGGAGAGGGTGTATGGATGACTTTAGGTCCGGGCTTTGTTGAGTTGACTGGAGCAGCAGGTTGCGTGTAGATAACCAGGAGACTTTCAAAGGGAGGAAGGGAACCAGACACACAAGCTGGGGGTAAACGCTGCTTTTTATGTCGAGGAGTGGAACTTGGAAATTTTCGGCTGAAATGCATAGCCGCGACGTGCGAGGTTTTGTACGAACGCCCGAAGTTCTCCAGTTGGAGATGCGAAGCCAAAATCCCGAAAATCAATAGTCCCAGATATGTCCTGGGACAAGACTAGAGCATCCCCATCATTGACCTTTGAACAGCATCTGTAGCAATCCACACTACAGACCCTTCCCGTACATCCACAGTCCCTCCCACGGTAGAACCAGATCCAACGTCCACCAGTCTCGGCCGACCTCGGCCTGCAGATCCACCGTTTCGCTGCCCAAAGATCCGAGAGATTCCTCCGTAACAGAGCGTCCAAAGACGGTTACATAGAGAGATAGATCCTTGTGCAACCATCGGAGACATTCGATTGGCTGAACTGGTGATGTCTGACTCGCGCTCTTCAGTTGCGTGTCTCTATCGGAGAAGCTCGGCTCTGATCGAGTAGTGGCTGGGATTGTTCGGCTGCCGGGAATGGGGTTTTTGGGGAAAGAGGGTGGGATGTTGTTGGTGCGTTGTGCTATCGCAAAGGTTGATGGTCGAGAGACCGGATCTTAGGAACACGAGACTACAGGAGTGTCTTCACAAACCGTACGTGCCAATTCGAAGCTTTGGAGTCTTCTATACCTTTCTCAAGCGGTCGGTATTCATAAAATGTTTCCAATACGATTGCTATGATGGATGTTTCATCTGCCGCGGCATCAACCCGAATGCGAAAGAAGAGCGAGAGCTGCATAGACGCAAAGAACCGAGAGGTATTGGTGGCTCCAATTCTGTGTAATTCTGTTGTGGGAGAGGTGCTATTGACTAACGAGCTCTTATTGTTGGCATGCGCTCGTAGACCACCATGTTAGACTGATAAACTCGGACCATGCACCATTAAGATATGGAAACTAAACTTGTTCTTATTTTTTTGCTCCAAGATCTTGCCCCGCGTAAATGCTCGCTGCGTTACCGGTCCAGCCGGATCGTGTCTATCTATGTAATGCTCTTGGTAGCTACCACGTAAACGCTTCCTCCCAGAAGTCGACGTTACCCTTGTCCATCACTGCCCTCGCAGCCTTCCTGACATCGTCTGCCAATGCACCCGGCCCACAAACACCAATTGTCATGGCCCCTATCCTGTCTTCAAAATTTGATCTCACCAGCTTGTCGACATTAGCCCTACCTGGGCGGATCTGCATCTCTGGAAACGCCGTAACTCGGTCTTTGCTGGGCAACTGCGTCACGTGGAGCACGATCTCCAGGTCCCGCCCATGCCTTTCCCTCCGGCTCAGCTGTTGCAGCCATGGGCGCGCCCACTCAAGCTGATCGAGTGAACGTACGGACCATATAAAGACCAGCTTCTGCGTCGCACAGGTGCCCGCAGCCCATCCCTGGATGATGTGATGCATGTGCGAGAGTTGGTTTGTGATGCCTGCACCTCCAGCGAACAGGAGCACCGTTCCATAGGAGTCAAGGGCTTTCGTGACGCCGTAGGGACCCTCGATGAACGCGCGGCATGTGTATAGGCCGCCGGGGAAGGAACTTGCTTCAGCGAAGAGTTTCTTTGTCATGCCAGTCCGGGTGGCCATGATGCAGGAAACGGAGTAAGATGTATTGCCAGCGGGATACTTCAGGGACACCTCGAGATCTTCGAGCGATGACATGGACGGGAATGAACTAGCCAGGATCTCGAAAGAGGTTCTGGAATTGTTCACCCAGGCGACGCTGAAGGGATGCGACATCCAGAGGGAGACGCTGGGTATGTAGGCGTAGATGTGGTGGCCGGGAGTCTCGACAAAGGGCCGCTGTATGTGAAAGGTTACCCTGCAGGCACCGCCATCGAGGGCTTCGACTTGGGCTTGTGTGATGCCTCGAAGAGAGACGTTATAGTAGCCCAGTCTTCCAAGTCTCAATACTCGCTCTGACGCCCACATGCCGATTACCGTGTATATGATTGGTTTCTGGGGCAAATTTTCGATCTGTATATGTGCAGCTGTTGCTCCCAACGCCACAACAGCGAGCATCTGGTGTGCGTGTAGGAAGGTTTCGTAGAACGCGTGACGAATGACGGAGGGACTATGGATTAGGATGATCAGCAGGGCGGTCGTCGCTGCGAGACCGCATTGCGCAAAGGTGTCCGTCATGAGAACTTCGGTTATCCCATTATATCCAATAGCATTGTGATTGTTTACAAACCAGGCAATAATGTGAACAATAGACTCGAGCACGATGACACGTCCGATCCACCTGTGTAGCAGGTTGAAGGTGTCAAATGAGACAGCCAACATGGGAATCAATGGGTTGTTTCGGGCCGCGAACAAGACAAGTACGAGCATGTTGATCACAGCCAGATGGCCCGCCCGCCCTCGCAATTCAGCAATCATCGCTGCTCGAGACTGCTGATGGTAATCGAGCAGGACGCAATAGGCGATGTTGCTGACGATATAAATTACGATGACCAGAGCGTGCAAGCGAGACGGTAGAGTGCCGACATTGATAACTCGAGAAAGCTGAAGTTCCCTGTTATGACGGGACTGGCCGAGTGGAGCTTGGAGTAAGTGTTTCTTGATCCTAGACCATATGGAGGAATCTTGGGCCCAGTACTTGTGCTGCTCCCTACTGAGGGAGACCGTTATTGTAAGTCGTAGATGACGATAGAGGATTTGCAGAAGTCGCAAGACCAGGACAACCATGGTTACGATGGCTATAGATACCCATAATCCTCGGCTTCAAGGAGAAGTCAGCGCTGCCAGCCTAGAAAATCCGCACCTTCTTACGTGGTGATATCATTCACTCGAAGATTAACACCAACTAGTCCGTGGGTATAGGGTAGTATCTCCTGTCCTGAAGAAGGCAATGTTTTGTTGACCGCTACATAAGGTGGGACTTCTCCTTTGGGCGCCATTGAGTCTTCAAATCTCCAAGGCGAAATGTGTAGGAATTTCTTGCGACGGCAACAGGCCAAAGACCGACATCGCTCCAAGCGGGCATAATCGCCAGCTTATAATAGGTTTTAACACCACCATGAGGGTATCGAGCAAGAGACTACCGGACAATCGTCGTGTTCTCCGGCGTACGGGCAGAGACCGAAGGTGATCCTATTCTTGTCAGCCCAAGAAGAAGCATAGTGGAGCTGCGTCTGAAGAATCATCCAATACTTCGTACACCAACCATTTACAGGGTGTACAAGGGCAGCCTTGATCGGCTTACAACCAGGGGTACAAGAGCTCTCACCTTGCGGGAGAGAGACGGGAAAGATAGGGTGCGGTAAACGTATCAGCCTTCGGATGTTACCATCTTCACGAACATGAGCTGTGGCGCCACCGTTCAACAGTGTTGTTGACGCCACCGCCATTGCCTCTTTCGTTCGGTGCAGTCATGCTTGGTTTCAGCTGCGCGTATTGGCCCGGTCAAGCTATCTATGGCAGGAAATGCTCCGAGAGAAGGGAAACAATCAGCAGGAAAGATTTCAGTAGCTCGAATTATGGGTCCAAACATAGTAGGATCAATGATGCTGCGTGTGCGAGATAACGACGACGGGACTACAGCGTATAAGCACGGAAGCTGAGACCAGGACTGGTTGTTACGCAGGAGGAAGCGTAGGGAGGTGACAATCACACTTTGGGTTTTATGACTTAGATCGTTGAGACTTATCTGTTATCTGTACCACAATGAGATAGCCTGCTAGGGCTGAGTAAGAGATGCCAAGCCAATGCTCGTATCTTTCCTGAGTGCAATAGAACGAGGTCTGCACCGCGAGTGCTTGTAACTCGGCAGCAATCAGAGAGGTGAGATTCGCTCGGGATCATTCTCGGAGGAGCGAAAGGTCACGTCGCATACGTTCGTATTCCCTTCCGGAGTGTCTGGTGAGGATGTCATCCCGAGATCTTGGCACCTCAACTGGCGAGCTGAGGTCAGAAAGCTGAGAAGAGCAAAAAATACACTACGAAGGAGTGGCGTACAGGTACCACATAACTGGATAGGAGCATGGAATCCTGAGCGCCATGAAAAGGCCGCACTTACTCTATGGGCGCTTAACTCAGCGAGCCAGCTGCTGTATGCGGCGAGATGAGGAACGGCTTCGCGAAGTTTACCGAGACGAGAATTGCATGCATGTATAAGATTTCCCTTCGCAGGCTTGATTGTCAACGTATTGAGCGAGCGAAGATGTTGTGCATCAAAACAGATGTAATCATGTCACCAGTGGAGGTCAGGACACGGGACTCTTCACAGTGAAGCCAAGAAGGGCTTAGTGCTGATTTTCGGCTCTACTGTATTGCCGTGCTCCGAAAAGACATCACTTGCTTCTGCACTCTACTTCGTATGGGATCATAGAATGATAGAATTACTTACCATCTGAGCTGATTGATCACGCCACTGATTGCATGACCCAAGGTGTGGCCCGATTATCGTGCTGCGGCTTATTCAGCTGATACGACTGTACGCAATAGATGCATCAGCCTCTACTTCTCGGTCTCCAGCTTCTGTCATTGCTCGAGGCAGTCCAGATGGACTGCAACAAGTGGATAGTGCCTACGCCGAGCCGCGAGCAGAAGATTAGTCCCATCTAGAGATGTCTTGTGTTGGTGCGCTTGCGGAGCTGAATAGCTTGCTAAATGTTGAAGAGCTCGACGCAGCCTCGTAATAGATCGCTAAAGATAGGTGGGAAGTATCACTCTATCCTCGCATCATGTATCACGCAACTGCAAAAGAAGAGAGAGTTCTGTGTATATAGTCTGCACAGTATCCCGCTTTCCTTTCTTCTCCCTGTGCCTCTACAGTTCTATCAAGATTTCAAGGACCTAAAGTACAACGCAACCATCAATCTCAGCACCGTACGTGTCATTCATACTCAAGAAAGCTTTACGCTACACATTAGGAAGTAGGTAATTTGGCCTTTTTCCAAGAGCTATCATCATGATCATTTTACCGCCTACCGAAGAGCCAGTCGAATATAACAGCAACTACATACTATTCTGGAATCACGTCGCTCTTGAGTTGAATAGGCTCGACGCTTCTCTTGCTGGCCCGCAAGGTGGACCAGCTCTTGGTGCGCGAGTGCTTGGCATTTTACATATAGCTATCAATGATGCATACTTCGCCTTGAAGCCTGACAAAACCGGATTAGCGACGACGTACCTCTCTGGGAACAATCCAGATAGCAGCTATCTTCTCCCCGATACACGTGGATCGACGGATGCGACAAATGCCGTGGCGGGAGCGGCGATTACGGTTCTGCAAGAGCTCTATACTCAGCCAAACGGCAAAGTCGCAACCAATACCACGTCCCTGCTCGATCAGTTCCTCCAACAACGCATCACCACATTTCCAGAGTTGAACACCCTTGGTTCTAGTTATCAATTTGGTACTGCCGTCGGCAGAGCTATCCTCAATCTATTGGCTATCAAAGCTGGTGAGCCCGGCGTCGGTGCGGGCAACTACCACCCCAAAACCGGTCTTTACAAGTTCAATGACGAACCTACAAATCCAGTACGTATAGTTCCTGTTGATCCTAACAATCCAAATGGGCCCCAGCGCGCAATCCGTCCCTACTACGGACCTTTCTACGGGCAGACTGCAAAGCGGCTCGCCGTACAAATGAAAGTCAGTGGTCATCAATCAGAGCACATAATTGCCGATCCGCCCGTTGGGTTTGGCACCAATCAAATTGACTTATACAACAACACGGTAAAAGATACAATTACCGAAGGGGGCGCACCTGAGCTCAACTCAACCCGCCGTAGCGCAGATCATACGGCAGGAGCATTCTTTTGGGCTTATGATGGGACAAACTTGATTGGGACCCCACCACGTCTGTACAACCAGATCCTGCGCAAGATGGCATGGGATAGACGGCCCACTCATTCGGACCCAGAAGCGATCAACGCCGATTTCGCAAGGCTTTTTGCGCTCGCGAACGCAGCGCTTGGTGATGCCGGAGTGTTTTGCTGGCTCCAAAAGTACACCTACGAGTTCTGGCGCCCACTCTCCGGCGTTCGAAACGACAATGGCCCCAATGCAGATCCTTTCTGGCTGTCATTTGGTTCCCCGGACACGAACTCCAACAGGATATCCTTCAAGCCACCGTTTCCATCCTATCCGTCAGGGCACTCGGTCTTCGGCGCTGCTTTTTTCCAGACCATGCGCCTTTATTATAAACGCCGCGACGGCCTTACTTTCGGAGACGACGAGTCCGACAACATCGGCTTCGACTTCGTCTCCGACGAGCTAAACGGTGTCAATCGCGACCTACGCCAACCGTACGATCCCACGTTGCCGATCACCGAGCAAGTAGGGACTATCCGGACCCGTGTGGTGCGCCACTTCCCGAGCTTATGGGCGGCCATCTTCGACAACGCCATCAGCCGCGTCTGGCTCGGTGTGCACTGGCAATTCGATGCCTTTGGAGAGGAGGATGTTGTTCGGACCGAGATTGGCCCGGAGGGTGTGAGCGTGTACAAAAATCCATCGGATATACGTTACAAAGCCATGGGATCTCGCGCCGATAGGCCGAACAACCAAACTTTCCCCAAGGGCGGTGTTCCGCTTGGCATCGATATCGCCAACGATATTTTCCAGAGCAACCTCAAGCCGACGCCTGTTAATTTTCAGCCTGGTGGGATGCTTGGTAACTGAGAGTGTTTCCGCGTGGGTCTCAGGCAGTTGTTGCTTCTTACTACGTTACTATCTGGATAGCTTAGGTATTGTTTTGCTGAAAAACTTTTTATGGTGGTTGTGATTTTTCAGGTCTTTTGTTGTTGAGTCGCTTTATGTAACAGTAATTAGTCTGTAATGGGTGATACGAAATCTAATACCACAATAACGCATAAGGTGCTTCTCCTGCGTTACGCCTTCCATGGGATTTGAATAACCCTTGATACTTGCACTTGGCCAGATTCGAGGACAACCTTGCATGGTACAACCCTCGGGTCTCCAGGTCTTCCGGAGAATTGTAACACAGAAACACTCTTTATAAGCATCCGCAATTGATTCCACGACTCGAACAACAAATGCCCGTAATGGTCCAAGTCTGTCTATCGTCTCGCAAGTGATTTGAAAGGCACTACATCGTGCCATAACATGATCGAGTTGAGACCGATTAGTCCATCGAGGTTGGTGCTAGCACACGAATTCCTCTTCGCACCATGTATACTGCTTGTTAATTGTGACAATGTTCAGCCGTATGTCAAGAATGCAGTATCTAAGACCGTCCACTTCTATAGAATCCAAAGTCCAGTCCTCTCTCCACACATCAACAGTTCTATATACCCCTCACGAATCGATCACTCTTCAATGGGATTGTCCTAGTCATCGGCAGGGTATAGACTCTTGGCCAGCCCGGCCCTGCCAATAACCCTTAAATCCTCTTACCATGCTTTGGAGAAGTGCTAAGACGAGTCTAGGGCGACCGCTGGCCCAACGCTCATAGTCAGGTGATTAAATTTGCCTAGATACCCATTTAACAGAGCTTATACGGCAGAGAAATACAAGTTCAGCTTACCAAGACCGTATTGCATTCCCTTCTTATTAGCAAACGCACAGACTCCAATCAGATCGACCGCAGCCTCCCACAGAGTCCTCCACGCCGATCTGTCGTTGGGACCAGTGGTTCGGATGTTGATGTTACATCGTCCGTCCGCTATTGTATAAGTTAGCTTGAGTTACCGGCTGCGTGCATAACGGTTGCTGTTACCTGAGGTCAGTAGATAGGGTAGCTTGACAGATGCGCCCTGCGTTCCAAACGATCGTTCGTTGTAGCTCCTTCGCATTTTAGGCAGTATGCTTCGGCAGGACTCTAGAATACTTGAAGGGCCTACTGATCCATAGCAATCTACGTGTGGGAACCGGCGCGAGACAGAAACTGCCAGGTCTTTAAGCTGAAAGATACCGCCTTGGGGAGGACTTTGATCTCGAACACATGTCCTGATGAGGGCCAGACCGGCAAGGGCAACCTCCTGCTCACTCGCAAGCGCTGACGTGGCGTGAGGCGCCAGAAAGACATCGATGGCACAGTTTGCGTCGGCTGTGCTTGGCTTAGCGTTGGGATTGCCCCGGCAAGATGAGGCCGTGGCGAGGAATGGGGCACGTACGGGATATGAATCGTTGAGGGAGCACGACGTCAAACTCGCCTTCTTCTTGATCGCCCCAGGTCTTCGCGGCCGTTGAGCGGAACCCCATCTGTCGATTCGCAGCAAGACAGGCCTCGAGTGACAGGACCCCATGGGTGAGCACCGGCGTACAAAAGAGCACGTTGCCATTCGTCAGAGATGCGTTCGAAGCAAGGCTGGTGTTGAAGGCTACTGCTGGGCGCTCTGCGTTTGTGGAGTTCCTTCCCACCGCGATGCATGCTAGTTGGAGAGCCGCAAATGTCACAAGGAGAAGAGTAGCCATAGTATAGACTTCAACGGGGGTCTGTAGGTTGAGAGGCTAACTTGAACCTGTAACTTAAAGAAGTAAACCCAGGAGGACTATGACAATCCAACAGCGACTGGAACATCGGGAAATTGAAAGCAGAGATGCTCCGTGTTGAAACATCGACCTCCGCAAGTGTTCGCAAATCTTCCCGGGTATACCACCTGAGAGTCGCATGTGCGCTCAAAATTCAGCCGCATGTTATAGCCACGCGGCAAAATCTTATGCGACATGCATACTTTAAGCATTTCAAGAGCGCAACGTCACAGTCCGAAGATAGTCAGATCTTCTCTCTCTAGAATCCATCTCATAGTTATGTCTTGGGCTTCTTTGATACTGAATGCGATGTACTCGCTCATTTTGCGAAAGTAAAAATGGTACTCACAGAGCCATTGCTCTGGTGGGGTGGGGGGCGTGAAGTAGGGAGCTCCATGCACGAGATTGGAGTGAGCTCTGGACTCACATGTGACCCGGGAAGACCACACATTAGGAAGTGCAATAGCTGCCGAGAGCTGCTCTACTAGTCTGACCTGCCACTCGATGTGAGTCTATTTAGCCCTCAGTATCTTACACTCTTTCGCTCGCGCCAATCGCGTGCACTGTCTCGATAGATTCGTCCCCTTGACTTTCCCACTCTGTCTGTCCTTTATCACTTTTGCTCTTCCTTGTATCATAATCAATCGCAATGTCTGTCCTCTTGGTGATACCAGACGCAAGTATGTTTTGGTCGCTGTCTGAGTGGTTGGTAGGTAGACGAGAATGATGGTGGCTGTGCTTGACGTTATACACTTTCAGAGGATGTGAGTGTCCTTCGAGTGTGTGCGGGTACTGCTGGTAGTTTCTCTTGCTGCTGGATCGATTTTTGGATATGGCAATAGCTCGTTGTACGAGAGGGCGTAAGGTCGGGAGGGAGCCGGCAATAATGATAACGTACATCTCGGTGCTGCGCGATGTCAAATTAGACTTGTCAGTGGGTTAATGGAGATAAGGTTTGGCTTACCTGTACCAGATCATCAGGGGGGTCGCGTCATCTATGTAGAATATGATTAGCTCCGCTGTTCCACTGCTCCGACCGCTCCAATTCGATTTGTATTGGGAGCTCACATGTAAAGTCGGCTCGCGATCTCAGCTGCTGCAGATAGAAGGTTTTGACAGCACCAGCAATGGCGGAGCTAATAGTCGGTGAGTCGTAGTAAAGCACATCCGGGGCAGGGACGACTTACAAGACGCCTAGACACATGATGCTTGCAAGAATGAACTTGCGCTTGGCAGGTATTTGAAGTTTCCATAAGATTAGAATGGGAAAGAGAGCGTAGACGAGATCAGTTACAGCTCCGTATGCTTGACGGGATCAGCGTTGTCTGAAGCCATGAACGGGCGTGTCTTACATCCTTGAAAAAGGGCCAACGTCCCTTGATGGATTGGGTCCCAACATACGCCTTCCAAAGAGGGGTCCCATAGCAAAGCGGCCGGCTTGCATTGAGCGAATGTCAGAATAATCAGGGGGACATTGATTATAATGAGGGTAACATTGACCGTCTGCAAGAACCAAGTGTGCCATCTCGTGTTCGAAAGCCGCAAGATGAAGAAGGCGACAGAGATTTTGCCGATTGTCAAGGCTGGAATTACGAAGGCCTGCGAAACCCAATCGAACCTCAAGGCTTTGACACTGAGTTCGTGACTAAGATAAAATACGTGTCGCCCAATGCCGTATTCCATGCCTGTGAGATCCAGCGAGGTTCCGACAGCCGCGAATACCTGACTGAAACATCAGTATTCTGCCTTTCACTCAATTGACTCATCGGTTGAAACTCCACATATGTCGCGAACATAATCCAATCGTCTATTCCAGCGTTGCGCGCGAGTCTCAACCGAGTGTAGAGCCTCGCCACAATGACCAAAGTGCATACGCTGAGCTCAGTTCCGAGAATGACTCGAAGCAGCGGGGCTTTACTCTGGTCTCCCCCAGCCGGGGGAGTATTGGGAGGTGGTTGGGGAAAGAAACTCATGGCCAGCGAGTTTGGCCAGACGATTGGAATCTGCCGTAGAAAATGGGACGGCTAGTTCACGGAAGGTTAAGGTCATTTCGATCCGTTCTGACTGTAATGGATCTGATCGCGATGAGGGCGCCGCATGAGGTTCTATGATGAGCTGAACTGTTCAGAGCGGATGTTTCATACTCGACAACGTTCCAGGGCCGTGAACTGTGGTCGATAATTTCACATAGAGCTGTACTGAGTGACCCTCCCAGGTTCCCTCCCGTAGGAAATATTCGACATTTGCATGAAAGCACCGAGGGTTGCCGTGTCCCGCTAAGAAGAGACTGTTGCAGATCTCACCGGAATAGGAGCCCTTGTGGGTCAGAGCAAATGCCGAGGGCACCCGCATCTAAGTTAGACGAACCGACCAATCTCACCCCACCACCCTTTGCAGTCTGCACCCTCATGAGGTTGGTTGCCTGAAAGATCAACGGTGACCATTTCCATGCGTTAGCAACAAGGGTCTCTCGTAATAAGATGAATGCAAGCTAAGACCGGGGACGCTAGTCAGGAATCCTAGTGGCCCGTCATTGAGACCAAGGGAGCCGAGATGAGCGGTGCGAAGCGGCGGAAGAACACTTCGTATGCGGCATATCAATTGTTAGTACGAACAGGGGTTTCTGGGCCGATAAACCCTGTCACACTAACAATTAACATGCCGCATACGAAGTACTAGGTGGGGCAGCTGCCACCCACACCTTACCTTACTTTAACATCGCTGTTGGCCCGATACGATATAAATGAAGTATATCAGATCGGCATGTCCAGGGGAGCATTTAGAAAAAGAATTCAGAATGCACGAGGCGATGGAAGGAGCACAGGTAGCTTCGACAGGAGCAAATTTTTAACATGGGCCCATTTTAGTGACAGGTTGCGCTGCATGCGCCCGGGGTTCAAGGATTGGCCTGTGCTAGACAAGCGCTGAACAAAGCTGGCCCATGCTAAACAGTTCCTCCTTTTGACAGGATTAATAAAGTAGATGATGCAGGCTCATCATGCAGTAGCTGCATGATCTGTCGGTGGGGCCTCAATGGACTATAACCAAGTCACAAGTAATGCCAGCCTCGCTTGGGGAATCGCGGGATGGTGGGTCTTTCGGCCCACGGGAAATTCGGCTACAGGTGAGGACGCCCCTGGACCTTGTTTGAACTCCCAAGCCCCTTACTTTATCAAGACTAGATCCCTGAAGCTTCATATCCATTCCCCACGTTTTGGTTCCACGCTTCCACTCAACGCGCTACTCTACCCTCGTCTTGCTTTCACGGTCGTGGGCCTTGAACTCTGTTATGGACCTTCTGATACGACCTCTAAAGGACAAAAGCTACAGAATAGAATACAAACAATTACTTTATACTACGATAGTCGGACTCTGGTTTGCTTCAGCTTGCCTCAGCCAATTCGCCCGCGTTCGATCATGAGTGCCACGACAAAGGCTTCCCTGACGGCACGCCTTGCTGAGCTGACCGCCAGTGTCGAAGCCCTGCCAGAAGATGTCTTCAGCGACGTAATAGCGCGCAATCAAGTCCAAAGCCATGTCGCTAACATCAAGGCCGTTGTGGATACGCCTCTTGAGTCTGTCTTTGAGATGTGTTTTCAGGTTCGTATATGGCCACCACGCTTGTGTAATCCGGGTGGTTGACTCTATCAACGCAGCCTCACCAGAGTGCTGCCGCCATGGTGGCAATCAAGGCCGGATGGCTAGCAGCTCTGGCCGACGGTCAGCCAAGAACAGCTGGTAACATTGCGGATATCACTGGTGGAGAACCTAAACTCATAGGTGACTCTTCCCTCCATGACACCCGGCATAGCAGGCTTATGTCTCCGCAGCACGCATCATGATGGTGTTGACAGCTACTGGAGTCGTCGATGAACTGGGACTACAGACCTACGCCGTGAACCCCGTTTCTCGGGCTCTGATGGACCCTGGTTGGACCAACGGTCTTAAGCATTTGTATGTTGTCCCTTCTTACAGTCTCCTTTCAAAAACCAAACTGACATCGTTCCCCAGTTTCGACCATTGCGCGCCGGTCCTGTTAAAGCTTCCCGATTACCTCGCGCGCAATGGGTACAAGATTCCGCAGGATGTCAAAACGGGGCCTTTTGCAGACACATGGGGTGGCAAGAATACGTGGGCCCTCTACGAAGCCGAGCCAGCGAGAGGCAAAATCTTTGACTCCTTTATGGAGAGGTGGAAAGAGGGCCTTGGCATGTGGTTCGACAGGTACCCTGTGGAGACCCAGCTGAGTGACGCTTACGACAAGTCTGACGAAGTGGTCCTGCTGGTAGACGTGGGGGGTGGTAAAGGCCATGTTCTGCAAGAATTTGTGAACCAGCGGGGAAGGAGGAAAAACAGATTGATTGTTCAAGACCTACGAGCGGCACTGGGCCCGGCAAAAGAATTGGAACCGCTTGGTATCGAAGCAATGCCATACGATTTTTTCACCCCGCAGCCAGTCAAAGGTAAAGAGCACCGCTTAATTTCGTCTGAGACCAACTGACACCAGTTCTCTAGGTGCTAAAGCTTACTATTTCCGAGGTATCCTGCATGATTGGCCACGGGAAGCATGCCAGAGCATCCTACGCAACACGATAGCTGGGATGAAGCGAGGCTACTCTAAGATCTTGATCGATGACCTCGTGCTTCCCGATGTGGGAGTGCAACCTAAAGGCGCTTTCCTTGACCTAAGCATGATGGCACTAGAGACTGGGACGGAGAGAACGTCCCGGGAATGGCATGATCTGCTCGGATCCGTCGGGCTCCATATCGAGAAGATATGGTCCTCCAAAGTAGGGCCAGAGAGCCTCATCGAGGCTGAACTCATTGAATGAACGGCTTTCAGATTTTTAGGGTGCGTTGCTGCTCTTGGTACCTGGCAGTGAGCGAAAGATCATCTGAGTGTAATGTTTCTCGTAGAGACCTTGGCTGGCGCGAAAAGTCCGCTTACTGCGTCTGCTGGCCCACGAGCACGGTCAACTGGAGAGCTTTGCGATAGGACGACTAGCCACAGACAAGGGGCTTCAAGGGAGCAGTGGTTAGCCACCCACCATGCTTTTTCGAAGTACTACAGTGAACCGCTGTTTGTGATGCTCCTACCACCTACTTGGGCGTTTTTTTTTTGCGCAACAGGGATTATCTAGGCAAACAGAACCTTACACACTAATAATCAATTTCCCGGAGACGAAGATAGGTAGGAGGGAAGTTAGCCGGCTTCATAGCAGCGACTTTCTCGGTAGATCGATTGCGGGCAGGTCGCCTCGAACTGGTATGCCAATCAGTCGCAATCACTGCCCCTGATTCACCTCATGCACCTACTTTAGTCGTATGTACGTGCCTCCCGGCTGCAGCTGTATTGGGGTCGCGCCCAGAGCCTGGACACTGGAGCGCTCAACCAATTCTTATCAAATGGCGCCAAAACAGCCACAAGCTCGAATGCCACCAGGGTAGAGTCCTACATCGGAGTTGAGTCTCTGATACCGCAGGTACACAAAACTCTCCGGTCGCCCTGCCGGCTCTGAATCGATGTACCAGTCATTGAACCATCATGAACCTATCAGACAGCTCTCATACGGAGAAGGATGTTGCTTACAAGATTGATGAAGCCGAGGAGTATCGGCCGGATCTTGGTGTGGACGATGGCTACATCCTCGACGTGAAAGAGATTCGTGATGGGAAGACGCCAAAGCTTGCGGCGGACGACCGAACAGTCCTGATACCCCAGCCCAGCGATGATCCTAACGATCCTTTGAACTGGAGTCAAAAAAAGAAGAATATCGTCCTCGCTGTCGTGTGCGCATGTACATTTCTTCCCGACTATGGCAGTGTGACCGGTGCGGTGACATTGATACCGCAGGCCAAGTAGGAAGATCTCTTTCATCCTGCGTAAATTGCACTTGCTGAGATCAATGCTAGAGAATATGGCCTCACCCCGGACGTAGTGAACCATTCTCAATCTGGGAACCAATTCATGGTTGGAGCTGGAGGCGTCATCGCCGTAATCTTCTCCGCCTACTTTGGTCGATTGCCGGTCCTTTTTTGGTTCACGGTCATCGCTCTGGCGACAGCAGCTGGTCAAGCTGGCTCTCATGGATTCAATGGATTCTTTGCCCCTCGAGTACTTAATGGGTTCTTTGCTGGAGCTGCACAAGGTGTAAGTTTTCCAGGCCATCTTCTCAATGATGCGTTGTAATGACCAGTGGTAGAGCGGTCTGATGATCATTAAAGATATCTACTACGTGCATGAGCATGCGTAAGTTTTGACTACGGAGAGTTTCAACGAGTAACTACTGACTCTTTCGAAGTCGCAAGATCAACATCTGGCAAGCTTCGGTGATTCTGTCTCCTTATGTCGGCCCCCTTCTCGCAGCTTTCATGACAGTCTCTCTATCCTGGCGCTGGCCTTTTTGGGTCTACACAATTGAAACCGGCATGTGTCTCACCGCTATCATTACACTGCTTGATGAGACGTTCTACGATCGCCAAATCCATCCATCAAAGCAACCGCCCCGAGGTTCGCGGCTTCTCCGTCTGGTCGGAGTCGAGCAGTGGCGTTCCCGGCACTTACGCAATACCTTCTGGCAGGCAATAAGCCGGTCCCTTAAGGCGATCGCGAACCCAGTTGTCTTCATCACGGATTTCTACTACGCTTGCACTTTCGCCTGGGTCGTTGCCATCAACGCCACTCTTGCCCTGTTCGTAACTCCACTTTACAATTTTGGTCCCAAGCAGATTGGTAGATAGCATGCCCGTCTATACTTTACTGCACAGATCGCTTACATTGAAGCAGGGTTCTTCTTCTTCGCCCCAATCGTTGCCACCATTATCGCAGAGATTATCGGCCACTGGCTGCACGATCAAACCGCTCGACTTTATGCTCAGCGCCACAAGGGCCGTCTCCACCCGGAGGCTCGCTTGATTGTCAACTGGTTCGCCTTACCATTCCTAGTAACGGGGCTGACGCTCCTGGGATTCTGCCTCGGTCGCGGCTACCACTGCATGCTGACGGCCTTCGCCTGGGGCCTGTACGTCTTCGGCACCATGATCGCGTCGGTGGGCGTGAGTGCCTACCAGCTCGATGCGTACCCCAGAGGCAGTGGCGAGGTGGGCGCTTGGATCAACTTCTCCAGAACGGCGGCGGGTTTTGTTGTAGCTTACTTCCAAGTCAGGTGGGTAGCTGCCATGGGACCTGAAAAGACGTTTGGCATTCAGGCGGCGGTTTGCGCAGGGGTGTTTCCAATTGTTATTCTTTTACAGGTATTCGGGAGGAGACTGAGACACATAAGTGGAGATTTGGATTTCAAGACGAACTGAGACGACTGTTCGAGTAGATAGAATCGAGTTCGATATATACAATTGATATAAGTAAGGCTCTCGCACCATATACAATCGGATCGATACCTTGAGAGACTGCCTCGCCAAGTAAAGTACGATAAACAAAGAAAACAATTGCAATCTTTGCAATCTTTGCTACTGCGCAGAATGGGGCAGATCGACCTGGATCCAACCTAGATTCAACTCGTGATAGATTGGGTTGCGAACAGTTTTTAATATCTTCGATTCAATTTGTAAATTATAGATCAAATCGAATTAAAGACAAATTAAATGTTACAATTCTAGACTAGATAAGCTTTGTTCTCTAGTTACTCTCTAGATTTTCGCTCTCTAGTCTCGAGTATACTACAAGTAAAGTCTAGCGTCTTAATATTTATAGTACTTATATAGATTAATTGTTGGATCGAGTTTTAGTTTCAACTATTAGAATCAACTTGATCTAACAATTCTAATATTAGGAATTGATCTAGAACTTGATCAAACTAATATTATTCTAAAATTAACTTAATTCAACTTAAATTAATTTTCGATTTTAATATTAGAAATTAAATTGAATTGCTAAGAAATCGAAAATAACATTATTATATCAAGAATTACTAAAAATAGTATAAAAAAGTTTAAATTTAGATTTATTATTATTATTAATAATAATATATTATAATAATTGTTGCGCAATACAATAATAATATATCTAAAGTTTATAAATCGAAATAGTAGCAAATAAGTAATCTAAAGAGTTATTTATTTAATCTTAATTAATTTGTTTAGCAAATTAACTTAAATTTAGATTAGTTTAATCTAAGTAAATTAAATGCAATTAAAATTAACTTAGAGACTACAATATATTTTACAATTTTTGCTCTTTATATATAATTGTCTTCTATAATATTAATAATTTACTATATTTTTTATTATATCTTTTAATAGATTATAAGTTCGAATTTGTAAAGACTTCTAATTTAACAATTTTTAATATTATTATTGCAATAATCTTAATTGCATTTTATAAAGAATAAAAGATATTACTATAACGAGATAGAGATTAAATTCTAGTTAGTAGATAACTATAATAACAAAGACTTATTGCAATATATACATAAATCGCACTATATAATTTAATAATATATTAAATAGCTAAGATTCTAAGATTTAAGTAAAAGAGATCGCATATATATTGCAAATAGATTGCTAATACTAGTAACAAATATCTTTAAATTTATAGTTTAATATTATTTAATTATTCGATTATATATAATTCTTTTTCTTTTAGTAATTATTTCTTAACTATTAAATTAAAAAACTTTTGTTTTTACTTATGCAAAAGTATTACGCTAGTACTTTCTACAAAGATATTAAAGTAAATTGTGTTATTAAAGAGATTTATAGATATTTTCAAACAATATAAGCAATTACTTAATAATAAGAATTGTAAGTATAAACAATTTCTATATTTAATAAATTTTAAAAGAAATTCGATAAATTAAAATAATAATAAGTAAAAATTTATAATAAGTTAAATACAATTTATAGAAGAGTTATATCTTATTTTCTATATATTAAGAAAATACTAGTTGTTTGTTTTGTTTATTTATTAAATATAACAAATATAGTTGTTTGCAATATTTGTTTATTAAGTATATTAAATATTATGCTTAAAATATTTGTTTATCGAATATATTAAATATAATAATAGATTTGTCTTAAAAATATAAAACTTAAATTACTAATATAACTTTAATAAACTTATAATATTATTTCTTTTCTTTAGAGTTTTTATCTTAAAACTTAATATTTTCTTATTATATCTTTAAAAAAAATTAATACTAGAAATTTCTTCTTTTAAAAAAAAGATTTCTTTAATGCTTTAAATTTAATATTTTTAGCAATATATTTTTGTTATAATTGTATAATATTTAATAAGATTTATTGTATAAATAATAATTTTAAAAAATATATAAAATATATATAATTTAATTGTAATTATAATTTAACAATTTCTTTTATATTAATTAAACGAATTTATAAAGAATAAATACGCTTAAAAAAAGAAGTGCGCAATATATATATAAAACTAAGTTAATTAAAAAAACAATTAGATTTTTTAAAAAATAAGAAGAAAAAAATAATTATAATAAAATAAAAAAATATTAATAATTTAAAAATAAATAAAATATATTTTGTTAAATTTGTTATAAAGACTTTCGAATTATTATTTAATATATTATTTAAATAATTTTAACTTTTAATTAATTAAAATTAAAATACTATTTTTATATCTTATTTTAATAAAATTTCTTTAAAAGATTTTAATAACAATTAAAATTCTTAGGTAATTCTTATATATTTTTTAAAATAAAATATTCTTTTTATTTAATAAAATATTTTTAATTTTTTTATTATAAAATTTCTTTAATCTTAAATTAATTTTCTTTTTGCAAATAAAAATAAAATATATTCTATAAAAATATAATTAGATTTGTTAACTTCAACAATAAAATATAAAATACTAAAAATATTTTAATATTTTTAAAT
>JAABUS010002934.1_pt1 | contig 29644 bp, 27 predicted proteins | sample 5560161 | NCBI WGS metagenome assembly JAABUS01 (sample SAMN10711885, study PRJNA513376) | rock metagenome | isolation source: Antarctica rocks | place: Antarctica: Victoria Land, Trio Nunatak nord | collected 2016-01-04
AGGAATTGCGGCGCGCACGTTAGAACGGCTCTCATCGGCTCCCCGGAATGATCGACTCCCGGTCGCCACCCTTCGTGGTCGCGTCCACCTGCTCGACGGCGACTTCATGCCGAGGGACTGTGGCACACAGAAGGACTGTGGCACACAGAAGGACTGTGGCACACAGAAGGACTGTGGCACACAGAAGGACTGTGGCACATCGAAGGACACTGCCCGCGGTGCTCAGTCACCAGACGGACCGCACGAGTACGGAGCTCCGGATCGATCATCTTCGGCATGCTGCTCATCCTTCCAACTCACAAGGATGCGGCAGGAAACCTGGGGCGCTTCACCCAGTAGAAGACAAATAATGTGGCGAAAGTAGGCCAAATAATTCGGCGATTTACATCCTCCTACCACCCCGATGCAGAGATCCTGTGGCGTGACACGCTGGCCACGCAGGCCGAGGGCGCGGACGACACCGTGGCCAGCGCCCAGGAAGTGGTCGTTGCGCGATCGCGTCGCTGATCGTCACACCGGAAGCCCACGACCGGCGCAGAAATAGGACCTCAGAAAATAGAGGCAACCACGGCCACCACGCCGAGCACCGCCAGGATGCCGATGATGCCCACCAGCGCGACCAGGCCTATACCCAGTCGGGGGATGAGCCCCGGGATCTCCCGTAGTCCGAGTTCCACTGTGGTCGGCCAAGTCCCCATGCGGCCCTCCAGCAGCACAGACCGGGCCCTCAGGCGGACCTTGGTGACGGTGAACGGGAAGCGTCCGACGGGCGACTTGATGATCATGCTTCTCCTCGGGCGGGGGTTGATGACGCGAGTGCGCCGACGGCGATCCTGGTGAGATCCGCAGCCGCCGAACGGGATCGTGAGATCACCTGCTCGGCGTCCAGATGGGCCTCGACGGGCTGGATAAAGCTCACGTCCGCAGCGCTGTCGGCAACGGCGCCGTCGACGTTGCGCAGCGGCCGCAGCTCCCCGGCGGTCACCACGCAGTCACACCGCACTACGACCGGAACACCCTGCGCGGACGCGAGATCGACGGAACTCACCCGTGACGTCCCTCCCAGCCGTGTCGCCCGGTACTCAGGCCAGCGGCGGATCCTGGTATCGGACACATGTACCGGGTCGGAGCTACCGACCACCGTCACCGTGCCCTGTTCGGCCAGCAGTGGAACCACTAGGTCGGCCCACTCGCCACCCCCGAGAACGACGGACTGCCGCCCGAGCCGTACGCCTGCCTCGAGCAGATGATGGGCGACGGTGGCCGGGAACGCCCCCGCAAGTCGGCCGCCGGCCACCCCCATCTCGGCCAACGTCGGCGGTCTGCTGCCCCCGGTGAACACCAGGTGGGCAGCAGGGATCCACTGGACCTGGCCGGGCCCGATCACCAGCAGCCGGTGGTCCTGCCACCGCACCGCCGACGCTCCGAGCACCATCTCGACCCCCGCGCGGCGGCAGTGTTCCTGAAGCGACTCGACATCCGGATGGTCGAACTCCCAGACCCCACCCAGGGCCGGAAGCCGTTCCACCAGGGTGACGGGCACCGACGACGACAGTTCGGCAGCCGCGGCCAGGCCGGCGAGCCCTCCCCCCACTACGACGATCCGATCAGCCACAGCCGACCGTCCCACCGGCGGATCCCAGCCGGACCTCGCCAATCTCCTGATGCTGGGCGTTGGCGCACATCAGTATCACTCCGGCCAGGCACAGCGAACCCTGGCAGCGGCCACCGGTCGCCCGGGTCCGTTTGCGGACGCCCTCGACCGAACGGGCCGGTACGGCGCCGGTCAACGCGGCGCCGATCTCGGCGGCCGTCACGTGCTCACACAGGCACACGACCATCTCCTGCTCCGGAGTGTGATCGGCGTGCGCCTGCGGGTCCGGGTCCTCCCGCAGCCGCCACTGCACCGGGAGGTGATCGACGGCGTTCGGCCGGGTCCGGGTGTCCAACCCCTGTTCAGCGAGCAGGGCACGCGCCCGGGTGGCCATGGCCGGGGAGCAGGACACCCCGATCGATCGGTTGCCCGCCTGGAGCAGGTTGGGCACCGACGGATCCATGCGGAGGCGGATCGGCTCGTCGGCGGCCGGCCTGTTCCCGGCGTACGACTTAATCACCCGGTCCAGCGGCGCGGATGGGATCAGCCGGGTCGCCAAATCGGCCACCCGGCGCAGACCCTCGACGTCGGAAGTGGTGTCGTCGGGCGCGCCACCCTCCACGGCATCCGGCCCGAGCAGCAAGGATCCGTTGGTCGTCGGCGCCACTTCCGTACCGCGACTGTTCGGGCCGGGGACGGGGAGCACGATCTTTGACATCTTTTCCCCGAAGTCCCGGTCGATGATCCAGTACTGCCCGCGCCGGGGCCACATCGTGATTGACTCCCCGCCCATCATGGCGCTCACCGTGCCGGAGCCCAATCCCGCGGCATTGACGAAGTACCGGCCGCAGACGGCGCCGTCGGGGGTCAGGACGGCCGTCGGTCGCCCGTGCGCGTCGACCTCGATGCCGATGGCCGGGGTGTTGAACAGGAAACGCGCTCCGTTCCGCGCCGCCAGTTCGGCGTAGGCCCAGGTAAGGCGCATCGGATCGATGATTCCCTCGTCCGGGTAGTGCAGCGCGGCGATGCACTCCCGGGTCAGCAGCGGCTCGAGTTCGCGGGCCTGATCGCCGTCCATCCGCTCCACCCGGGCCGCCGTCTCCCGCACCTGTGCCTCGAGCTCGTCCAGCGCCGGCAGGTCCGCCTCGTCCAGCGCCACGGTGAGCGCACCGATCCGGCGGTAGGGAACCCCGAGTCGACCGCACAGGTCCTCCCACCGACCGTTGGACTCCTCCAAAAGGTCGCATGCAATGGTGCCGTACGGCGCGTAGTAGTCGCTGGTGATCCCGGCGGAGGCCTTGCTCGCACCCTCGGCGACGTCGTCGTTCTCCTCGATGACGCACACCGTGGCCGCGGTCTGCGACAGCTCGGCGGCGATCGCCGTTCCGACCACGCCGGCGCCGATCACCACGACGTCGAAAGATCGCTGCAGCAACGGGTCCGCAGCTCCGTCCGGTCCTTCGCCGGCGCGGCGCATCATCGTCCGCCGCCCGTCAGCAGCGGACGCAACAGCGCAACGTCGTCCTCATACCGGGTGCGGAGCTCGGCGTACGCCGCCACGCGGTCCGCGATGGGCTCGACCAGATTCCCCCGGTGAACCATCCGCCCGGCGGCCACGACCACCGAGGGATGGATGCCGGCCGCAGTGGTCGCCAGCACGGCCGCGCCCATGGCCGCCGCACTGGTGACCGCGGGAAGTCGGATGCTCCGCCCGAGGACGTCCGCCTTGATCTGCGTCCAGGCGGTACTGGCCGCCTCCGCGTCGACCATGGTCAGTTCGACCGGGTCGGCCGACCCGGTCCGCAGGATGTCCCAGGTACCGGGGTACATCATGGCAATTCCTTCCAGAACGGCCCGCGAGAGATGGGCCAGGGTGTGATGACCGGAGATCCCGAGGAACACTCCGGTCGCGTTGTCGAGATAGTGCGGGGCACGCTGGGCGCCGTCGACGAAGGGTAGGAACCGCACCCCGGCGGCGCCGATCGGCGCGGTCATCGCCAGCGCGACGATTTGTTCGTACCCACCAACACTCGCGGCCAGCGTGGAGGCGAACCAGCGCAGTGAGGAGCCGGTGCTGTCGATCGTGACCTCACGGATGTGGCGTCCGGGGACTACGTGCGGGTAGCTGTCCGCCGCCCCAGTCGGGTCGGGCAGGTGCGCGTCGGTCACCATCCGCCAGCCGCTGCAGGTGCCGGTCCCCAGACACACCTCGCCGGCAGAGACGGCGCCTGCGCCCAGGGTGGCCGCCTGGTCGTCCGCGCCGCCAACGGCAACGACGACGTCGCCGGGCAGACCCGTGTCCGCGGCGACCTCGGCGGCCACTCGTCCGGAGGCCTCCCAGGGTTCGGCCGTGGGCGGGTCGAAGAGCTCGGCGCCGATCCCGGCGACTGTCAGGATCTCCGTCGACCACTTCCGTTGTTCGACGTCGTAGCCCAGGCTCCGGGTCGGCGTGGTGGGATCGGTCGCCCGCCAGCGGTGCGCACCGCCCAGGAGTCGACCCAGGACGAAGTCCTTGGGTGAGACGGCCCGTCGGGCCATCGCCCACCGGTCGGGCAGATGACGACGCGTCCACATGAGCGCCGCCACTCCCTGGCCGATGATCGGCCGGACTCCGGTGATCTGCAGTAGGCGGGCGTCCCCGATCTCCGATCGCAGCGCGGCGGTCTCCGTACCCGTCCGCTGGTCGGTCCAGCTGATGGCCGGCGCTACCGGTGCGCCGTCGGAGTCCAGCAGCACGAAAGGATCGCGCTGGGCCACCAGACCCAGTGCGCGGATCCGGAGGCCGCGGTCGCGCGCCACCACGGCGAGTTCCTGCAGTGCGCACACCGTGGCGGTCCACCAGTCTTCGGCGTCGTTCTCCCGCCAACTCGGCTGCGGACTGTGCATGGGATAGGCATTCCGGGTCGCGTGCAGCTGCGTCCCGTCGACCGAGAGCAACAGACCCTTCAAACTGCTCGTTCCCAGATCGAGCCCGACGACCACCTCGTCTCCGGACCGCCCGGCGGCCTGCATCGGTGGCGCTGCCATCACCACCGTTCTATTCCCGGGTGTCGCTTCATTGCGTCATCGCCTCCCCGGTGGTGATGTAGTGGACCAGTTCCTGTGTCGAGGTCCGGGCCGTCGGGAGTCCTGCGACCATCCGGCCGCCGCGCAACACCCAGACGTAGTCGGCGATTTCGATCACCTGCTGCATGTTGTGGCTGATCAACAGGACGGCAAGTCCGGAGTCGGCCAGGGACCTGATGATCTCGAGAACCTTGACGGTCTCCTGGACCCCGAGCGCCGCGGTGGGCTCGTCCATGAGCACCGTCGAGGTCCGCCCGGTGCCCACCGCCCGTGCGATAGCCACGCCCTGGCGCTGGCCGCCGGACAGTCGCCGCACCTTGGCCCGGGCCGCCGGCACGTTGATCGCGTACCGGTTCAGCAACTCGTCGGCCCGCGCCTCCATCTCCCGCTTGCGGAGCCGGAAGAGGCGGGCCGGACCGCCACGGAGTTCGCGGCCCAGGAAGATGTTCGAGGCCACGTCGAGGTTGTCGGCCAGCGCAAGCTCCTGGAACACCGTCTCGATCCCGGCTGCCCGCGCCGACGCCGGCCCCCCGAACAGCACCGGCGCATCGCCCAGGAAGATCCCGCCCGAATCCGGCGCGTGCACGCCCGACAGGCACCGCACCAGGGTGGACTTGCCGGCGCCGTTGTCGCCGACGAGCGCGGTGACCGTGCCCGCCGGGATCGTCATACTCACGTCGTCCAGGGCCGTCACACCACCGAAACGTTTGCCGACGCCGCGGGCCTCGAGCACACCGGTCCTGCCCTTCGGCCGCCCCACACCCGCTGCGCGTGTGACCGGCCCCGGTTCCTTAGAGACGGCGGCGTCGGCGCTCACGACGTCGGGGTGGCGGAGGCGGATCCGGACGTCCCGCCGCCCCCACATCCGCTGAGGCTCACCCCGGCCTCTACCGCCCTATCGCTCAGGTTGCTTTTATCCACCTTGACCGCCGGGAACAGCACCTTCGCCTCGAAGGCCTGCTTGGAGGCGATCTTCTCTACGGTGTCCATCACGAGCAGCGCCTCCGCCTTGGGGAAGGTCGCCAGGGTCGCGGTCATCTCGCCGTCACAGATGGCTTGCAGGGCGGCCTTGGTCCCGTCCACGCCGACGATGACCTTGTCGGCGGGTTTCTGCCCCGCGGAATCCAACGCACGGATCGCGCCCAGCGCGATGTCGTCGTTCCCGCCGAACACGGCATCCACCTCAGGATGGGCCTGCAGGACGTCGGTCATTTTCTGTTCGGCGTCCCGCAGCGAGTAGTCGGTGTTGACCTCGGCCACGATCTTGATCCCGGGCTTCGCCTGCAGCGTCTTCCGGCAGCCGTCGGCACGCTGCTTGGCCGCCAGGATCTGCAGCGGACCGGTGAGGATCACCACCTTCCCCGTCCCGCCGAGCCCGTCGACGATCAGCTGGCAGCCGTTTGCCCCGTCCTTGACCGAATCCAGGTAGATCAGGGCGTCGGCCTTGCCGCCCTTGGGTTCGGCGATCAACGAGATCACCGGGATCCCGGCCTGTTCCGCCGCGTCGAGGGCCGGCTGGATGGCCGCGGGGTCCACGGCGTCGATGGCCAGCACGTCGACCTTCCGCGCGATCAGCGAGTTCACGTCGTCCAGCTGCTTGGCGGGGTTGTTGTTGGCCTGGACGTCGATGACTTGGTGCCCGCGCTCCTGGGCTAGGGCACGCTCGGCCGCCAATTCGTCGGAGAAGAACTGGTTCTGGAGGTTTTGGTAGCTGTGGCCGATCACCAGACCCTTGGCAGCAGCGGATCCGGAGCCGGACCCGGACGCGGCCGCTGGGGGCGACGACTGCCCGGGCGGCGTCGACGAGCACGAGGCCAGCAGCGCGGCCGCGATCACCAAGGGCAGGGCACTGCGGGAAGCACGACGGTACGGGAGAGTCATGACGAGCCCTTTCGGAAGAGGGACAGCAGACGGGTCCGGAGAGCAGCCTCCGGCGACAGCAAGACCGCGACCAGCAGGGCGATGCCGAGTGACATCGTCTGCCAGAAGCCTGATACACCAACGAGATTGAGACCGTTCTGCAGCACGGTGAGGATCAGGACGCCGACCACCGTGTCGCGGATGTTTCCCCGGCCGCCGAACAGGCTGGCGCCGCCCACCACGACCGAGGCGATCACCTGCAGCTCCAGTCCGGCGCCGGTGAGCGGGCTAGCTGTGGCGAGCCGTCCGACGTACAATAGGGAGGCGAGCGCCGCCAGCACGCCGCTGATCACGTAGACACAGGTGAGGATGCGGTCGATGCGGATACCGGTCAGCTGCGCGGCTTCGAAGCCGCCGCCGACGGCGTTCACGTGTCGACCGAAAGTGGTCTGCGACAGGACCCACCAGCCGCCGAGGACCACCAGCGCCCAGACGATCACCGGGACCGGGATCGGGCCCACGTAGAAAGATCCCAGCGCACGCAGCGTCTCGTTCCGCATCGGCAGCGGACCGCCGTTGTTCCAGAGTTGGGCCCCGGAAGTCGCGATGTACATCGTGCCGAGGGTGACGATCAGTGCAGGCACCCGGAACTTGGCAACGATGGCGCCGTTCACGAACCCGATCAGTGCGCCGGCCGCCAGGGACACCACCAGGGCGAGCAGGGCGTTGTCCCAGGCCGCGACCATGCTGGCCGTAACCATGCCAATCAGGCTGACGGAGGCGCCGACCGACAGATCGATGCCGGCGGTGAGGATCACGAACAGCATGCCGACGGCCATAATTCCGATGGCCGCCGCCGCGCGCGCGATGTTGATCAGATTGGTCGCGGTGAAGAAACTCGGCGAGACCAGGGCCCACAAAAGGATCTCGAACAACAGCACGGCCACCAGGCCGTACTCCTGAACCCGCGCGCCACCGGCGAAAAAGGTCGACCGCCGGGTTCTGGTCGGTCCTCGCCGCGCCGCAGGCGCCACCGGTGCGCGGTCCTGTTCAAGGCTCATGTCGGAACTCCGTCGCGTCATAATGCAGGTCGGTCAGCGGTAGCGGCGCAGGGCTGCTGGGGCTGGCCGGGGCGGTGGGGCCGGCGGCGGCGATCGTCCGGATCGAACCTCGCCGTTCGATGCAACGACTATCCATCACGCCATCGGTCAAGTCAACAGTTTCTGTGATAGATCGTTCGACGACCTGTGTTCGACTCCCCTTGCAAGACTCCTGCCGCTCGACCTGTAGGCAATGACGGTGAGTGTTGCCCCTCACCAGCAGTTATCGGGGCGTACCGGTGAGAGACCGGCCGCCGCACGCGGTGACACAGGACCGCAGGCGGTCCTGTTCAGCGCCACGAACCGGCATGTACGACACATATTCTCAACAAGACCCCTGCCATTGTCACACCTAAACTGTTAGCGTGAGCCCATCATCCATCGATACCGCCGATCGACACCGCCCACCGACAGCGGCGATCGGGTCGACGAGCAGGAGGGTGCAGGGCCTCATGGACACCGACGCCGGTATCGATACTCCCGGACCGCCCGCCGAGAAGGTGGCGCTGGCGATCGCCGCCCATCCGGACGACATCGAGTTCATGATGGGCGGGACGCTGCTCCACCTCGCCGACCAGGGCTGGCAGACCCACTACATGACGCTGGCGGACGGTCACGTCGGAAGCGTGGAGCACGGGATCGAGGCGATCGCGGTGCTGCGCGCCGACGAGGCCCGCGCCGGCGCGTCCGCCCTCGGTGCGACGTGGCATCCGAGCCTGATCGGCGACTGCGAGATCGTCTACTCGGTGGACCTGTTGCGCCGCATCACCTCAGTGATCCGTGCCCTCCGTCCGAGCGTGCTGCTCACCCAGGCACCGGACGACTACATGGAGGACCACATCGAGACGTCCCGGTTGGCGGCGAGCGGCGCGTTCAACCGGAGCATGCCGAACTTCGCCGCTCTCCCCCCGCAGCCGGCGTACTCCGACGGCATCACCGTCTACCACGCCCAACCGCACGGCCTGCACGATCTACTGCGGCGCAGGGTGTATCCCGGGATCTACGTCGACGTCACGTCGGTGCTGGACCGCAAGCGGGCGGCCCTGGAGCGCCACGTCACCCAGAACGCTTGGCTCGACACCACCCAGGGGTTCAGTGCGCTGACCGGCGAGATGGACGACATGGCCACCACCGTCGGGGAGATGTCGCGCCGCTTCGCGGCCGCCGAGGGATGGCGCCGTCACTCGCATCTGGGCTTCTCCGGGACCCCGCAGGATCCGTTGACCGAGGCCCTCGGCCCGATCGCCTTCGTCGACGAGGACTACGAGGCGGACCTACGGGAGTCCTCCTTCTCCCGTCGCTGAACTAGCAGCCGACCGGGCCTCACCCGGTCCCGAGAACCAGGAGTTCGGAATGCGCATCGGCATCAGTGGCTGCGGTATCCGCGGCAAACTCTTCGCGCGAGCACTCGCGTCCGTCGACGGCGTCGAGCTCGCCGGCATGTCCGACCCGGACCCCGTCGCCCGGGAGCGGGCCGGGCGCGCGTTCGACGTCCCGGTCCGGGAGGATCACCACCAGCTCATCGCCGATGGCCTCGACGCAATGGTGGTGGCCACCCCGGACTTCGCCCACCGCGAAATCGCGGTCGACGGCGCCGCCGCGGGTCTGGCCCTGATGGTGGAGAAGCCGCTGGCGACCACCACCCAAGACGCACAGGCGATCACCGATGCCGTCAACGCCGCCGGCGTCTCCTGCCTGGTCGCGTTCGAGAACCGCTGGAACCCCTACTTCATCGCCGCAAAAGCGGCGATCGATCGCGGCGACCTCGGGGAAGTCGTCTCGGTGGATGCGGTCCTGTCGAACACCACTTTTGTGCCGACCCGGATGTTGCCGTGGAGCGGCTCAAGTTCTCCGGCATGGTTCCTGATGCCGCACACCGTCGACCTGACGATGTGGCTGTCGGGCCAACGGCCGCAGTCGGTGAGCGCGTGGGGTCGTCGGGGGGAGCTCGCTGCCCGGGGGATCGACACCCTGGATGCGGTCCACGCCCTGGTGGGTCTGGACGGCGGCGGCGTGGGGAACCTGCAGTCGTCCTGGATCCTGCCCGAGACCCTGCCGTCGATCGTGGACTTCCGGGTCGAGATCGCCGGCACTGCCGGCACCATCAGCATCAATCACGGCGATCAGGGTTTCCGGTCCGCCGACGGGGAGAAGTACCGCCTCCACACCGCGCTGCCCGTCGAGATCGACGGCGCCGAACAGAGTATGGCGGCATGGATGATCCGGTCCTGGGCCCGTGGCCTGCTCACCGGTGAGCAGGTCGGGCCCGACGCGGCACACGGCCTCGAGGTCACCACGACCGTGGCGGCCGTGCACACCGCAATCACCGCCGGCCCCGTGCACCTCGACACCTCCCGACAGATCGGAACAGTCCAGTGACCGTCTCCCCGGACGCAACGTTCACCTACGCGCCGGCGGCGTTTGTCGACTTCCGGGACACCGAGGCCGCCGCCCGCGTCCGGCGGATCAGTCGCGCCCGCATTACCGAGCATCCGAACCCGGACTTCCGGATCGCCGTCATCGACAATCGTGAGCACTTCTACCGGGCCTTCGCCACCGATCTCGTCGACCGGATCGTGGCCGCCCGGGACGAGGGACGGGACTTCGTCGCGATTCTGCCCTGCGGTCCGGTGCCGCAGTACGTGATGGCCGCGGAACGAATCAATCGCGAACGCATCTCGCTGCGGCACGTGCACACCTTCAACATGGACGAGTACGCCGACGACGACGGCACCACTGCTCCCCCATCGTGGGAGGGATCGTTCCAGCGGGCGATGTTCGCCAACTTCTTCGATCGCATCGACGCCGACCTGAGGCCGCCGACCGATCAGATCCACTTTCCGACGACCGAGGCGTTGGCCGGGTACAGCGACGCCATCGCCGGCCTGGGCGGTGCCGACGTGTGTTACGGAGGTATCGGGTGGAGTGGGCACATCGCTTTCTGGGAGCCACATCTCGCCCACGAGTTCGCGGGCGACGATGCCGCGTTCCGGGCCGCCGGTGCGCGGCTGGTGACGCTGCACCCGATGACCGTGATGCAGAACGCCCTGCACTCCTTCTCCAGTGACTGGTCGTGGGTCCCCCCGCGTGCCAACACAATCGGACCCCGCGACATCCTCGGCGCCCGCCACCGCAGCTTCTGGCTGGACGGCGATCTGGGCGGCGGCCACTCCTGGCAGCAATTCATCGCCCGCCTGGTGGCCCACGGACCGGTCAACCATTTCGTTCCCGGCTCGCTGCTGCAGCTCGTGCGCACCGACTACACCCTGCTCGGCGCCGTGGCCGACGACGTCGTCGTCGACATGGCCTGAACCATCGAAGGAGAACACATGAGCACTTGGCGGTTGGTGATTGGCAGTGACGAGGCCGGATTCACCTACAAACAGACGATTCTCGATGATCTACGGCAGCACCCGGCTGTCTCGCAGGTGACGGATGTCGGTCTCCGGGCAGGGCAGGAGACGTCCTACCCTGCCGTCGCCATCGCGGCCGCCGAGCTCGTCGCCGCCGGAGAGGCGGACCGCGCCGTTCTGATCTGCGGCACCGGCCTGGGTGTTGCGATCGCGGCGAACAAGGTTCGTGGGATCCGGGCCGTCACGGCCCACGACAGCTTCTCCGTCGAACGGAGTGTGTTGTCCAACAACGCCCAGATCCTCTGTCTGGGCCAACGTGTGGTCGGCGTGGAACTGGCCCGTCGACTCGTCCGGGAATGGCTGGGCTACCGTTTCGACGACACCAGCCCGTCGGGTCGGAAGGTCGCCGACATCGTCGACTACGAACGCAACGCCGCGCGGTGACCGATCCCGTCCAGCTCGGGGTCAGCTTCAAGATGTACCTGGGGCACGAACGGTCGCTGGCCTGGTGCCGGATCGTGGCTCCGATGCTGCGGGCCCGTGAGTCCGTGACCGATGGGCGGATCCGGGTGCTGGTGGCCCCGTCGTTCGTCTCCGTCCCGGCGGCCGCCCAGATCCTCGATGGTCTGGCGACCGTCGGGGGTCAGGACGTCGCCGCCGCAACGTCCGGGGCGTTCACCGGCGAGGTCAGCGCGGGACAATTGGCCGAGGTCGGCGCCGGGCTCGCCGTCATCGGTCACGCCGAGCGACGGGTCCGGCACTCCGAGACCGACACTGTGGTCGGAGCGAAGGTGGCGGCGGCACTGGAACACGGGCTCACCCCGCTGGTCTGCATCGGTGAGCCGCAGGCGGATTCGATCGAGGTCGCGGTACGGATCTGCGAGCGGCAGATCCGCGAGGCTGTCCGGCCCGCCCGCAACGCCGGACTCGGGGGCCGCATCATTGCGGCGTACGAACCGATCTGGGCCATCGGCGCCGACCGACCCGCGCCGGTCGACTGGATCCGGGGGGTGGCCGGGACACTCCGCGCCGAGATCGCAGAGTTGACGGCAGGTTTCGGCTCACAGGTCATCTACGGCGGCAGCGCCGGCCCCGGACTGTTGACCGAGGTCGGGTCCGCGGTCGACGGGCTGTTCCTGGGCCGGTTCGCACACGATCCGGACGCCTTCGCCGCAGTGCTCGACGAAGCGGAGCTACTGCTGTCACGGCGTGGCGCGCCCGCCTGAACGCGGACCGAAGCCGTCCTGTTCCGTCGGCTCTCCGTCGGGTTGCGCACCGGCGGGGTCGGTGGCCACGACCGTCACCGGAACGCCGTGGTCCTGGACGTGCTCGAGGGCACCCGCATCCGCGCCGTCGTCGGTCAGCAGAGCCTGGAATGCGGAGACCGGCGCGAGCGTGTGCAGGGCTCGTCGGCCCAACTTGGAGTGGTCAGCGACCAGGACACGGTGGTCCGAGGACTCCATCATCGCGCGTTTCGTCACGATCATGTCCTCGTCCTGGTGCAGGACGCGACCCCCTTGTACCGCGGACGGACACAGGAACAGCAGATCGGCCCGTAGCCTGCTCACCATGTCGGCACACAGCACCCCGCCGGCGGCGTCGTAGCGCTCTCGGTAGGTTCCGCCCAGGATCATCAGGCTGATCCCCTCGACCCCTGCCAGCTCAGACACGATCGGCAGGAACGTCGTCATGACGGTGAGCGGCGCCAACCGGTGGAGCTCGGCGGCCAGGGGCATCAGGGTGGTTCCGTCGTCGACGATCACGGACATCCCCGGCTCGATCATTTCGAAGCATGCCCGCGACAGCGCTTCCTTCTCCGCCCGGTGCATCTGGGCCCGGAACTCCAGGCTGCTCTCGAACACCGACGATGGCTGCGGGGTGATACCGCCACGCACCCGGCGGACCAGCCCGAACTCGTCCAGACGCTGGGCATCTCGGTAGGCGGTCATCTGACTGACCCGGAAGAGATCGGCCAAACGGGAGTAGGTGGTCTCGCCCTCGCGGATGACGTGGTCCGCGATCTGCTGCTGTCGGCGGGTCAGGGCGCTCTTACGGTCGGCAACCATCGGCTCTCCAGGCGTCGCGGCGGGCTGCGCCCGATCGGAAGCCCGGGCAGCAGTCGTTTTCACAGTCTTCGCGAAAGCCTAACGTCCGAACTGATAGATCCTCAGGGGACGGCCCGGCTCTGTCCCCTGACGGGGACATCAGTCGGAGCCGTGGCGGTCGCCACTCCCGCGGCACGGGAGGGCATGCAGGCGCCTGTGGACAGCTTCATGGTCAATCTCGCCGAACCCGCCGTGGCTATCACCCGGCGGCCGGGAGTGACGGAGAATGCTGACCGGCGTGGTGGTCTCGGGAGTAGTCACGGCGGTGATCTCGGGTCCGGCACAATGATTGAAACCTGTGGATCTGCCGGGGAGGACGTACCTTCCCGATAGACCCAGTCCGCTCGCAAGCAAGGGCCGGCGCGCCAACGCCGGTCGGGAAGGTACGTCTGTGCTCACGGTAGTTGCATCGGAGGAAGCTGGAAAGTCGACCGTTCAGGTCGGGGCTCGTTGTTGGATGAGATCGTGCGCGACGGTGCCCGCAAGATGCTGGCGGCGGCGTTGCAGGGCTGAGGTCGCCGTCTACATCGACGTTCACGCCGGCCAGGTCGATGAGTTCGGTCACCGGTGGGTGGTCCGGAACGGCTCGGCCGTGGCGTGGGAGGTCGTGGCCGGGGCGGGTGCGGTGACGGTTGCTGCGCCGCGGGTGAACGACCAGCGTGTCGACTCGGAAACGGGTGTACGGCGGAGGTTCTCTTCGGCGATCTTGCCGGCGTGGGTGCGGAAGTCGCCGAAGGTCGCCGAGGTGCTGCCGCTGCTGTATCTGCACGGCCTGTCCAGTTTGGATTTCGGGCCGGCGTTGGAGCAGTTCCTGGGTTCCGGTGCTGGGTTGTCTGCGGCGACGATTACCCGGCTCACCACGCAGTGGCAGGACGAGGCCCGGTTGTTCGCTGACCGCAGCGTGTCCGACGTCGACTTCGTGTATCTGTGGGTCGACGGTATCCATGTCAACGTCCGCCTCGAGCAGGAGAAGCTCTGCCTGTTGGTGATGATCGGCGTCCGCACCGATGGCAAGAAGGAACTGATCGCGTTGACCGACGGGTACCGAGAATCCACCGAGTCGTGGGCCGGTCTGCTGCGCGATGCGAAACGCCGCGGCATGCGGGCACCGGTGCTGGCCATGGGTGATGGCGCTTTGGGGTTCTGGGCTGCGGTGAAGGACGTGTTCCCGGCGACGAAAGCGCAGCGCTGCTGGTTCCATTATGCCGATCTTCGGGTTATGCCGATGTTGAACCTGGATGGTCTGTGTGGCGCGGGTTTCGTGCTGGCCAGGTCGGCATAATCCGGTGATTGATCGACGCTTGCTTCTTCTATCCAGGAGAGGAGAGCGTCATGGTCAAGGTGTTGCGGTCGTTCGTGCGGGGGCCGTTGGAGCCACACATCACTGGGTTCGCCAAGGAGCTGCTGCGGCAGGGTTATACGCGGTCGTCTGCTTCCCAGCACATGTGCTTCATCGCGCATTTGGATCGCTCGATGCAAGCGGCAGGGGTGGGGCTGGGTGAGTTGAGCGGACCGGTGATCGAGCGGTACTTGGCTCAGCGGCGTGCGGCAGGGTACGTGGAGTACCGATCGGTGAAGGCGTTGCGCCCGCTGTTGGATTACCTCGCTCCGCTGGGCGTTTTGCCGGTGCCGCCGGAGGTTCGGCGCGACGCAGTGGAGGAACTGCTGGGCCGCTACGGCGAGTATCTGCTGGTCGAGCGCGGCCTGACCGCTGGGACGGTGCGCGGCTACGTAGATTTCGTGCGGCCGTTCGTTGCGACTCGCGTGCGCGTCGACGTGGTTGACCTCGCCGAGTTGACCGCGGCTGATGTCACCGGGTTCGTACTGGCCTCATGTCCCGGCCGCGCTGTCGGGACGGCGAAGCTGATCGTCTGCGCGCTGCGTTCGCTGTTGCGGTGGCTGCATCTGACTGGAGTGGTTCCGGCGTCGCTAGCGGCGGCCGTCCCGTCGGTGGCGGGTTGGCGGTTGTCGGGCTTGCCGAAGGGTCTGGAACCGGGTCAGTTGCGCCGGCTGCTCACCAGCTGTGATCGGCGCACTGCGACCGGTCGGCGTGACTACGCGATCATGGTGCTGCTGTCGCGGCTGGGGTTGCGCGCCGGCGAAGTCGCGCGTCTTGGGCTGGAGGACATCAACTGGCGCCACGGCGAGATCGCGGTCCTGGGTAAGGGTAACCGAGCCGAACGGTTGCCGTTGCCGGCCGACGTCGGTGCCGCGGTCGCGGCGTATCTGCGCCGGGGCCGCCCGGGCACGGCAGAGGGTCGCAGCGTGTTCGTCAGGGTGCATGCACCGCACCGGGCGCTCACCACTGGCGGGGTCACGGAGGTCGTCTTCGACGCCGCGCGGCGCGCCGGGCTGCCCATGATACACGCGCACCGGCTGCGGCATACCGCCGCGACCGCGATGTTGCACGCTGGTAGCCCGCTGGCCGAGGTCGGGCAGGTGCTGCGGCACCGCTCACCATTGACCACGGCCATCTACGCGAAGGTCGACCGTGACGCCCTCGCGGTACTCGCCAGACCCTGGCCCGTCCAGGCCCCGGGCGGTGCGTCGTGGCCCGGACGCTGCGCGAGGCGTTGGCCGACTACCTCGCGCTGCGCCGCGCGCTGGGTTACCGGCTGGCACGCCCGGAGAAGCTGCTGGGCCAGTTCCTGGACTATCTCGAGCAGATCGACGAGTCAATCATCACCGTGGCAACAGCGCTGGACTGGGCTCGGCTGCCTGCCGGTGGCACCTCGAACTGGTGGGCCTACCGGCTGTCGGCGGTGCGCGGGTTCGCCACCTACCTGCACGCCCTGGACCCGGCGCACGAGGTGCCCGCCGCGGATCTGCTGCCACAACGGCCACTACGCGCCAACCCATATTTGTATTCCGGCAGCGACATCGCGGCGCTGATCGCGGCCACCGGCACGCTGCGCACCCCGCTACGGCAGGCAACGTTCGCCACCCTGATCGGACTGCTGACGGTGACCGGGTTACGGGTCGGCGAGGCGATCGCACTGGACCGCGGCGACCTCGACCTCACGGCCGGGCAGCTGCTGATACGTCACGGCAAGTTCGGCAAAACCCGGGAACTGGCCCTGCACCCGTCGACCGTCGAGGCGTTACGGCGGTATCAGCGGTTGCGGGACCGATCCGCACCAGCCACCGGAACATCGGCGCTGTTCGTGTCCACGGCCGGCACCCGGCTGATCTACTGCAACGTTCACAACGCGTTCCACCGCCTCGTGCGTATCGCCGGACTCGCGCCCCGATCGGGGTCATCCCGGCCGCGCATCCACGACCTACGACACTCCTTCGCGGTCGCCTCAATGCTCGACGCCTACGCCGCCGGGCAGGACGGGCAAACCCGCCTGACGCTGCTATCTACCTGGCTGGGCCACGTCCATCCAGGCAGCACCTACTGGTACCTGTCGGCTTCGCCGGAGCTGATGGCCGTCGCCGGGCAGCGACTCGAAACGCACCTCGCCGCCCAGTCAGCGAGTCGGTCATGAGCGCGCTCGCCCCAACCCTGCAGGCATTCTTCACCGACCGGCTGATCCGGCAACGACACGTCAGCGACCACACCATCGCCGCCTACCGCGACACCCTGCGACTGCTGCTCGGCTACGCCGCGACCAAAACCGGACTGGCACCCTCGCAGCTCGACCTCGCAGACCTCGACGCTGCGCTGATCGCCGGCTTCCTCGACCACCTGGAACTCAAGCGGGGCAACAGCATCCGGACCCGCAACGCCCGGCTCGCCGCCATCCACTCGCTATTCCGATTCGCCGCCCTGGCCCACCCCGAACACGCCCAGAGCATCGCCCGGGTCCTAGCGATCCCACCCAAACGCTTTGACCGGGCGTTGATCAGCTATCTCACCGAGTCCGAGGTCGATGCGCTGCTCGCCGCACCCGACCAAGCCACCTGGACCGGGAGGCGTGACCATGCGATGCTGCTGCTCGCCGTCCAGACCGGCCTACGAATTTCCGAGCTAACCGGGCTCACCCGCCACGACGCGCACCTTGGCGCAGGTGCACACGTCGCCTGCCACGGCAAGGGCCGCAAAGACCGGATCACCCCACTCACCACGAATACCGTCGCCGTCCTGCGCGACTGGCTCGCCGAACAGGGCGACGAACCGAGCGCGCCGCGGCAGCAAGCTCAGCCGCGACGCGATCGAACATCGCATCGCCCACTACGCCGTCCAAGCGGCCGATGGCTGCCCATCGCTGCACGGCAAGACGATCACCGCGCACACCCTCAGGCACACCACCGCGATGCGGCTGCTACACGCCGGGGTCGACACCAGCGTGATCGCGCTCTGGCTCGGACACGTCAGCGTCGAAACCACACAAATCTACCTGCACGCCGACCTCACCCTGAAAGAGCAAGCGCTGGCCAGAACCCGACCACCGAACAGCCGCACCGGCCGATACCGACCGCCCGAAAATCTCATCGCCTGGCTCGAAGCGCTCTGATTATGCCGACCGCTCATTCCCGAAACCCGTGCCCCACAGACCATCCAGGTTCAACATCGGCATAACCCTGAGGAGCCCGGCGTTTTCCGGACAGTGATCTTGTGGGTTTCTATGCTGCGTCTTGCTGTTGCCGCCATTGTGCTTCGGCTTCGTTTGGTGTGCGATAGCCGAGTGCGGAATGGAGCCGGATCTGGTTGTATCGTAGCTCGATGTACCGGGTGATGTCAATACGGGCATGCTCTCTCGTCGGGTAGGCGGTGCGATTCACTCGCTCGTTTTTCAGCGTGCCATTGAACGACTCCGCCCAGGCATTGTCATAGCAGATACCGGTGCGGCCCAGCGACCGGCGGATCTTCAGATCATCAGTGAATTGCGCGAACTCGGCGGAAGTGTACTGACAACCGCGGTCACTGTGAAAGATGGTGACATCCTGGATGAAGTCGATGTTCCGGGCAGCCATCGCCAATGCGTCGGTGACCAGTTCGGTGCGCATGTGTTCGGCCATCGCATAGCCGACGACTTTCTTCGAGTAGCAGTCCAGCACGGTCGCCAGGTACAGCCAGCCTTCCCAGGTCGGGATGTAGGTGATGTCGCCGACCAGCTTGCTGGCCGGCTCGGTGGCGGTGAAGTCCCGGTCCACCAGGTCCGGTGTTGCAGCCAGGTCACCGGCGATCGTGGTGATCGGCCGGAACGGCCGCGGCTGACATGGCCACAGGCCCAGCTCGCGCATGATCACCCGGATGGTCTCGTCGTCGGCGTGGTGTCCCCAGCGGGCCAGCTGGGCGTGCACCCGGCGGTAGCCGTAGGTGCCGTCGGAGTGTTCGAAGGTGAACTTCACCAACGCATCGAGTTCTTCCCGCCGCCTGGCCCGGTCCGATGGCTCCCGGCCGGCCCATTCGTAGTATCCCGACCGGGACACCCTCGCCCACCTGCACATCTTGACGATGGGATAGTTGCCTTCTTCGCCGGCGATAAACGCATACTTCATGCTCACCGGGAATTCTTGGCGAAGAAGGCCGTCGCTTTTCCCAAGAATTCGTTCTCCATCCGAAGTTCGCGATTCTCGCGTTCCAGCTCCTTCAAATGGGCACGCTCCGACACCGATAACTCGGGCTCGGCGTCGGGATGCTCATCCCGATAAGCCTTCACCCAATTCCCCAACGTCTGCGCGACCAACCCAAGCTCAGCCGCAACATCGGCGATCGGCCGGGACCGATCGATCACCTCCTGAACCGCCGCCCGCTTGAACTCCGCGGAATACTTCACTCGCTTCGTACTCACATTGCTCTCCGATCAGGATCCCCAAGCCTACTTGGGGCCACTGTCCGGGACCGGTGGGGCACCTCACCCGAAGATCGGCATAATGCACCTTATGCCGACGTCGGCATAACGTGCACAAGTCGGCGAATGTGCTTGCTGCGCTGCCGAAATTGGCGCACCCGGCGGCTGTTCGGGCGATGCAGGACATCTACAACGCCGAGGACGGGGACCTGGCCCGCACCGCAGCGGGACAGTTCGCTCAGATCTACGGGGCGAAGTTCCCCAAGGCCGTGGCCAAGGTCATCGACGACCTGGACGTGCTGCTGGAGTTCCACAACTATCCGGCAGAGCACTGGGTGCACCTACGGACGACGAATCCGATCGAGTCGACGTTCGCGACCGTCCGGCACCGCACGAAGGTCACCAAAGGTCCAGGTTCCCGCGCCGCTGGCCTGGCCATGGCCTTCAAGCTCATCGAGGCCGCGCAAGCCCGGTGGCGAGCCGTCAACGCACCGCAACTGGTCGCCCTGGTCCGAGCCGGAGCAACGTTCCACCACGGCAAACTCGTGGAACGACCAGCCGACAGCTCCCAGACCCAGGTCGCCTGAAGACCGTCATCCACAGGTATTGACTATTGCTCGGACTGGGGCACATCGAAGGACTGTGGCACATCGAAGGACTGTGGCACATCGAGGGACTGCGACCGCGTTGCGGAACGATGACGACCCTCTCGGCATCCTTGACACTGACGTCAGTTGTCTGACAACCTGCCGATCAGTGCCGGACTGTGTCCGTTGTCCACCGCGACCATCAGAAGGGGCGGTATGCGCACGATCGACTGGGTCCCGGCCCGCCCTGGCGCGCCGGGGCACATCCGCTTGATCGACCAGACCCGACTCCCCGCCCACTCCGCCGTCCTGGACATCGACACCGTCGACGGCCTGATTGCCGCCGTTCGGCGGCTGTCGATCCGGGGTGCCCCTGCCCTGGGGGTCGCCGGCGCGATGGGTGTTGCCCTTGCCGCACACCGGATGGCGCCCGAGCAGACCCGCGCCGCCGCCGGCGCGATCCGCGCTGCCCGGCCCACTGCCGTCAACCTCGCCGTCGGTGTGGACCGGGCAATGGCGGCTTTCGACCTCGGCGGTCCGATCGGAGCGCTGGAGGCCGCGCTCTGCATTCGGGACGAGGAGATCGACGCCGCACTGGCGATGGCCACCCTAGGAGCGGATCTGGTGTACGAGCTCAGCGGCGGCAAGGATCGGCTGACGGTGATGACCATCTGCAACACCGGCGCGCTGGCCGCGGTCGAACACGGGACAGCACTCGGCGTGGTCGAGAAGCTGCACCAGGACGGCCGTCTCGGCTCTGCGATCGCCCTGGAGACCCGGCCCCTTTTGCAGGGCGCCCGGCTCACCGCATGGGAGCTGGACCGGATGGGCGCGCACTACGAATTGATCGTCGACTCGGCGGCCGCATCGGTGCTGGCCGGTAGTGACGTGGACGCGGTCCTGGTGGGGGCTGACCGGATCGCGGCCAACGGCGACACCGCGAACAAGATCGGCACCTTCGCCCTGGCGATCGCCGCCCGGCACTTCGACATACCGTTTCTCGTGGTGGCGCCGGAGACCACCGTCGACGTCACCACCGCGGGCGGCTGGGATATCGAGATCGAGGATCGCGGACCGGACGAGGTGTGCTCGTTCGCCGGCGTCCGCACCGCACCGCCGGGAGCCAAGGTCAGAAACCCCGCCTTCGACGTCACGCCGGCCGAGCTGATCACCGCTGTGGTGACGGACCGCCGGGTGATCATGCAGCCCCAGGACCTGAGAGCAGCAGCACCGATCGGGGCCTGACCGGCCCGCCACTGATCGTTCGAGGAGGAACGCATGAAGCGCACGGCAAACCTGTTGGTGGCGATGGCATCCGCTGCGGCACTCACCCTGGCCGGATGTTCGCAGAACACCGCACAGAGTCCCAGCACCTCGGCTGCCGGTGGAGCCGCGGGCTCCAGCGCCGCCGGCGACACCGGCTCGTCCTCGAGTTCGGCCGCCGACTCGGGTACCGCGTCCGAGTCAAGTTCCCTGTCCGAGTCGAATACCGGGTCCGAGTCGAATACCGCGTCCGAGTCGAATACCGGGTCCGAGTCGAATACCGCGTCCGAGTCGAGTACGTCCGCGGAGTCGGGCTCGTCAGTGAGCGACACCGCATCCGGAAGCGGTAGTGCCGCCTCCGGGTCAGGGGCAGGATCGGCATCAGGGTCTGCTGCCAGTAGCGCGGGCTCAGGCGGCGCCGACAGCTCGTTCAAGTTGCCGGCCACCAAGCCGTCCGGCGCCAAGAACGGCATCAAGGTCGCGCTGGTCCGGCAGTCCGGCATCGGCGACTACTTCGAGCAGTGGGGTAACGGCGCCACCAAGCAGCTGCAGGCGGCCGGCGCCAAGGTGACCACCTACGACGCCCGCAACAACAACGACAAACAGGCCACCGATTTCAACGACGCGATCGCGTCGAAGCCGGACGTGATCATCGTCGATCACGGCCTGAAGGACACCATCGACCCGAAGATCGATCAGGCCATCACGGCCGGCATCCCGGTCGTCGTGTACGACGTCGCGATCGCCAACAAGCAGGCCCTGTACCTCTCGCAGGACGATGAATCGATCGCCACCAAGATCCTCGACTTCATGAAACAGGACAACCCCGGTGGCGGAAAGATCGCCTACGTCAACGTGTCCGGCATCGCCCCGCTGGATTCCCGGGACGTGGTCTACCAGCAGTTCCTGAAGACCAATCCCTCGTTCACCCAGTCGGTGCACTTCGGCAAGTACTCCGAGTCGGTGGCAGCCGACACCGCCAGCGAGGGTGCGGCGGCCCTGAAATCGGCGCCGGACACCACCCTTGCCTTCGCCGCCTACGACGAGTTGGCCAAGGGGACGGTGATCGCCCTGCGGCAGAACAGCATGACCAAGGTCAAGGTGTACGGCGTCGATGTGTCAACAGCAGACATCCAGCTGATGACCGAGCCCAACAGCCAGTGGCGGGCAACGGCTGCCACCGATCCGGCCAACGTCGGCGCGATCGTGGCTCGGGCGGCCATCGCTGCCGCTGACGGCGTGGACCTGCCCAGCAAGATGACCATCCCGGCGGCACTGATCACCCAGGACATGTTGAAGCAGAAGGGGGTGGCCGACATGGACGGTCTGCGCAAGGCGCTGCCAGACCTGAATACCCCTGACTTCCTCGGCGCCAGCTGGATACCGGAGATCAAACCCGGCCAGTGAATGACGCGCGGCGGCGGCGCTGGACAGCCCCCGACCCCGGCGCCGCCGCTGCGCCCCATCACGTGTCCCAACCCGAAGCCGTGCCCCACCAGAAGCCGTGTCCCACCAGAAGCCCTGTTCCACCACGAGCGGCGTCCCGGCGCCGGGGAGCCTGATGACCCGCCACCACCAGCGATGAGCACCGTCCTGCAGGTGCGGGACATCACCAAGAGCTTCGGTTCCAATCAGGTGCTGCGCGGCGTCGGCCTGGCGGTCGAGCGGGGCAGCATCTACGGGCTGATGGGAGCCAACGGCGCCGGAAAGTCGACGCTCATCAAGATCCTCTGCGGGGCCGAGAAGCCTGACGCCGGCACCATCCTGCTCGCCGGTGAACCAGTCACCTTCGCCGATCCACTCGCCGCCGCCCGGCACGGCGTCGGCACCGTCCACCAGAACCCGAACGACGGTGTGGTGCTGGATATGACGGTCGCCGAGAACCTCGCGCTGGATCGGCTCACCGACCCCTCCAGCCCGCCGACGTTCACCTTCCGCCGCACCGAGCGGTACGCGACGGAGGTGGCCGACACGCTCGGGCTCCGGCTGTCCAGGTCGGTGATGCGGGCGACGGTGCGCGAACTCGGCGTCTCGGAACGCCAGCTGCTGGTACTGGCCCGGGCGCTATCCCGCAAGCCGGAGATCCTGATCCTCGACGAGCCGACCTCCGCACTGTCGACCGACGAGAGCGGCAGGCTGTTCGAGCTGATCGCGGACCAGGTGGCGGGCGGGATGACGGTGATGTACGTCAGTCACAAGCTCGCCGAGTTCGACATACTCTGCGACCACGTCGGCGTGATGCGTGACGGGGCGATGCAGGGCGAGTTCGACAAGACTCCGGTCACCGGGCCAGCGGACGGCGCATCCGCCGCCGAGGCGACCGGCACCGGGAGCAAGCCAGGATTCCACTGGGCGGAGGTGCTGCTGGCATTGTTCGACCGGACGCCAGCCGAGATGAAGCGCACCGAACAGCTCGGCGACACCCCGGTGCTGCGGATGGCCGACGTCCAGGTCCTGCCGGAGTCCGACCACTTCGACCTTGATCTCAGGCTGGGCGAGGTCACTGTGCTGTTGGGGCTGCTGGGCAGCGGCAAGACCGAGTTGCTCGAGTGGCTGTTCGGCGCCCGGCCGGCCCGGTCGGGCTCGATCACGCTGGACGGCAAGCCTTTTGCTCCCCACCACCCGTCGCAGGCCGAATCCAGCGGTGTCTACCTGGTGCCGGAGTCCCGGCATGAACAGGCCATCATTCCCGGCTGGCCGCTCTACCAGCAGATGACCCTGCCGTTCACCAGGGACTATTCCTCGGCGTCGCTGATGTCCGGCCGTCGTGAGCGACGTGCGGCCGCCTCGATGATTGCCCGGATCGGAGTGATGGCCGGCGGTCCGGCCAGTCCGATCGAGACGCTGTCGGGGGGCAACCAGCAGAAGGTGGTCATCGGACGATGGCTGCTGGGCCGGCCCCGGGTGCTGCTGCTGGACGAACCCTTCCGCGGGGTGGACATCAACTCAAGGCACGACATCGGCGAGACGATCCGGGAGTTGACTTCCAGCACAGCGGTGCTGGTTGCCACCTCGGACCTGGACGAGGCGATGGAGGTCGCCGACCGGATCGTGGTGTTCCGTCAGGGCTCCATCGCCGCGGACGTACGCCTCTCCCAAGCCACCAGGAGCGGGCTGATCGAGGCGATGAGCCGCCGGTCGTCGACCCTCATCGACGAGCAAACCGCTCCGGCGATGGGATTGTCGGCTACCGACGACCCACTGGAACGGGCCGGTCTGTCCCCGGCGGTGACCGCCGAGTCGACCAGCCGCACGCTGCGGAAGGATCAGTAGATGACAGCCGGAACGGCCGTCGGCGGCACCAGGGAGCGCGCCACCCTCGTCGACTTCTTCGTGCGGTACGGGGTGCTGATCATCGCCGTCGCGGTGATCGTCACCTTTGCCTTCACCATCGAGAACTTCGCATCGATGGACACCGTCACCTCGATACTGCAGGCACAGACGGTGGCCGGGATCGCCGCACTCGGAATGACCTTGACCGCCGTGGTCGGCGATCTCGACCTGTCCGTCGGAGCCGTCGCCGGCCTGTCGGTAACGGTCGCCGCCATGGTGATGATCCGGTTCGCGCTGACCGGTCCGACGGCCATCATCGCCTGCCTGCTGACCGGTCTGGCTGCCGGCTGCGTCAACGCCGTGCTGATCGTCCAGTTGAAGATCCCGCCGTTGCTCGCCACGCTGGGAACCATGTTCACCGCGCAGGGCCTCAAACGCTGGCTGGTGGACGGCCAGACCCTCGTCACCGGGCTACGGCTGCGGGGCGGCGAGCCGATGAAGGGCAGGGTCACCGAGGATGTCGCCGCCATCGACGGGACCAAGGTGTTCGGGCTGCCGATCTCGGTCTACATCTTCCTGCTGATCGCCCTGTTCATGTGGATCTTCCTGGAACGCACCAGGTTCGGGCGGCTGTTCTACGCGGTCGGCGGCAACGCCGAGGCCGCCCGACTGGCCGGCGCCCGGGTACCCCGGTACCGCTTCGCCGCTTACGCCATCTCCGGAGTGCTCGGCTCCATCGCCGGCATCATCCTGATCTCGCGGCTGCGGCAGGGCGACGTCACGGCCGGCGATTCGACCCTGCTGGACGCGGTGGCGATGACGCTGGTCGGCTACGCGGTGCTGGGCGGACGCAAGCCCAACGCGTTCGGCACCTTCGTTGGCGCGATCTTCATCGGAGTGGTGCTGTACGGACTGGCAAGGCTGGGCCTGAGTTACTACACCCAGGACCTGATCAAGGGTCTGGTGCTAATCTTCGCGCTGCTCATTTCGTTCTCGTTGCGGCGGCGGAGGAGGAAGGCGGCGTGAACGTGAGGTCATCGGCCGAGCAGTCGAACGGCTCGGTCCTGACCGCCGAGGCCGTGCCGGGTTACATCGCCGGGCGGCGAGCGCTCGCCGGACTCGTTGCCGCCGAGGGGATGTCCGTCACCGAGGTGGGCGACGGGAACCTGAACCAGGTGTTCATCTGCCGCGGTTCGGACGGCCGGTCGCTGGTCCTCAAACAGGCGCTGCCGTACGTGCGGCTGGTCGGCCCGTCCTGGCCGATGACCAAGGAGCGGGCAACCAGGGAGGCGGCCGCGATCACCGCGCATTCGGCGTTGTCGCCGGACGTCTGCCGGCTCATAGACTTCGACGCCGAGCGGCACGTGCTGGCGCTCGAGGACCTGACCGATCACACGGTGCTGCGGACCTACCTGAACGCCGGCGGTGATCACACGGGGGTCGCCGAGAGGCTCGGCAGCTACGTCGCCGACGTGGCATTCGGCACCTCGTTCCTCACCCTCGGCGAGGAGCAGTTCCGGCTGCGCGCCGCGGCCGGCATCAACACCGAGCTGTGTGCACTGACCGAGGATGTGATCTTCACCGAGCCCTTCCTCGGAGCGGAACGCAACTCGGTTCAGCCCGACGTCCAACCTGTGGTGGACGCCTTGCAGCGGGATGCCGCATGGACGGATGCGGCGATGGCGATGAAACTGCGGTTCCTGACGGTGCAGGAGGCTCTGCTGCACGGCGATCTGCACTCCGGCAGCGTGTTCGTGCGCCGCGGCGACCGCACCGGTGCGCCCGCGGGCATGGGCTCGGGTGGCCCGAACACCGGGATCCGGCCCGGACTCTCGGTGAAGACCTTCGACTCCGAGTTCGCGTTCTACGGACCGATCGGGTTCGACCTCGGGATGATGTGGGCCAACATGCTGGCGGCCGGGGTACGTGCCCTGGTGCTGGCCGACACCGGTCGCGGAGAATCGTTGCTGCGAACGGTTGCCGGCAGCTGGGACACCTTCACCGCCCGGCTGAGCCAGCTGTGGCCGGGACGGCATTCGGCCGAGAAATACCCCGATGCATTCCTCCGTCAGTGGCTCGCCGCCATCCGGGTCGACGCTCTCGGGTTCGCCGGGTGCGAGGCAGCCAGGCGAGTCATCGGGCTGGCGAAAATCAGCGACCTGGAATCGCTTTCCGGCGAAGAGCATCGGCGCACGGCCGCCGCGATCCTGCAGCTGTCCCGGCTGCTGCTGGTCGAGCGCGCCGATCTCGACTTCGGCCGGCTGATCGCGGCGGCGGAGCAGTTCTGCTCTGAATGACCTGCGCCCGAAGGACTGCAGCGGCCGTCCGATGACGGCTGCCACGGCCGACCTCGGCTACCGGTACACCTCGACGCATCGATGCCGCGGCTTGATGCGCTGATTGACGAAGGCACCGATGCTGTCCGCCGCCAGCATCGCCGCAAAGGTGCTGGCCGGCACCGCGAAGTACCGATAGACGTCGCCACTGCGGTACTCGATCTCCAGGACGTTGGTGGCCCGATCGTAGCCGACCGAGGCGAGGCTTTGGGAGGCAACCGGTGTGCGCTTCACGATCGGTGGCCTCAGCCGGTTGCGGGCGCGGGATCGAGCACCAGGAAGTCGTGCACGTTTGCCACCCGCAGGATCGTCCGGACAACCGGCGGCAGCCCCTCGGGCCTCTCGCGGTGCTCGAGCCTGGCGCTGGTCAGTCGGTGTTCGCGCCGCCGAGTCCGGATTTCGCAGCCGCCAGCGGCCAGCACGTTCTTGACCCAGTCGGCGTCCGGACCGTATGTCAGAGCAACCAGATAGCCGCCGTCCCGGACGAAGACGTTGATCGGCGTCCGGTACTGAGTGCCGGATCTACGGCCGCGGTGGATCACCACACCGAACCCGGGCATCCACGGCGCGACCCGCACCGTCACCCTGTTCAGGCCGGCCCTGTTCAGCCGGGCGATCCTGCGTCCCAGTGGCATGCTGGCGAATCTAGCGGATGCCGGCCGCACCGGCCCGCAGCGCGCAGCGCGCCGTTGACCGTGCACAATGGCGGCGACCGGTTATCAGACGACTGACCACCCCTAGCTGCGACCAAGAGGCGACATGCACAGCCGCTGGGACTTGAACTCCGCCCCCGACGACCCGCTGGGGCAGGCCGCCTACGGGGCGCGGCTGCTCGGCTCCGACCCATCACTGGTGCTGCACGGTGGCGGCAACACCTCCGTCAAGTCTTCTGCGAAGGACGTGACGGGCGAGGACGTCGAGGTGCTGTATGTCAAGGGCAGCGGCTACGACCTGGCCAGCATCCCGCCGGAGGGCTTCACCCCGCTGCGGCTGTCCCGGCTCCGTGAGCTGCTCGAGGTCGAACGGCTGACCGACCCGCAGATGGTGAACGAGCTGCGGTGCGCGCGCTTGGACGCATCGGCGCCCGACCCGTCGGTGGAGGCGCTGCTGCATGCGCTGCTGCCATTCCCTGCGGTGCAGCACAGCCACGCCGACGCGATCGTCACCCTGACAAACCTGGCCGACGGTGAAGCACGGATCAGGGACGTGTTCGGCGACGAGGTCGTCGTCGTCCCCTACGTGATGCCGGGATTCGACCTGGCGGCGACAGTGGCCCGGATGTGGCCGGAGGAAGCCGGACATTCCACTTTCGGTCTGGTGCTGCTCAACCACGGACTGTTCACCGTCGGTGCGGACACCCGGCAGGCCTACCAGCGCCACATCGGGCTCATCGACCGTGCCGAGCGGTACCTCGCCGAGCACGCCGCCGCTCCCGGAGATCTTGCGCCGCAGGAACTTCCGCAGGTGCCCGCATCAGAGCTGGCGCGGCTGCGGCAAGCGATCAGCGCGGCGGCCGGGGCCCCGATGATCGTCAGCCGCCATATCGACCCTGCGGTGGCAACATTCGTCGCCTGCGAGGACTTGGCCGAGATTGCGACCCGTGGGCCGGCCACACCCGACCACATCATCCGGACCAAGCTCGCACCGCAGATCGGCACCGACGTGGACGCCTACGCCGGTCGATACCGGCAGTACTTCGCCCGCAACTCCGAGCGGCGATCATCATCGGACGGCTCCGCGCTGACGCCGCTGGACCCGGCGCCGCGGGTGGTGCTGGATCCCCGGCTCGGCATGCTGACCGCCGGCCGGCAGGCCAGGGACGCCGACATCGCCGCCGACATCTACCACCACACCGTCGACATCATCACCGCCGCGGAGCGGCTCGGAGGTTACCTCGCGCTGCCGGAAGCCGACCTGTTCGACGTCGAGTACTGGGACCTGGAGCAGGCGAAACTGCGCAGGGCCGGAGACCCGCCGATGTTCGCCGGCCAGATCGCGGTGGTCACCGGCGCTGCCTCGGGCATCGGCAAATCCTGCGCGGCGACACTTCTGAAGGCCGGAGCGGCAGTCGTCGGCATGGACATGTCCGGCTCGGTCGCCGACACCCATTCCGGCGCAGGCTATCTCGGCGTCCAGGTGGACGTCACCGATCCTGCCGCGGTGGATGCTGCGCTGCTGCAGGGCGTCGAGCGATTCGGCGGCCTGGACATGGTGATTGTCAGTGCCGGGGTGTTCGCCGCCAGCGCTCCGATCGCCGAGCTGGATGCCGACGCCTGGCGCAAAACCATGTCGGTCAATGTGGATTCGGTGGCGATGTTGTTCCGCTCGGTGCACCCGCTGTTGGCTCTGTCGCCGTCCGGCGGTCGGGTGGCAGTGATCGCCTCGAAGAACGTCCCGGCGCCCGGCCCCGGAGCGGCCGCCTACTCGGCATCGAAGGCCGCGCTCACCCAGCTGTCCCGGGTGGCTGCCCTGGAGTGGGCGACCGAGGGCATCCGGGTGAACGTGATACATCCCGATGCGGTCTTCGACACCGGGCTGTGGAATGCGGATCTGCTCGCCGAGCGGGCCGGCCGGTACGGCATGACCGTCGAGCAGTACAAGCGCCGGAACCTGCTGCATACCGAGGTTTCCAGCTCGCTGGTGGCCGCTGCCGTCGTCCGGTTGTGCTCCGACGAGTTCGCCGCCACCACCGGCGCCCAGGTTCCGGTCGACGGTGGCAGCGACCGGGTGGTCTGAACTGCCGACAGCCGCTGACGGCTCACCGCGTTCGCAGCACCGAGAACTGGAACCGCCCCTCAAGGAAGTACGTGCGGGAGGCCAGTACCGCGACCGCATCCGAGGTGTAATGGACTTGGTCTAGCAGCAGATACACGGCGCCGCGCGGCCGTTCACCCCAACCGACGTTCCGTCCCCCGGTCGCATGGATCTCGGCGATCGCCGTCGTTGCCTGTGTGCCGTTGGCGGACAGCAGCTGGAACAGCGACCCGGTCGCCGAGGACGGCTCGAACCCGGCCGGAAGTACCGAAGCCGGAATGGCATCGTAGGAGAAGGCCACCACTTCGCCGTCGGCAAGTACCGCGCGTTCGGTGGCGAACACCGACGCTCCGGCTTCGCAGTGCAGATCGTCGGCCTCGGCCGCCGTTGCAGTCCGGAACAGCGCGGTGTGGTACCGCATCTCCGGTTCCAGTCCATGCGATCTGATCGTCTCGGACATGGAATGCAGTTCCTGCAGCCCGGTCTTGATCTCACGGCCGAACGGGGTAACGAAGGTGCCGATGCCGTGCCGGGTCTTGGTGCGGCCCTGGGACTCCAGCAGTTGCAACGCCCCGCGGACGGTGCTCCGCGACACGCGGTACTCCACGGACA
>JAABUS010002936.1_pt1 | contig 29618 bp, 27 predicted proteins | sample 5560161 | NCBI WGS metagenome assembly JAABUS01 (sample SAMN10711885, study PRJNA513376) | rock metagenome | isolation source: Antarctica rocks | place: Antarctica: Victoria Land, Trio Nunatak nord | collected 2016-01-04
AGTAGATAGATTGTGTGAGTATTTCTAGATTAGTATTGAAAGAATAGGGTGAACAGTATTACATATGGTGGAATCTATGCAGATTGTAGAGAGAAGCCGTAGGCTGCTCTACCTATATACTGCTAACGTGGCTGAGTCGCGACGCGCGGCCTTTCCCCTGACGCTAGTCTACGAAGAGCTGCTAGGGACGAGCCTGCCATCGCACTTCTCAACACTCTCACTCGATGCTTGCGAGTTTCTCAGCTTTCACTGCTTTTCAGTCTCAGTTGTTCAATGAATCTCTTGAAGTTCTGCCGAGGTAGTGGCTTGATCAATTCGTCTGCTATCATATCTTGACTAGAGACGAAGTTCACTGAGATCTGATTCTTCTTGTGCAGATTCCGAATGTGATGATAAGCGACGTCAATGTGCTTCGACCGTTCGTGAATATGAGCATTCTTAACCAGCATAAGAATCGCTTGATTATCTTCTTTGAGCTGCGTGAATGAGACAGATTGATGAGTAATCTTCTCAAGAATATCGACGCGACTGTGACTGATGCTCAAGTACTTTGTCAGGTTCATGTTCTTGAGCACTTGACTGATTCATAGACTCTTCTTGACGCAGGTTGATAGAGTCATGTACTCTGCCTCGATGATCGATGTGACAACGAACTTTTGCTTTCGACTCATTCAGAAGACTGATTCTTCATCAAGCATGTAGATGTAGACGAGAATCGACTTGCGATCTAGTCTGTCTGAGACGTAGTCTGAGTCAGAGTATTCTACTAACTTCATGCTTTCACTGACTTCGTACGTGATGCCTAGATCAATGATGAAACGAACGTATTACATCAACTTCTTCAAGGCGTGTTCATGATGTTCTGCAGAATCGCTGAGATATTGACTTAGTTGATTGAGAGCAAAGACGATGTCGAATCGAGTGTGAATTGCAGCATACATGAGACTTCTCATGACTTGTTGATACTCATGCTGATCGATTCTCACGTCTTCGAATTCAGCTGAGCGAAGAGCATCATATTCATTCATTGAAAGATCTGTTGCCTTGTGCTTGTCTTGCTTCATGTTGAGTCTCTTGAGAACGTCATGAAGATAGTGAGTTTGATTCATTCGTAAGGTTCGTGCCTTTCTGTTGCGAGTGATTTGAATATCAAGAATCTTCTTCATTTCTCTCAGATTCTTGACTTTGAAAACACATCGAAACTCATGCTTAAATCATTTAATGTTGCTCAATGATTTGCAGATGATGACTATGTTGTCAACGTATAGTAGCAACATGATTTCTTTTGATTTATGAATCAGAAGGCATGAGTCTGCAGCGCATTGTGCGAAGTAGAGTTCAGACAGCGCTGTTACACAACGATCATGTCAGTCTCATGCAGCTTGCTTGAGATCATAAAGACTTCGAAGAACTCTTAAAACACAGTCAGATTTGACTTTCATCTCAGACGAAGAGAACATGTAGATGATTTCTTTGAGAAACGACTCAGTAAACGCATTGTTCACATCGACTTGATGAAGTTCAAGATCTTTCATTGTCGCGATAGCTAAAAAGACTTGCAGAGTGTCAAACTTGACGATTGACGCGAAAGTATTCTCGTAGTCAACTTCATGAATTTGAAAGAAATCTCTGATCACTAGTCTTGCCTTCAGTTTGTCAAGAGAATCATCGACGTGCATCTTTGACTTGAAGATTCATTTGCTTGTTACGATGTTGATCTTTTTGAGCGACACTTCTTCTTGTCAGATTTCATTGACGACTAGTGTCACAAGTTCTGCGTTGATCGCTTCTTTTCAAAGTTTCTCTCAAACTGAGTTCTGCACTGCGTTTTTGTAAATGTTCAACGTGAGAATTCTTACTGTCTTAGAAGAGTCGAATTCATTGACGTTGAATAATGCTCATGACATGCTTGCGTCACAATCACTCTCATCATTGTCAGCTTTCTCTGTGACGAGTTAAATCATCATAGCTCGCAAGATCTTGAATGCGCGATCTTTCAGTTGTTGATCTTCGCTGTCTCTTTTTCTCTTTGAAATAACTACATGCAGAAATGTTTGAACTGCTGACTTCAACATGCTTGATGTGAAGACTTTCTGAGTGATCTGAACATTCAAGTGAATTTCGCGATCATCTGACGTTTGTGACGTGATCTTGAATAGTGCATTCAAGTTGATCGCAATAGTCTTCAGTGCATTAGTTGATTCAGACGAAACGTCAATCATGAGAGCGTCAGATTTTGAAACGTCAGTTGACACGTTATTCTTTGATGATCTTCTCACAGATCTTCGCTCTGAAAGAATGTTGAATATCTGTTTGCGAAGTCGCAAGTTCATGTCTTCATTCTTTTCATCTTCAGCGAACTTGACAGCGTGACTCTTGATGACTCGATCGAGATCTGAGACTCAAAGACAATATTGCTTATCGATGTCTTTCACATATTTCATGAATGTGTCAAGTCTGTCTCTGTTCATGAATTTGTCTCGTCTGTCTTCGATTGACAACGACTTGAGATCGACGTGCAAGTAGCATTTGCATTCTCATACTTGTACATGATCAATTGAGAGCTTGATTTCGATGAATGTCTTCTTCGAAGTCGTGAAAGCTTCGTCAATCAAGAGTCTTGTAATGATTCAATTTCGCAGATAAACATCTGTTTTTGCAGCTTCTGCTCAGAACTTAATGAGAAGTTCAGCATTCTTGATCATGACTTGCATCAAGTTTTCTGTGATGTGTATGACTTTTTCGACTACTTTATTTTGAATTGACATGTGTGAAACAATGTATTGAGAAGCAATGTCAACTGATGAGCATCAGCTATTCAAGATGACTTTAAGTTTCGTGACGTTGTCGCTGCGTACTGAGAGAAGTCTGACATCGCTGTGAAGCTCTACGCTGAGTTTTCATTTTCGCAAAGCATCTGATGCATCAAATCATTGCTTCAAAGAAATGCATCAAGTCTTTCTGAAGTGATTGTTCACTATCTCTAGAAAGTACGACTCACTATTGAGAAACAACGATAGTGATTCACAGATGTCTATGAAGATGAGAATCAAGATACTTGTCTTTCGATCACTGATGTTGTGTTCTCGTTTGTTGATGAACTTGATGAGCGCACATATCTCACACACATTCTCATGACTGTCGTTGATGAGAATAGGTTTTTTCAGAGTGATGATCTTATGAAGCTAACGAAGCTTTGCTGATTCGAGATGAGCGAAACAATGATGTCACAGCTTGTACAACTTGAAGCTTTTGTCATTTGCGAAGCTAAGTTGATCGTGATCAACTTCGACCTCGTTCTCATGATGAATCACGTTAGTGTGAGGCGCAGAATGATCTAGATTCATTGAATCATCAAGATTTATTGAACTGTGCATCGCTGAAAATGCTGATGAGATGTCACGCTGCATAGCTGATAGTAATACAAATTCATCAAGATCGTTTGCAATTCTCTCTACTATGTAAACGTCTTTGCATTCTAAAGTCTCAATCATCTGCTTTTCTCGCTTGTCGTGCATGTACAGATCTTTATCATCAAAGCTTTCTTGCAGATCTTTCTTACACATTCTTCTTTCAGAAAGAAGATTCATCTCGAGCTTAGAAACATGAAGAACAGAGAACAGCTTGACTGAGTTTTCGTGACGATTTCGCATGACTGCTGTGTCACAGTGATTAACATACAATTTCTTCTCTTCAACTTTGATGATACGTCTTTTAATGCAAATTAGAGACTTACTAAAAAGTCGAAGTTGATCAGTCATGTGCGAGAAAACATCAGAGTCTGCAACTCAGTCGAATTCAGAAATCTTACTGACAATGTTCTTTGACAGAGCTGCAATATTCTCGCTCTCTTCGTTCTCATCGTTTTCATCATCGTCAGAGATTTCAGAGTCGCTTTTCGCGTTGTAGACTCTGTGCTTCTTGTATTTGCTCTTCAGAAGCTCAGCGAGAGTTTGAAGATCATCAGCGCTCTTGTGCTTTGTTTTGTCTTTGTCTTTGCGTTTCTTCACAAGCTCTTGAGCTGCAGACAGATGAGAGCAATCGACTAGATGATGTTTGTCTTCACAGAGAAAACATCTTAGAAATCGACGACGCGATTGATCGCTGTTGAAGTCTGAGAAGTGTTTGCAACAATGACTGATTTTGCGTTTGTTCTGCTCTCGATCAGTACGCTCGCGTTCGTTTTCTCGCTTGACTCATAGCGCAGTCTCTGTTGTCTTCAATTGTGCTTTCTTCTCTTGTAGCTTTTGAAGTTCTCTCTCAACGTCTGACTTGTTCTGCGCATCAATGATGTCTTGAATGATCATGTATTCATCTGACAGCGATTGAAGTAAGGCTTGAAAGCGACGTTCTGACTTGAATAGATCGCTTATGTCATTCTGTGTTGCGACGATCTTTTGAGTCAGCTTGACGAGATGTGTTCATGTCTTTTTAATAGAGATATTCGTCGACATTCTGTAGTCAATAAAGTTCATCAGATATTGTCTTTCAGTGATTTGTAGCTTCTCTTTGTATTTGTAGCTCAGAGCATCTCAAACCTCTTTTGCTGACATCTTGTCTGCAGTGTGTTCTTGATCGTCGATGATGATGCAGATGATCAGTCAGTAGTGAGCTTTTGCATCGATCTTTTGACTTTCGAAATCGAGAGATTGAATTTCGCTGATGATGTCGATGATGCTGTCGAGTATGTTCGAGTCAGACTTGTCTTCAATGACGAATCACAAGTCTTTCTCAATGAGTCATCTCTTCATGAGAGAAAATCATTGATCGCAGTTCTCGCAAGTGAGAATGAGAACAGATCGTCGTTTGACGAAGAAGTCATCGAAGTTCATGACGTTGATGTAGACTCAGCTTGTTGTTAAAATCGAAGAATAAAATAAGAATATTAGATAGATTGATGAGTGAAGTGAAGAGAATGTAATCTCGTCAGTGATGATGAAAATTTTATGCGTTCTTCGACGCGTTCAAGTATGTTTATTTGTTCGCTTTCTTAAGAACTCGTAGTAGACTGTTGATTTGATGTGAGTGCTTATTTATCTTCTCGTAAGATGCGTAGTAAGCTGTCAAATTTCACTGAACTTCTCTAAGTCAGTGTACTTATTTGTCTTCTCGTGAGACGCGTAGTAAGTGATCGTTGATTGCTCGTTTGAATAAGTCTTGTATTGAGTTGTCGAGCATCAAATGCTTAGAATGTTTCAACCTAATTACGTTGAAAGCTTCTTGCTAATCGAGACTCATAATCTATTGAAAGAGTAGAATGAACAGTATTACATATGATGAAATCTATGCAGATTGTAGAGAGAAGTCGTAGACTGCTCTATCTATATACTGCTAACGTGACTGAGTCGCGACGCGCGATCTTTTTCCTAACGCTAGTCTACGAAGAGCTGCTAGAAACGAGTCTGTCATCACACTTCTCAACACTTTCAATAATTAACTTAATTTCTATTGAGACACGCATGAGCTCAACTCGCTCTTACTAATAACTCTAATTCTATTTCTGTCGAAGCACGCATGATCTCAACTCGCTCTTACTGATAACTCTAATCTTAATCTTAACTTAATACTCGCTCTTGACTTTTTTATTACTTAAACTTTATCTCATACTTAAACTTAAACTCTGTCTTACTTTCTCATTCTTGTTATTCATTTCTAACTTTATCTTTTACTAAAACTTAAATTTGAACCTATCTCTTGAAATTCAATCTCTGATACTCACAAAAACACTATCACTTCATTTCAATTTCTAACTCTGCTAAATTCAAAATTCTAAATAACTTTTCTGCTTTCAATCTTTCTTGATTTTCTTTTCTTTTCTTTTCAAACTTTTTCTCTTTCTTTTTCTTCAATTCAATTTCTTCTGCTTCTATTTCTTCTTTCAAATTTAATTTATTCTTGATCTTTTTTTTCACTTTTTATTCGTTTATATCTTTCTACTTTTCAACTCTTAATTCACTTTATTCATTATTTATGCATTTAACTTTAATCTTATACACTTATATTTATTATTACTACATGCAATCGACTATTATGCACTTGTATCTTAAATTTCTACATTCAACTTACTATTTATTTACTTTTCAATCTTTTCTTTCTTTCTAAATATCTTAAAACCTCTTTCACATTCTTTATATTCAACTTTCTCTCGCTCATTCAATCTTGCAATCTTTCTGCAAAACTCTCATCTTGAACAAATATCAAAAATCTACTCAATTTCTAACTCTTGTTTTTAAATTCAAACTTTGATACTCATAAAATAATTATTGCTTAATTTTATATTCTAACTCTGCTTTGTTTTAAATTCTATCTCTGCTTCTAATCTTTCTTGAATTTTATTTTATTTTCTTTTTTACTTTTACTCATTCTTTTTCTTCTGTTCAATTAATTCTGCTTCTATCTCTTCTTAAACCTTCAATTTAATCTCTGTCTTTCTTCTCAATCTTTTATTCTTTATTTCTTCGACTTTTCAACTCTTCATCAACTTCATTCATCATCTACTGCATGCAATACACTTTTACATACTTTTAATACATTTAACTCTATTCTTATACACTTATATCTATTATTACTACATTGAATTTATTATTCTACATTTCTCTATATTCTTACTGCATCTAATTCACTTCTTTGTATTATTACTACATTTAACTAACTATTATACACTTATATATATTATTACTACATTCAATCTACTATTATTCACTTATATATCAAATTTCTACATTCAATTTACTATTTATTTACTTTTCAATCTTTTCTTTCTTTCTTTTACTTTCTGCCAATATTTCCCTAATATCTTTCATGTCTTCAACCTCTTTCATTTCTTTCTTCTTCTCAAATATCTCAAAACCTCTTTCTGATTCTTTATATTCAACCCTCTCTCGCTCATTCGATCTTGCAATCCCTCTGCAAATCTCTCATCTTGAACAAATATCAAAAACCAACTCAACATCATATTCGTATACTTACATTTCCTCTCCCCCGCCTTCAACCTTCATCCTCTCTCTTCTTTTTCGTTTTCTTCCCATCGATTGCACCATGCCTGTGGCACAAAACACCATCTACAACCCCCGAAATCCTCCATCGTCTTTCACTCTCGAATCAATTTCTTCATTGTCTGATACTTCGCAACTGTGTCATTCGGCTCTTGACAATAAAATATCGGATGCATGTTACTTCAACTTTCATTCTCCGTGCACATCGGGCATAATCCTTTCATCTTTTCCAACTCCCGGGACAATTCCTCCGCTTCCTCGCTCTCCTCTCGCTTCTGCTTATTTCGTCCAACTCGAATACTTAATCGCTCATGCTGCTGACTGTCGTATTCCTGTCGCTTCATCAAATTCAACCCTCTTTCGTCCTGCATCGACGACCTTCTCTCCTTCTCCTGAACCGCATCCTCCATCATTTCCTCCTCATTCAACCCCATCATCTCATTGCACACGTCACACTTCTCTTCCTCCTCTTCACACCCCCTTCGATCCTCCCGCCCATCCAAATACTCATTCAACATCACTCGTCGACATGATGCTTCCGTGTCATCCTCGCCACCCTTGATGAACCTCGTCACTCATCCCATCTCTTCAATTCTCCACCCTTCCGCTGACCTCGCTCCTCGGCCCTCTTCTTTCCATATCACTATCGCCTGTGATGATAATCCGTCTCTCCCTGCTCGTTCACTCTCCTGAGCATAATCCAACATACTGCGGGGCTCGTCTGCATGAATGATGGCTCGAATGTCGGGTATGTCGATTCCTAAACCCAATGCACTCGTTGCCACAATCACCCTCTCGCCATCATCTCGAAACTCTTTTAACTTTTCATCTTTCTGTTCCGCGTCATGATAATAAACCTCACAATTCAACGCTTCCGCCAATTCCTTCACCTTCCTCACGCTGTTACAATACACCACCGTTTTCCCCTCGGCATAACCTCTCATCACCCTCTGGATCATCTGAACAACGAATCCTTCTTCCTCCTCTCGACCATCACCCTTGACTTTCACCACTTGATATTTCACATTCTTTCGAACCGTCCTGGCTCGAAACAACGTTACCTTTGTCTCCTTGAAATTCATTCTTCTCCACAACTCTTTTTCTTTGCTGAGCGGCAACGTCGCCGTCAACAAAATCATCTGCGCCTCCACGTTCACCAAATCCCCCAACTGCTGCATCTGCCGCCGGAAATTGTGTTGTTCATTTAACATCACGTGACATTCATCAATCACAATCCGGTTCAAAACCTGCGTGGCTCGCAGTCGATTGATAAACGTTCGAAACCCGTCACTCACCGTCGATTCCGGCGTCACGAATACAATATTCACCGCATCCGGTGGTCGTCTGCTGTTCCACTCGGCACACGTGATGCTCATACCCTCGCATCGTTGCTTCATATCCTGCCTCAATGCGATCAACGGCACCACGACGATGCTGGTGCCGCCCTGACTGCACCATGCCGGCAACATGAACAACAAACTTTTCCCTTCCTCGGTGGCCATGACAACCATCACTGAGCTCTTTCCCGCCATTATGGCCTCGATCGCCGGCTTCTGCACCCCTCGGAAACGACTGTCAACACTCATGACTCGCTTCAATTCATTCTCGATCGTGATGCTTCGCAATCGCTTCCATCGGTGCATTCTGCCCTCTTCCGCTTCACTTTCAAACGTTGTCATCTTTCTCTTTCTTTCCTGACTGTTCTCGATGTTCACGGCTGATTCAAACCCCAAAAACCGATGCCACATCTCGCTGCATTCCCGGAACTTCTGCCGCTTGCTGGCAACCTCGCCACTTCGTTCCATGATCCCCCGGGCATATATCATTCCCGCTACATGCGCCGTATGCCCCGCCTGCAAATCCATCACCTCGTCCTTTTCACCCTCCTGCCAATCACCATCTTCATCGTCCTCATCCATTCGAAATGCCTGCCCTCGCATATATCTTCGGCTGATTCCAATCGCCAACTCGCGATACGACTGAATCGTCATCTCAAACCTCAACCCTACCAAACTCTCACGCTTCATCACCTTGCGCATTCTCTCCGACGTCCACTTCTTTCCATCGGGATCGGCCGGCCACATGTATGCTGATACCTCATCCTTCTTCCATACTGCTGCCTCCAAACGCTGCTGGAACGACAACACCAACCACAAATAATACATCATCAACTCTCCCACCTCTCGGGGCAAATATCGATGAATCACCTTGACATCTCCGCTGATGGTATAACCCTTGTGATATCTCGTCACGAACACTATCAACCCATCTTCCACAAACACATTTCGATGTTCCCCTTTGATGGTATTGCTGTGTCGAATGCTCAACAACTCTGGCGCTCGTGCTGGCTGCTCACCGGTAACGTGGATTAACATTAACAACTTCTCCCTATACTCCATCACTTGATGCATATATCCTTCAATCCCGACTCGGTTCCATGTCAATCCTCGCCCTGGTTTGATGAACTTGCGCTTGACATTCTCGTTCTGACCGATTCGATTGTACAACCACCATTTCCCATCAACTTCGAATCGATTTCGCGCATCCTGAATGAAATTACAACCCGGGGTGTTCTCAATCGGATTGTCTCTCAACAACTGCCATGGAATCCTGAGCGGCTTGAAACCGTCATCTTCAAAAATCAAATCCTTCATCAACATACGTCGCGTCTCAACCACCAACTCGTGAATCATGCCTCGAAACTCGCCCATGCTGAACTGAATACTCTTGTACAATATCTGATCCTCCACCCAATCGATATGACCTTCGCTCGTGGTATTGTAATGAATCTTTAACCCATACGTTCTCAAATCCAACATCCATTGCATGGGACCGTGACTGCCTCGCACCATGAATCGATTCATCATCTTGATGACACATTCCAAACACCCTGGCACGATAACTTGATCGGCTTCTTGGCTTGAACTGCTGCTTTGACTGTCTCGGCTGCCGGGCCTGCTTCGATCAATTTCCTGCTGACTCATCTCCAATCCTTGCTGAATCACCATGAATCGACTGATCTTGATCATGGCAGACAATATGGGGGGATAATTACCTGCATCACCATGAATCGACTGATCTTGATTGTGACGAACAATACGGGGGGATAATTACCTGCATCCATCCATCCATTTTCTTGAACCCCCAAAACCGTCAATGCGCACACCAACGGGGTATCATACTCCTTGCGTGTGATGCGATGGTCCAATAATGCTATACAAAAATTCAAACATGCCTTTTGAATTATTGTTAACTCGGGATTGTTGTCTTGGTCGGAATCTTGGCTGCTTTTACTACTCTCCTCCACCGATTCTGCTTCTTCCTCCTCATCGAAACCCTTCTCATTCTTCTCCCTAACTACCTTCTTTGCGACTCTGAATAATCGCTTCCACATGCTCCGTTGCATCTTATTGAATTTGTACTTGGGACTAACCCAGTCATGCGCTCTCTTGGTTCGAATCATGAACATTAATATCTGCTTCCATGGCCGACTGTAATTGCTCAACCCCTTGACATTCATATATGGCTGCAATGGCTGATACCGGGTTTGATGCTTCTCGGTGCGGATGGCCTTCATGCGAACGAACACGCCGACTCGGGACACCACCGACTGCTGGCAATGCTGGATCAAACTGTTCATGGCATTCCAAATGACGGTGGCAATGGGTTCGGCCTCGGGATCCGGCTTATCCACCGATGCGATTAATTCTTCTCGGTCCAACCCCATCAAATACGTATGCCATCCGGCTCTCTCTAACCATGGGTTAACCTCGTTGACCCAACCTTCCTGAACCACCCGTTGCTCCTTCTCTTTAATCGTGTCAATGACCTTGTCCATTTCTTTTCTGGCCAAATCCCATGCTGACATTTGATCATCCTCGTCAACATGTGCGACACCGGTTTCTCCCCTCACTTCAACATACTGCGATCCATGTCCCTGAACGAAAAACCGCTGGCATACGACGGTTTTCCATGCCTTCGGTGCATCATTTCTTCCCTGTCTGATTTGACGGCTCTTGCTTGGGCGCCCTCGCTGCGTCTGTTGCTTCCATCCATGTCTCTGCTTGCAATGGGTCCGCATGAACTTGACATTGCGACATATGTATCGACAATTCTCTGGCGCCAACTGACATATTAAACCATCCGTGCAAATCTCCAACTCCGATACTGCGCTATCAACATAATCGGGCACCTCAAACTCCATGGGATACTCGATCAAATCCAATGATGCTTCCTCAATCGCAGCCATCAAATCCTGAACACGCTGAACAATCCATCGATGCTTCGGGCTCTGATAATGCGCCTTGACTTGCGATGGCCATATCGCATGCATACACTGCTTACATGTAACAATGCGATACTTCTCTAAATATGTAATTGATTCCATGATTGCGATGCTGAATGGTGTGATTAATGAACAGCGATCGGGCATTTTCCTGAAGTTTTGATGTTCGTGAGCTTCCGGGAGCGACCGGCGCTATCAAAAGCCTTCAAACCCCCAATCTTGCGCATTTTTCCTAAAATGCAGATTGACGTTGTTGAGCTTCGTATTGAAACCGGGAATATATCTGACTGAAACGGAGAAGGCCTGAAATTTTGAAGAAAATCGGCCAAGAAAGTAAAATGGTAGTCAGCCTCCGAAAACAATGGTAGGCAGCCCCCTGCACCCAGATTCTCGCTTAATTCCCTCACCAAAATCAATGGTAGTCAGGGCTGCCTACCAATACCCATTTGGGTTAGGTGCTTCCCCATCATATTCCCCGGCGAGCCCATTACCACTGCTGGTAGGGCTGACCACTGCTCCTAGGGCTGAAAGCTTCCGATAGGGCTGACCACTGCTTCTAGGGCTGAGCATATGGAAGCAGGTAGGCCCCGAGGCATCAACATTCCCAACCCCATTTCCTAGGTCAAACCTCGATCCTTTTCAATTATTTCTGAAGCATTGAACTCAGCTAAATCAGAGCTACAATTATGCCTCCCAAAGTATGTCAGGTAGTCAATGCGCATATGTTGATCCGGGCGGGGAAAGGTGGTGGCAGGCGAGTGTTCAGTCAATCAGCGCATTGAGCCTCTCCAACCTCATTGACTAGGTCAAACCTCAATATTATTCAATTATTTTGACGGCGTTTGAATCGCCTGACTCAGGGCTACAATTATGTCTCCCAATGTATGTGGGGTAGTCAATGCGCATTAATCAATTCGGACGGGGAGAGAGTGGCAGCTGCGGGACCGGTTCACCAACGAACGCAGTGAACATCATCTTTTCCCTCAGCTGCGACTTTACAACCACCATGAAACTCACAAATGCGAAGAGAGCATATTATAATTTCGAAGCAGCTCTACAATTTGAGCCCAAAATCTTTTGAAAATTCGAGAGGGAACCTAATTAGACCCTATTGCGAAAATAAATGAACCCTACCCCCCATTCTGAAATGTGCGCCCGCTCGGTAAAACATGAGCACTAACAAATAAATGAACCCTACGTAGGGTTCAATTACTCATTAAGGATAGAAGATACAGCCAATCATCCATCCCCTTATCTTTTCCCGCCAATCTCATTGAAAAACTCGCTTTTTCAAAACAAACCAGACTCCTTGCTCGTCTCGGCATGCATGAGGCTGCATGTCATGCATAAGAGAATAGTCATCCAACGGAACCTGGTACCCAAAATGCCCAAAAAAATCGGGATTGCCACTATCAGCTCGCCATCTTCCTCCAAAACCCCCCGTCTTGTAAACCATGTTCCAAACTCCCCCTTTTTTACTAAGAGAGAACGATTCAAAGAGTCAAATATAAAGTCTTTCGCGTTATCATCAATGCATGCCCTACACCAGAGATTTTTGCACTTGGAATTTTGCGTTTGCTTGGCATGTTTGGCGATACCTCAATCCTCTCTGTTCGAACCCATTTTGTATATGCGGTCCCTAACAATTCGGTGCCTAACAGTTCGGTCCCTAACAGTTCGGTCATACTTCGAAAGAGTAATATTTTGGTGCTGCGGTTTACTAATCTCGCGCATTAAATCCAACTTCGTGGACTCTTCGTTGATACTATAGAAGCATTCTCTCGAATCATGGCTGCAATGATTGCAAGACGGTCTACTTCCCTCGCACTAGAGGCGGACAGTTCAGTCACTCCATATTATCAAGAACGAAGGAGAAATCAAAATACCTTGGTCCAATTCCTTAGGCAGGGAACACAAGCGATTGGAACCCCTAAAAAATCTGCGGTGATTCGGGCCACTAAGTCGTCAAAATTTGTATTCTCCACCTCAGTGAATTTGGTGGCGGATAAGCCCGTCCCTAGCAGATTTGATGACCTCACAAACCCAATGAAAGAAACGACGACATTGTCAAGCAATAGGTCCCAAACGGCTACTGATATAGACAAGATGATTAGCGTCGAATCACTCTGGTAAATACCTTCGATACGGGCAAACTTGACCAGAGCCGGAATCGACTTGAACCATTCTGTCATATCGCTTGTTTCGAGGGTTTGGTCTTCCTTCAAAGACACTATCACAGAACCAATTTGTAAGTTCAGTACACTTCACAGGCAGTAGAATCTGAAAGCAAGCAAAGAATCGAGCCACAGCAAGTCTTCTCTAAACCTTCATATATTTGACTCACTGGCCAAGAGTCAATATGAAATATGCAGAGATCTGAAGTGAACGCGTGGAAAATTCAAGAACTTTGATATACCTGATATAAGGACCTTTGGACTCTTGAACTTATCATCAGGCCACAGATTGTGAAGCGATGATTGGCTGAACTCAGTTGAGGTTGCGTGAATTCAAGTTGAGCCAGGTGATGACGAGATTGAAAGACGAAAATTGTGATTTGATGTACTCGATATATTTGAAAGCTTTAGATAAGATAAAGGGGCAAGCTCGATACTTCTCTGCTTTGCCTCGTTCGCAAGAAGAATATATACTGAAGTTCTTCTATGTTCGTGCGAATCAGCATTGTTGAATCTGAACTTCCAATACTTGATTCTGAATGAGATGTCAGTCAAACACTGACGATGAACCATCCTAAATGAAAATTCTGAATAGTCATTGCACAATAGTAAGCTCGTGAAATGTTCACTTGCCTCGAAAGAACTTTATTATGAAGCACAGCAACTGAAAATGAAGTTTCATGACTCAAGTATTTGAGTTCATCAATAAGACTGCGGGTAAAAGAATGTTGATCTACACCAGAAGCCATGGTCTCAAAGTCACAGGCAGCTATTACTTCCGTGATGTCACTGCCTGAGCTTTCAGCAGAGCTTGCTGCAGCACAACAATTCAGGAGTATGAAAGCATCTGATTCAGCTTCTTCGAGCATCGTCTGAAGGGCGAACCACCTGACGACAGGAGATTCTGGCTTGTCGATGCTGAAACAAAGTATTATCATCTTGTTTCGAAGATATTAAGGAATGAAAGTGAGCATTAGATCGATTGTAACTCTTCCTCTTCGACAAGTCGACTTTCCCATCTTCTGCGGAAACGGGATTGTACGAAGAAGCTTACCATGACCATACACACTGGCGATTATCATTCATATCACCATGGCCCCCGTAGTAGACTATGAGGAGGCTGTCCTTGCTATCATGTTCTTCAATGAATCTCAAAAGCTTGGACGCAAGCAAATTATGCGATTCATTGCTCGGAATCTTTCATTCCTCCGTATTGAAACAATAAGTATCACAGAAGACACTTCGAAGTTCGGCCACTGTTCTCAGCTTAGCGATACTGATACCTCTCACAATTCTGCACTTCTCAATGAAAGATAACAAGTAACGATCGTGTTGACTGTCGAGGCATGCGGCCACGGACCGATTTAGGTACCGATTAGTCGCTCTGCCAGGATCTAAACCGCTTCTCCTTCCCCATTGTCGGGCCTTGGTGCTAAACAATCGCACTTGTAGAATATGTGGGACTTGAGTAAAAAAAAGTATCGTTGTGCAACGTTACCTTCGGTAATGACGCCCAAATTATCTTCCACTCAGCTAAGAAGGAGCACATGAACCTCGCTGTATCGCGATTTGCCTTTATTGGGGAAAGCGCCAGCTACGGCATTAGTAAGGTTTTCTCCGAAGGCTTTGAGATCCTTGATGTGGTATTTGGCGAGCGAGATGTCGTGTGTCCGCTCTTTTGGTTTCGAATCCATCTCGCCGTACTGGAGAATCTGTGTACAATTACTTTCGTTGTTGATAGCAGGAAATGAGTTCGATAGCTTTACGAGTATGCGTAAATCCACGCAGAAGTTTCGAGAACTGGCGAGGCAGTCCTGACGAGAACACAGCCCCGCAGTAAGTCTCAAAGCCTTGAGCTTGGGGGATTGGATTGGCTGTGAAGCGAGAAGTGCTGGGGTCAAGACGGGAGATGCCGCGATTGGACACCTACAGGCTACACGCTGGCAAAAATAGGCATCAAATTTGCTTCTAACTCATCTATATCGCTTGATAGTCAAATGGAAAATTCGCTCCAGATATGCTCCATAGGTACCCAAGCACCCTTCCAAACACCTTACATGGCTCTTTACCAAGCCCTTAACTTGTAAGCGGAATTACAGTCTTTGGACTAATTTCCATATCTTTGCTACGGACTAATGAATTGTCGATTAGTGGTGAACATAGCTATCAGGTGGTCAGACTCTGCTGATGATGCCCGAATACTCGTATTTACCCCTCAGTCGCGCAAACGGCTCAGTCGCGCACGCTAATTTAGCGCCCCCACGAGAATATACCTACCTCACCCTTCGAATCATTAACGATTGCTTGTACCATCTCCTAGCATCTTTATGAATTTATATATGTTAAATATGATATGTACGTATATATATGAGCTTTTGAAAGCGCTTTAAGCACGGTTTCGAGACGGTTTTATGACCCTTCCACTGCGAGATGTGACGATCCGTCACCTGAAGGGGTTGCCTTCTAGGGGTTGATCAACCAGGGCGCGTGTTCTTTGACTAAGCGAGGCTGAAACCCTATCGGGCTTAGCGCCCGCACAACCTGTGTACATAGGCGTGCGACCTCAGGCACTTTTTCTTCTTCAGCTTAGTATTTGCAATACACCTTGAACGTTACGATCTCTGCGCCTCGGCCACTGCGTGATTCCTGCCATCACACGAGACATTTGAATAACTGGAGCCACCTCTTTTGCCTGTTCCACGCCCCTAAACGGCATCTGAACCTGCTTTCGATGTCTTCTTACTGGCCCCGGCGACGAAATTCTCACCGGGCTGGTGAGCGTTGAAGATAGAAGAATAGGCCGAGTTGAAGAATTCTTCATAGACCTGGATTTGATAGGACTTCGTTGATTAGCTTCCAGAAATAACGAAGGATCGAGTCTGCAGAAGGCCTTTATCGTCTGATTGAGTTCTTTATTCATCTGTTTATCCTTTTTATCTTTTGCTTTGCTGCGAGCCTTTTCAGCTCGCTCCTCAATGACGTCAAGATTCATGACTCTGCCGGCGCCCCAATGACCTTTGGTACGTGTAGCTCGTTGGTGTTGCCGGCGAGCAGCTGTAAGAAGATCTTTGTTGGTTTCCTGAAGTAGACAGGATTGAGCATAGGCGGATTTGCATGCCTTTTCCATTTTCTGCATGACTAGCTGATAATCAGCCGGATCAGTGATCGACTTGATCAAAAGATTCATCTATTCGTAGTTTTTAGGGGTAAAGGGCACCGAAAAGAAGGCTCCGTCCGAACTGGTAATCGTTAATTCTGAAGGAGTGGCAGGACGAGGTTTGGTGACGGCGGGACTTTTCTGAAGTACTATAGTAGGATCTAGGGGAAATAGCCCAGATTTGACCCAAGCACTCTGAATGTTCTTAGACGTTAAGGCGATTTCCCGAGCCTTTTGATAAAGTGATATAAAGTCGCGTTTATCAATTGAATATCCGGCACCATAGCGAGTAAAGGCCTCAAGCTCTCGTCGATATGCCGAAGCCAATGGGTGAAAGATTCCAACATTCAAAGGCTGAAGTAAATCGGTGGAGTGAGGGGGAAGACATAACAAAATAATCTTGTTCTTCTCCGCGAACCTGATTGCGTCACTAGTTAAATGAGAGGCATGTCCATCAAGTATGAGGAGACGATATCTTCCTTTCAGACGTGCTCGAGTTTCTGGCTCAAAGCAATCCTGAAGCCAAGCAAGCCCGATTTCGTTGGTAGTCCATCCATTTTTGTGACAAACCTGAAGCCTTGTCACCTACAAAGCTTGATTATGGATTGATTGATTGATTGATTGATTATGTCATACACGGTACCAGGAGCCTTAGGCCGCCTATGCCGGAGTAGCTATATATTCCACCGATCTAAACCGGGGTGGTCACCCATAAATCCCATATTCCCATCCCAACCCGATACATAGTAAATAAACCAATGCGCGTAAAGGCCGCCCTCTTCCTACATCCTCGCTTTCTTAAAGGCCTCATTGACAGCCGCATTAATGTGAATCAAAGGATCCGTAACTCCCTTGAGTGACCGCCCCCATTACTGTTCGATCCGTGGCCCAAATTCTTTGCCCTCGCCCTCTCGGCCCACATCACCGGGTGCATTTTGATCTGAATACCAACTGAGCGCTAGCTTGCCGTCTTCAATCTTTAAGACGCTCCATAGACACGCTCCCGAATTGGCCAAGGAGACGTGCCTGTGTCACGAATTGTGCTGATCCTTTTGCCAGTACCGGCGTACTGAGTATTTGATTAAGGTCCTGAACCCTAGACTTCCTCCATATAGTCATCGATCTAATGCGTTGATGGATTGGGCATTCGAGTATGACGTGTTTGACCGTTTGTCTGCCCCATCCGCAGGGGCATTCTCCTGACCCTGCCCTCTTGATGCTGAATAGATAATCCCTCAGGCCTATCTTCCTCGTCCGAAGTTGAGTCAGCGCGGAGCTCAGAGCCCGGTGAAGTCCTGCGTGCAGGCGTAAGACTGCTTTCGTCGGTGTCTTTATCAGCTTATTAATTTCCGACGTGCCCCCCTGCCATTGAGTTGTCCATTCCTCACTCATTTTCTTTCTAAACCTCATTTTTACTGACGAACGGAGTGTTGCGAAGGGCATAGCCATTGTAGGTGGTATTGGTGAAGACCAAGGATGTTCTCGCCATCCTGTTGCCTGCTTCGCAGCCTTGTCCGCCATTTCGTTTCCTGGTACCCCTATATGGGCGGGGATCCAATGGACCTTCACCTCTATTCCTCTCCATCGAAGAAGATCCAGCTTAATAGCGATGACTCTTAATATTCCTTGACCTGATTGCTTGCTTGGCTCCGCAGAGGTGGTGATCGCCGATTGATTATCCGTAAATATTATGAGTGATGTTTTATGTCGCAGATACCGCTCCGCCAGAGAGGTAGCCAGTACCAGGCCGTGCAGCTCGGCTGCATACACTGTGGCCGTCGATTCGTCCCCTACCAGAAGATTCCACTCAATTCCCAGGTCTGGTATCACTGCCGCCGCTCCTACCCTGCCGTTAATGACGCTGCCGTCTGTGTCGGCGAGCAATGTGTAGGTTCAACGTGCCCTGCTCACCCAAAGCCCTACCTCAGCTTTACCTTTCTAGAAGGTGGACTCTTGAGGTGAGCGAAGCCTCTCACCCTGAGTCACTCGCAGTTTGCTCCTTAAGCATGTGTTTTTGGGCGTAACCCACTCTTCACATACCGACACGCGCATCCGTCCTCTCGAGCCATACAGACAGTGTCTTTCGACCTTTTATGAACTTACGGCTGCCCAGCTGTCTTTCAACGAGGAAAGACCCGCTGTTCATCAAGAGTCAGAGCTCATTGAAGAGATGAGGTTCTTGATGCCATATGTATGCACCCCAAGAAGTCTCGCAGTCGCTGTCATTGTATGCTACGCCCCGCAGTTTCAGCTCAAGTCGCAGTTCTCTGAGTTTGCCCGTGTTCATCTTAACGAGTCCCTTGAGTTTGCCCGTGTCGAACTTAATGAGTCTCTTGGGTTTGCCCGTGTCGAACTTAACGAGTCTCACAGAACTTCTCCTCATGCTCTTGCTGTTTCGCGTTATCTGTAGAGATCTCTCTCATACAGACCGACCGTGTCTTGCAAGAGTAGACGTTTCCATACACCTCGTAGCCCTGACCGTGTATTTGTCTCGCTCTTACTAACCAAGCTTGATTCCTCGATGTTTCAGGCGACACCACATCCACTGCCACCTTCACGCCCAGTAGCAGCTTCGGGCCTCAGTGCGAGTGAGGTGAAACATTGGTCGTTCGTTCCCTCGTTGTTCTGCCCACGCCGAAGCTTCACACGCTCAGAGTTCGTCAAGCTCAAGGGTGTCCTGTCGTGTACCTAGATCGACATCACATCCGTCAGTTGATAAGACTGACTTCGGGCCTGAGTGCGAGTCAGGTAGGTACGCGTCGGATGGTTTTCGTATCCTAGTATCCCTTGTGTGTCGCCTTGAGTCAGACTCAACGCGACATGAGATCTCTCAGCTCTTCTGACTACTGCTAGCAGTAGCAGAAGGTTCGTAGCCAGCAGGACGTACACCTGGATCTCGTTGCTGGCCGCTTGATTATGGAATTGACCGATCCAGAGCGGCCAGTTCCCGATTAGGACTAGCGCTGATTGCGGCAGAGACTTCTGCAGTTATAGGCCTGCCGCTCTGCTACAGCTTCTTTCCTCTTCTCCTTTTTCTGTATCTTAGAATCTTCGATTAGAATGCAATAGGCTTCATGATATATCTTATGTCGAATGATCCCAGCTCGTCTCACTACGGGCCGGGTCAGAATGTAGGTATGAAAACCCGGCCCGGCGGTCAGTCTATCACTACCCTACTCACCAGTCACCACTCGTGCCACTCTACTGTTACGAGCGTGCTCAGCTTTCTACTGGAACGCCCGTCCTTTGAGCGAGCCTAAGACTCTATCGGGCTTAGCGCTCACCTTCCTCCTGTACATATAGTCTTTGCACCTTGATAGACCTTGCTCTTTAGCTCCGTTTATTCTCGTTTACTCGTACCTCTATGACTTGCTCTAGGCATGGTCCTAACATCTACATGCTCGCCTATCTACATGTTCAGCTACCAACTCAGCTGCCTATTAGCGTGTGCAGAAAGGTATCGAATCCTTGGCATCGCCCCCCCCCCCCAATTTGTATAGACCTTTCGACATTTCAATTCATTCAACCCCACTCAACATCTATTATCGCATCAAAACAGGCTCAAATAGGTGAAAATGAAGCTATTCATACACTACTAATCAAATTCTATAGTACCCGCTTCAAGATCTCTTTCCAAGGCTCTAATATCAGCCTCAAAGATATAACCTCCGGCGGCGCTATGCTTGAAATGCTGTCTCGGAAACCTATCACACCTGCTTCTTTCGACAGCGTAATGGAGAAATTCACCAAAAGTGCCTTCAAAATGGGGCCATATCTCCTCGAAATGTCGTCTGACCCAGGCCTTCAAAACACTAAAACTGAGCTCGATGGGATTGAAATCCGGCGAATAGGGAGGCAGATAACGCACCTCACATCCGTGTGAGGTGATGAGTTCTTCTATTCGACGGTTGCAATGAATACTCGCGTTATCCATGATGATTACACTCTTCGAGGCCGGAAAGGGACTGCATAAAGGTAGCAATTCATCTGCTAGCCATCGAAAGAAAGCCTCGCCGTTGAACCAGCCTTCACAAATACCTGTACAGGGTAGATAGCCATCTATCGTGTAAGCCAGAAGAACACTCCAGCAATGCCCTCTCTTTCTGGTTCACCAACTGGTGCGTAGGCTTGATGACGCCATCCCGTAGTCTCGTTGAAGAGAGTCTCGTCAACGAAGACAAGCTGCTCGGCAGTCAGGCGAAGCAGATCTGCAAGACTGCAACCCAGTTTAACCGTAGTTCATCATTCTGTCTGATGCCTACACGCTGTCCCTTTTTATTGCTTCAGCTTCTCTTCTTCAGGATCCTGAATTCGTGGATCTATGAACATGTATACCCCACTCCTCCCATAGAAACCACACCATCTCTTTCTGCATGGCCCATGGCTGTTGCTCCAGATATGTAATTAGGGAGTCTTCAGCGGCCGGAAAGACCTTTCGAGAGGCGCCTTTCAGACGAAAGTGAGGTCTAAAGGGAGAGCCATACGTGAAGAAATTCTCCTGAATTCTATAGACGGTATCGAAGTGACAGTTAACCTCTTCGGCGATAGCTTTGGGGCACCAGTGAAGTAGCAGAAGCCGTAATATTTTGGAGCGAATGGATGGATCCAGTGTGCGAGGCATAGCTATTTGACGTGACAGGTCAATAAACAAGTGCTTTTGAAAGATAGCTTCATGTTTACCTGTTTGATTGATGTTTCTAACGCGAAAGTGAGCTTTGAAGGTTTCAAAAATGTCTGAATTCAGTAGTAAATTTGAGGGGGCGCGCGATGCCAAGGATTCGATACCTTTCTGCACATGTTAATACTCGTTCGCCTACTTATTTCAGCTGCAAAAGCCTGCAATAAAAACATTTAGATTTTTCAAATTTTTTATGAAAAGTATTAAAGCATCTTGAGTTTAAATAAGGGTCCCACTATACGTACGCCCCAATTTACTACATATCCCTTTAACTGCCACAAGGTCGGCCACCCCTATGATCTACAATGCTCGTAGGGGGATCCCACCAATGACTAAGCATACGAAACATTTATTTGGATTTGGCGAGTCGGCGACAGCGCTGTTTATTAAGCACCCGTACCTCATCTGGTCAAGCTGCTACCAAATTTGGCCTAGCTGTTGATCGAAGGAGGTGGTCGACCTTGTGGCGGTTAAAGGGATAAAAGTCATTTAGTTCAATCTCAAATACACTAAGATCGGTTGTGTAACGGGTCGTTCCGCTAGGACTTTTCTTATTGGCGACAGATACGGAGTAAGGAAGTTGCGGTCGTTTTCGAAAATAAGGTAATTCCTTGTCTAGGCTCAAGTAGGGATTTTACTTCGCTAGTAAACCCTCTGCGTCCCTCCTTACGAATGTATACAGCGCAAGGCCAGGGAGCAAAAGCGGAGAAGAGGGTAGCACCACAAATTGTAACGGAACTGTTTTATCTCAGGAGAGTCCATGAGGACATAGAGCACGATTAGAGTGTGTTACCTACTTTCTTCGCAGCGTTTTAAATCAAATGAGCAGGACTAGAGTCTGGATAATGGGGAATTTTGAGCGAGTAAGAGCCTATAATCGGGAGCCAAAAATCAATGACTGGTCTCAATCGAGACCGGTCGCCAGATGGCAACTGTTGCAATTTGCATAGGAGCTACCAGACAGTGTGACCAGTCATAAGCTGTTCCTTCCAGCTTCGTAATCCTTAGTAACCAGTCACCACTCGATGTCATAGACCATTCCCGCTTCGGTAAGGCTGACACCCGCTTGCGGTGAAAGGCAGTACAGAAGCAGAAAGATGGGAAAGGAAGTGAGCATCCGTTTGACCCTGAAAATAAGGCTTCTGTTTTGACCATCAATCACATGAAACTTCCAATATATAATAGCAAGAGGATGAAGCTAGCACTGGTATAGACAGCCTTATAAAAGCGCAGCGAAAGCCAAGACATGAAAGGCCGCACTGCAAGAGCTAGTACCGTGAAAGGCAGTACCGGGGAAAGTAGCACGGTAAAAGCCAGTAATATAGAATGTTGAAGGTGTAACGTAGGTCATATTTAACTCTTAAAGCGCGCGGCTTGCTTCTGAGCGGAACATATACAAGATAAATGGAGGTTGAGAAGCTTCTAGAATGTGAGTTCTAAGTTTGACGCCAGACTCGTTTCCGCTAGGATATGAACATGACTGCGCCGAGAATATGAGTTATAGAGCCTGGGGGGGGACTTGCCTTTCACAGTACTGGCTTTTATAGTGCTGCCTTTCACAGTACTGGCTATTGCAGTGCTGCCTTTCACTGTACTGCCTTTCACAGTACGACCGTTTCCAGACGTATAATGTCTTAAGACTGGTGTCTTCAGACAAGGAGTGCTATTACTATTAACTATATTTATTGTAACCCTTCGGGGAAAAAAAGAGTAAGAATTAAAAAATACCAGAACATGTCTTTATTTTTAGCGTTTAAACCCATAGATGCCAATCTATCTTTCTTGCCGCTTCGTAGCCAGAAGTTACAATGCGACGTAACTTTTGCAATTTCTTTGACGCCATGAATCGACACCCCACTACCGACCACAACCTACCGCCCTGATTCCCTCTGCCATCAACTCTGATTGTCCATGCCTATTCTCTTGACCCGTACTGTCGACATTGTTTTTGTTTGTGTGCTGGCTTTGGTTCTACGACTCGTCGTAGTTGCTGTATGGTATTCTTTTCAGTGTCTCAAAGGGCAGGATAAGAACCTCATGTGCTGGAAATACCTCGAGCTTGCCGCCTTCATCCCTACTTCTTCAGTGTCATTGTGGGCCCTCGTAATAAGCCACCATTGAGCTTGTGTAGTGTACCATTGGGCGCGTCACGAACAAAGGATCATAAAGTAGTAACCATGGACATCCACGTCTCGGGGCAAGCCTTTACTGGGGGAAGTTCCCGGGAGGTTCATTCATGATAAGCAGATGGAATTTGTGTATGCGACTTGCCCCCTTGCATGGATTTCTAAGGCTGCTTTTTTGGGGGAGGGGGGAAATTGATCCCGATGCAAGGAGGCGTGCGTACGTGATACATCACCGAGCGGCGTCATGCCTGTGCCGACTGTGTTTTCATTCCAGCGAATGTCCTTTAATACGTTGCTGAGAAGATGTCCTTAGTTCAACGTCTGAATACTGCTAGAAATGCATTTAAGAAGTAGAAGACTTTGTAATACGCCGCAGTTTTTGCAAAAATATCCAAGGCGGACCCCTGCAGATGAACGAAACCTTCAAGGGACAGACATATCTGATTATTTTGCTGCAATTCATCTGCAGTCTATATGTTGGGGATATTCGCTCTTGATGAGACACGGTGTATTCAGTCCATTGGAATAATGTGCCTTGATTAAGTCCTAGGAAATCGCCGGAGAAGATTACAGAACCAGATTTGCCACAACACCAGGTTTACCAGTCCTCCTCATCAACCTCCTCATCGGCTTCCACCTCATCGACCTTCACCTCATCGATCTGGAATATCTCGCTACCGCTAGGCCTCCTACCTGCCTTACGGCGTTGATATCGCTCCTTCCGCTCGGTCCTGTTGTAGGGCCGTATGTCACCTCCTTCTACTTCGATGATTTGCTGCATGTGACGTGGTATTCGTCTGATCCACTTCTGAATTCGCTCCTGAGTTAACTCCGGCACGTCGTCCAAGCCTTCGTCATTGCAATTCGAGTTCGAGGCGCTCCTTTTCGGGTTGTTTGACGCTTCATTCACCACCAGCACGGCTCGATAGAGTTAAGATCAGGCGAATTGGCTGGCCATAGAAGACGTAGAATACCCGCATCCATGAAGATGATATCTTGATGATGTGATGCATGAGCTGGTGCTTTATCTTTCTGCACCATGGTATCCGGACGGTCGATCATACACTCACGAGCGAAAGGAATGAGCTTGGGCAGCAGAATTTCCTTCTGATAGCGGTACCAATCAATGCCTCCTTTACCCTTTCCGACCACCTTACCATGCTTCTGATCCCACTTCCATTTAGGCTTCGGACCTCCTTTATTTCGAAGACCCATTCTTCGCATGGAGGTTTCCAGCTCCCATGCCTCTTTAGCAGCCGGCTCCAAAGCATCGTTAATACGCTTAAGCTCCTCAGCAGAAGTCTTCTTCTGAGCAGCTGTTTCGGGTTTCCAGATATGATAGGGGCCCTTTTTATCATAGATGAAGCTACTCCACCACATGAACTCCGAAAATCCTTTGAATTGACGACGAGTGCAGGTACTTCATCGGGTGTCCTCCACACTCTAATTTTGCCTCGTCGACTACCCAAAATAACGCTTGTTTCATCGGTTCAGATGACCTTCTTCCAGTCCTTCAAAGTCCAGTCCTTATATCACATGCAGAATTGATAGCGAGCCTCCATCATAGCTTCAGTCAAGCCGGATTTTTGAGTGGGTTTGCGTGCTCGAAGACCGTTTCGCTTCATAATTCGAAGTGTAGTGGTGGAGGATAAACCTGTTTCATATCCTAAATAAGCTGAAGTTTTTTCTCTACCGTTTCTATCCTTTCGCACTGTAATTTGTTAGTGAAAGAGAGCAAAATGCGGAGATAAATTTGCACCTGCATCAAGAACCTCGACTTCCTTTTCAGCATTTGCTTTTCGAGGTCTCCCAGAGCGAGATTCATCGACGACGTACTTCATCTTCATAATAGAAGACTCATCCTTATTATATTCACGGTCTTTAGCCTTTTTAATGACTCGATAAACGGAGGATACAGTCATTCCAGCAGATGCAGCTGCTATTTTCTTTTCAATTCCGGCCTCAGCCAACGCCATGGCTTGAATTCTCTGAGCGGGCGTCGTATTTCCTCCATTGTTAGGCATGATTATGGACGGTGACAGTGAGACAGCTGCTTAAGAAGCTGCTGGAGTCCATAGAATAGAGTCATTTATCGAATTCCCAACAAAAATTTGGTGGGGGACTGTAATCTTCTCCGGCGCTATTATTTTAATACATACAAATTTGTATGAAGGTGCATTAGCGGATTCCGAGAGCTTTTGGTGTCAATCTCCGTAGAAGGACACTTTACCGGGAAGCGGCGCACTAAATAATCCTACCTTACGAGCACATTGCCCGCCCACCTCGTCGCACACAACTCTAATGGCACAACTGTCAATTCGATTGCAGATACTACCTCAACAGGAACGCAGCAGAGAAGTCATTAATTTCCACTGTTCAAGGTCTTATATTTGATCCGACGACGGAATCTGCTGTAGCTGGCACTTTTCCGCCGCACCATCGCTTCCCATACTTTCAGCATGGTTTCTAGCTATTTAGACACAACATATGTAACTGCCACGTTTGAAGGCTTGTCGCGATGGATTGTGGCAGCTTTGATTCTACCGATTCTTATTCCAGTGGCACTAAAACTTCTGTTCAGGAGGCCACAGACAGAAGCTGAGAAAGTATGCAAGCCTAAGCCTAAGCCCAAATTCTGGCGCATAAATGGAATACCCGCCACTGTTACTGAAGCGGATTTTCGAAGTCAGCTCGGAGAACCTTAGATCGAGCATGTCGACGATGAAAGCTTGAGAGAGATGAGCAATTTTCAGCTCACTCTTGTACGCAGGACGCAGGGAAATTGGTGTGCAATCGTGACAAGTGCTCTCCGTCCGCGGTTAGAGGGCATGCAATATACCGTGGACTCAAACTTCTTTGGGATCACGCCGCTTTTTGTACCTGATGGTGCTTTGGCCGAGGTTGAGTAAGTGCCTTAATCAGATTCTGAACAATAGTACTTACAGCTGTCTTCTACCAGTATAATTGCCGTGACAGGTCTTGGGGGCCACGCTCTTGGCTCCTTCCGTTCTATCGATGGCTCGAAGGTTTGGTTACGTGATTTCCTACCCGAAGACATACCCACCAGTCGGGTGCTCGTTTATGGATATGACACAAAAGTAGAAAGGAGTACAGATAAAAGCTCAATTCGTGACTTGGCTAAGAGTTTCTTGGAATCTCTGAAAGCATTTCGAGTAGAAACAAAGGTGAGAGATAATCCCACATGACTGTTGTATTAGCGCTTATATTTTACAAGACAAATCGTAGACCTATCATCTTCATTGGCCATAGCCTTGGGGGTTTGCTGATCAAAGAGGTGAGCTCAACTATATATGAAATTCTTCCGTAATCACTATGTTTATTTGCTCACAGGCAAATTAGGCATTAGCGATAGCTCATGGCGGCCGGCATTCTGCCGAAAACTACGACTTGTTTATGTCCACCCATGGCCTAATATTCTTCGGAGTACCTAACTTAGGCCTTAGAAATGAACAGTTGTTGGCAATAGTTGATGGGCAAGCCAATGTGAGACTGATTCGCGACCTGGTGGTGGATGGAGATTCGGAACCTTCAGCCTACCTAGATGAAATAACTCAAAAATTTGTTGAAACTTGCAAAGTAATGGAAGCACAAAGATTCAAGTTTGAAATCATCTCGTATTATGAAAGGAAAACCAGTTCGACAGTAGAGGTAAGCTGATATCCTAGCAGTGCGAGTCCTTGGCTAATTAATTACTCTCTAGCGATTGCAGGACGGAAGCTTAGCTAACACTGGTGTGTCTACTCTATTGGTGACGCAGAGCTCTGCTGGTCGAATCGGGCTGCCGGAAAACTTTTATGAACACCTACCGCTAAACACAGACCATCGTAGTCTGGTCAGGTACGAGGATGCTAATGATCTCAACTACGAGCAGGTGAAGACCAGAATCAAGAGTCTTGTCAAAACAGCGCCTCAAGTCGTTCGTGGCCGGTTTGCTGTAGAGGGAGGTTCGTAATAACCGAATGTATAATAATCAAATGAAACCTATAGCTAATAATACTGTATGATAAGGTCTTACGCCTGAGCAGTATCGTTTATGGACTGACTTGAATCGGCCAGCGTATTCAGAGTTCATAAGCTCAGACAAGCTCTCAAAGCCTGAACGTGGAACTCTAGAATGGCTCGTCAGAGAAGAATTCGTGAGCGAAGACGATGATCCTCAACATCAGCATAGCGGTGCAACCGAGGAAGCACTGTGTAAAGAGGATTTTATTGCATGGAGAGACTCAAGCAGATCAGATTATCTTCTGGTTACAGGTTCCCCCGGACAAGGCAAGTCGGTGCTCTCAAATTTCGTCCTTGGTCACCTGAAGGGTGAGATACTGCAGAAGAATACTTTGCTACCTAGTAAAGTGATATACTATTTCTGCAACATTAAGAACGACGAACTCTCCCGCACCGCCAATTCTATCATTCGAGCTCTCATCGTTCAACTTTGTGAATGTCAACCGACGCTATTTCGACACATCCCAGAGGAGTTCAAGAATGACAATAGAAGCTTTTTCTTAGAAGATTTCGACACTCTATGTAATCTATTTCAAAGAATGTTGCAGGATGCCCAATATGAGCGGGTGTATTGCGTAATCGACGGACTCGACGTGTATAAAGTTAGAATGGACGATCTTATTTTCCAGCTGACATCAGTATTCAAACCTAATGATCAGAAAGGCCCAGTTTTGAAGCTGTTCTGCACTAGCAGGCCTGACAAAGCTGTATTGAACAAATGGGGACAACTACCGAGAAAGATACTTTGCTGCAACACTGAGGATCTCGACATCTTTATTCAATCCCGCGTTAGCTCCTTAGGAATTGAGTTTACCAAGCAGATGAGGGACGTATTGGAGGGTAGTCTTCGTAAGAATACTGGGAGAACTTTCCTCTGGCTGCAGGTGGTTATAAGGAGAATCCGAATGATAGAGTATCCCACCCTCAGTAATATTGAGCAAACGATTGAGAAGAGCCCTGAGGACCTATGGGATCTATACCAGCTTCTTCTGACTACTGCTGTTCAAGGAAGAGAAAATGCTCTGGTCTTGGCCTGGGTAGTACACGCCCAATGTCCTCTTAACCTGAAAGCATTGGGAGATGCCATAGCCATCGGTAACCCAAGCAGTTATAAAAGCCATGAACAACTCTCGAGAAATGTTTCGAATCTCACAGAACGATTAGTCCATAAGAACCTGGGCGCGTTGCTGGATGTCTTTGAAAACCATGTTTTCCTTATACACCAGTCTGTTAAGGACTTCTTTCTGCAGAAGGATCCCCTTCAAGACAGCTTGAGTGGACCTATCCCTAGAATCTTCCTAGCTAAGAGTTGTATGACTTATCTTACGTTCGAGGAATTTGGGCGTCTGGAGAATCTAGAAATCAATGTTAGTTTGCCATATTTACCTACGGAATATGTTGTCCCTTAAGCAAGAAGGAATCCAAAAAAAACTAACGATAATTCTCCTATAGCAGGTACATATCTTACGAAAAAAATTTCCACTGCTTGAGTATGCCGCCGTTTACTGGTATACTCACATTGAAACGGTAGAGGATATGCAGGGTCAGTTTAGTCTTTTGAGAGAACTTCTTCAACCCGACACAGCTAAAGCACGAGTGTGGATGCAAGTCAACTCTGACATCACTTACATCCACGGAATACCTTCTCGGCTTAGTGAAGTCGCACTCAGATTCGATATTGACTGGCTGGCGGAACTCCTAATAGGAAAGATAACTTTTGAATTGGAAGATGATTTTGCACCGGACTGTTTAGCAGAAGCTGTGAGAGGTGAAGGGAAAGTCCTAGCGGTCTTGCTCAAGCATCCAAAGGGTAAGTCATTAAGGATAGAGGAAAGAGTAGTTACGCAAATTGCAAGAATATTCGATGAGAATGTGATGGAGCTACTGCTAGACCACCGTGGAGAGGAAGTCAAGATCACTGCAGAGGTAGTTGAAGCAGTGGCTGCAAATGACAGAGGTAAAGAGATGATGGAGCTACTGCTAGACCGCCGTGGTGAGGAAGTCAAGATCACTGCAGAGATAGTCAATTTAGCGGCTGCAAATGACAGAGGTGAAGAGATGATGGAGTTACTGCTAGACCGCTGTGGTGAGGAAGTCAAAATCACTGCAGAGATAGTCAATTTAGCGGCTGCAAATGACAGAGGTAAAGAGATGATGAAGCTACTGCTAGACCGCCGTGG
>JAABUS010002937.1_pt1 | contig 29614 bp, 26 predicted proteins | sample 5560161 | NCBI WGS metagenome assembly JAABUS01 (sample SAMN10711885, study PRJNA513376) | rock metagenome | isolation source: Antarctica rocks | place: Antarctica: Victoria Land, Trio Nunatak nord | collected 2016-01-04
TTTGAAGAAGAAGTTCATCACACTCAGTAAAGCTTCTTTCGCTTCGTCAATACTATTTGTCAAAAAGAAAGATGATAGTCTTCGCTTTTGCGTGAATTATTGAAAACTGAATGCTCTGATCAAAAGAAATCGTTATTCAATACTCTTGATAGACGAAGTACTTGCTCGAATTCAAGACAGTAAGTATTTAACTCAACTTAACATTATTATCACGTTCAATAAGCTTTGCATGAGTACTGAAAGCGAGAATCTAATCACATTCATTACTTTCTTCGATATTTATAAGTATAGAGTAATGCTCTTTGAATTAATCAATGAATTCGCGTTCTTTCAGCACTATATCAACGATGTGTTGTTCAACTGTCTACATAAATTCTGTCAGACATATTTGAATGATATTCTTATCTACAGTAAGATCTTGAAGAAACATAGAACTCATGTGAAAGAAGTGCTAGACAAGCTTCGCAAAGTCGACTTGCAGATAGACATTGACAAGTGCGAATTCAAGATTCAGAAAATCTCGTTTCTTGAACTACTGATATTCATCAATGATCTATGAATGAACTCTCAGAAAGTAGATGTGATTTGAAACTGAAAAGTGTCTCGATTGTTGACTCATGTGCAGATCTTCATTGACTTCTGCAATTTCTATCGATGATTCATAAAGAACTTCTCAAAGATCGCTCAATTTATGATAAAGCTGACTTGAAAAGATCATTTCTTTGAATGAACAGAGATTTGTCAGACGATCTTTGAAGAATTAAAGTAACAGATGATGACAGTCTTCATTCTGAAGCATTTCGACTCAATCAGAGAAGCTATTCTGAAAACGAACTTCTCAAACTATGTGAACGACGAAGTATTGTCTCAATATGATGATGAAGACATTCTACATTCAATGATCTTCTATAGCAAGAACATGATTTTCGCAGAATGCAACTACGAGATCTATGACAAAGAACTGCTGACTATTATTCGCTGCTTGAAGCATTGATGCTCTGAATTGAAATGTACAGATATTTTGATTAAGATCTTCATCAATCATCTGAATTTGAAGTACTTCATGATCATCAAAGAACTGACTTGACAACAGACTAGATGAACTGAGAAGTTATCTGAATATAACTTCAAGATCATATATCAGTCAGAAAAACAGAATCTGAAAGTCGACGTGCTGATCAGAATGTCAGACGTCAAGTCGATTGAGACAAACGATGATCAAAAGCTATATCAGCATCAGCTGCTATTGTCAGAAAGCAAGTTTGAATTGCAGACAATAGAAGTTGATCAAGAAGATGATCAGAAATCTGACTCAGATCTGACTCAGATCTTGCTCAGATCTGACTCAGAGTTGAAACAAGAATCGAAAGCTAACGAAGATTTGATCGAAGAAGTGATTTCTATTCAGAATCAGATTATAGTCGAAAATCGAATGAATCAACTATGTATCGATATTCAAGCATTCATGAAACAGAACAGAAGAACTTGTCAAGATATTGATTTGAACAACTGCAGAGTACTTGATGAAGTACTCTGAAAAGATGATAGACTATGAATTTCTCAGTCAATGATCACTCGATTGATAAGAGAAGCACATGATCTTTCGATCAGTGATTATTCTGACATGAATTGAATGTTGAACTTGCTGAGACAATCATATTGCTGATCGAAGATGAGAACAATGATCAAGCGCTACATTTGAAACTGTTACGTTTGTTGTAGATCAAAAGCATTGAAAGATCGAATCAATGAATTACTGAAGTCATTGCTCATATTCAAGCAGTGATGACAGAACATATCATTAGACTTCATTATCAATCTATCAGAAAGTGATGAAAACAACGCGATTCTGACAGTCATATATCGATTGTCTAAGAAACGACATTATATATCGTGTTGATCAAATGACAAAGAAATCTTCGCAGAACAAACAGTCAAGCTACTGTTGACATGAATCTTCAGAACTCATGAACTATCAAGATCAATAGTGTTCGATCGTGATTCACAATTCATATTGATTGTCTGAAAGTCTTTATGTCTGAGACTTGACATCAAGATGAAACTATTCACAGACTATCATTCGCAAACAGATGATCAAACAGAAAGAGCGAATCAGAATGTGAAACGATATCTACGAAGTTATTGCTCATATATGCAAGATGATTGATTCGCCTGATTATTTATGACTGAATTTGTTGATAACAATGCTATTTCATCGTCAATTGAACAGTTGATGTTCTTTCTGAATAAGAACTTTCATTCTCATATGAGCTTCGATTCGAACTCAATCGAATATGAGATCACTCGAGCTAGAATCGAAGCAGACAAAGCAAAGAATATATTTGAACACATGAAATGATCACTAGCATTGATCAAGCAAGTCTTGACAAGAGTCAGAATCACAATGAAGAAACAGATTGACAAGCATCGAAAGAAAATGATCTACAAGATAAATGATATGATGTTTCTGAATTCTAGAAACATAACGATCTCACGATCATCAAAGAAGCTAGACGATAAAATGCTAGAACTCTTCAAGATTCTGATCAAGATCGAACATGCTTATCAATTGAAACTATCATCGACTATGAAGATACATTCGAAGTTTGCATCAAATCTGCTGCAACTAGATTCAAAGAACTCTCTGAACGAACAATGAAATAAATCGTCTGACTCTATAGTGATCGACGATGAAGATGAATGAAAGATGAAGAACATACTGAACTTCAGACACTACGAAAGAAATAAACGACTACAATATCGTGTCAATTGAAAAGAATACGACGTCGATCTACATTGATACAACGTCGATGAAAGTGAATTCAAAGAATGCTTGAAGATCATAAATGACTTTCATGAACGATATTCAAACAAGTCAAGATAGAAATTGACTTAAGAAAGATCAATCAAACTGCAGCAATGAAAACATTGCTAAATGAAGAGAAGAAGTAATGTTGCGATCGTGCACTTTGAGTTAGTCTAACATAGATCGTGTCAGACTATCATAGACTAGTATAAAGCTGATGTTGACACGCTAGCGATCTAGCGTGCCTTCGTGAGTAAAACTCACAACGTGTTGCATCTTCTTTCTTCTTCGACTTTGAACTTCTAGTTAGAATACATTCATATGATTCACTCTATGCAGACTCATAACACTTTTGAGATATGAAAGCAGTTCACTGATGCACACAGCATTTTGAATCTTCATTATCATGTGTGTAATTTCACTTCTATCATTTTAGTCATTGACAAGATATGATTTGCAAAGTATATTCATAAATGCATCAATATATCATTTTGTCTGAAACAAAAGACATCATTGAATAAAGTCATTCAAATCTTTGATCTGAACATTGATAATTGAAAATCAAGCACAATCTATTTAGAAAGTTAGTCAGTCTGTTGTTTTATACAGATATGAAGATTGATGTATGAAATACATTTCATTTTCACTCTTTACAAGCTACTGATTGTTGAGTGTCATCAATAAAACATCATTTCATGATATAATATGTTTCAAACTGATAGCTTGCTGCAGAAAATTACATAATATGAGTTTTTATAGTCTTGCTTGCTGCTGATAAATTTTGTCTGATGAAGAGTTTGCTTGTTGAAATTGACTTCTGTCGTGCAATCTCTGCTTGACGATGATTTAATTGTAAGAATCAAGCGACAAGCTGTGATTCAATAAAAGCTTGAGAATTTGATGATTGAGATGTTGAAGCAACAGAAGAAAAGTCAATAAGATTAATAAATTCAATGTGACATGATCTGAAAGTCAAAGATGATTCAGAAGAGACATTTCATGAGTTTGAATCATTGCATTCATGACAGAATTTGACGCTGAGTGACAAGTTGACATGAGAGTCATCTGTTTCAAGACAATACTGTCTGATCATATTAATATGAATGCAATATATGATGTTTTTTCACTTCATATGAATCATTGAAAATTAACAAGATTACATATACAACAGAGTCATAACTAATGTGACACATGCTGAGCAGTGACTTTCTTGTCTATTGAATTTATGACATATTCAATTACTCATTATCTTCGTTGATCTCAAGCATTCAGTATACATCGTCATTTGAATGTGCTGTCTCATGCATGTCAGATAAACTAACTCTCTCAAGCGAAGATATCTCTGATAGTGCAATTAATTACAATGTGCAAATTTCTTCTCAAAGTTAACGTTCAGCTGCTTTGTATCAATATGAAAATCAGTCATAACTTTCAAACATTAATCAAGAACATTAACAGATAAATACTCATCAATCACTATCATTCATTAGCATGATAAATCAAGCATATCAAAACAAGAACATATCATATCTTTTTACATTTATTGACAACTCATCAAGCAAAGTTGAATTAAGTTAAAGAGCTAGATCTAAGATCTGTTCTGAATAATGATAGAGAATTTATGATTGATCTGAAACACAGTTGAGTTGATTCTTTTGTCAACGAATCTTATGATAGTTTCAACTTCTAACATATGAATACACTTTTCAATGTAGTATGAGCATGTAGATAGCATGAAGACAAATGTGATCTGCTGATGATTTAGAGTCGAAGCTGTTTTCTTCATAAAGATTGTGAAAGTATATCTATGCTCATATTAGTATGAAGATGAATTGCTGTTAAGTAAATAACATACACGTCAGCGATAAATCAACGTTTTATTTAGCTGATTTCATCAAGACTCAATACATTGATTCTTAATGCTCATTTCGTAAAAAAAGCAGTTTTTGAAGAGAATATTCAATTCATGATCTTGACGAAGATGATGATATGCAACAGCAAGTAAGTTTGTTTTCACTTCTTGATTAAATTTTATAACTCTTGAAATCTTGTCTATCTCTTTTGTTGAATCTAGAAACTGTCAAAGACAGCTTATACTGATATGAGATGATATTTCAACATAGATTCAGACAATATATTGAAAGTATGCATCAATGACTTCATATATCTTGAATTCAAACATGTTCAGTTTGCAATAATTGTTGATTGATTATATGAAGTTGAAATCTGAAACAATGTATTCATCTTGAGTTCATTGCAAGTCATATCTTCATTGAGCAACATCATCAGAGTTCAAGATTTTAATCAAATCGTAAAGTTAAGTGCTATAATGTGTTAGTAAAGCAAGACAACATGTTGAAGACGTGAGTGATCATGATATTAGATGATCTTGCTTTCAGAAATGAGCATGAAGCATATCTCACTCATAACTCTCAATGATTTTCTTTTGAAGTTCAACTTCTACAATAGACAGCATTTCTGTATCTGCTATCTTTTTATCAATCAAATCAACACAATTCTTCAATCTCAGCTTCTTTTGTATGCATATGAGAAAGAATCATGTGATTTTAGAATCTTCGTTCTCAAGAATTCAAAGTATATTCTTGTCAGACAGATGAAGTAGATAGAGTTCTCTGATTCAATCATAAAACTCATCACTTGTGTTTGCTTGAGTATTCTTGATTATCTATCATGTGCGAAGTTGATTGTGCAGAGTTTGTTAAGTTATGTTGACATGATATTCATCTTGTAGAATTTGATGAATATCTGATATCTTGACATCATTATGAAATAGTTCAAGAATTCTTTTCTTGTGATCTTCAAGAGAAATAACTGGTCGAGACATGATGAAGTTGAGTATCGTTGTACATCGACAAATGTGCGACTTGCATTTTAGCAGAAGCTTTAAAATTTGACGCAATTGATGCAATCAACGATCTATTATTTATTTAGTTACTTTGTGCATCACATCAAAATATTTAATTATCTTTGACATAATTATTTGTAACAAACATAGAGAGTTACAAGTAAACAGAAAGAACTGTCGCTTTGTTACGTTAATGTTCAATAATTGTGATTGATGTAACTTGAAGCAGTCGTGACTCATTGATTTGTTTATTATATGTTGAAAGCTTCTGTTCTTGTGCAAATCTTGATTAATTCTTTCTGCTTTGATCTTACTTCTGTTCAATTACTTGAATCTCATCTACACTTTCTTGCTCAGATTTTACTTAGATCTATTTGCTTTGTTAACACTTGTTGACTTGAGAATCTTCTTACTCAGATATTTTGCTTAAATCTTGCTCAAATCTTACTCAAATCTTGCTCAGATCTTGCTCAAGTATCTTACTCAGATCTTACTTAGATTTTACTCAAATATCTTACTCAGATCTTGCTTAGATCTTGCTCAGATCTATTTGCTCTGTCAACACTTGTTGACTTGAGAATCTTCTTGCTCAAATCTGAGTCGAGCAAAATATCTGAGCAAGAAGTGTATTTTGCTTCTTGTATTCTGCTTCTTGTATCATGCTTCATACTCACGCTGTAATCATACTGATATGTGTATTCTGCTTTAAGTCACTTGTAGTTACTGTGTTGTCTGTACTCACAGTGTTGTGTCACTCATAATCATGATGATTCTCTTCTCTCAAGTTGAATGATGATAATGACTACGTGTTTCTGAACTGAGTTGATTGTGTATGATTTGTTAACTATGACTTCTGATCTTTGACTTATGACATGATCAAGAGTAAATATGAGTTGACTTTGACTTGTGATACTTAACTGATAATATTGCACGACATGATATTGAGACATTTGCTTTAGCACTTGAGAGAATATTTCATAGCATTGCTGTTGTTTGCAGCTATTTAAATATCTCATAGCATTGCTCTTGTTTATCACTATTTAGATATCTCACATAGCTTAAACTTGTAATATTTTTCGACTTTTGCAAAAGATGAATGATATGCTGAAAGTTTAGACGTAAATTCAGTTTATTCAACTATTCTTGCTTCATCACTTTGAATCATTAATATTCATAAGCTTTCATCTTTTTGCAATGAATATCTCACATAGCTTAAACTTGTAATATTTTTCAACTTTTGCAATAAATGAGTGATATGCTGAAAGCTTAAACGTAGATTCAGTTCATGACATTCTTGTTCTTCAGAATAAGCTTGAGAAGAAATTGATGAAAGCTTGAGATTTTCTGAGTTCTGATTCAGCGACGTCTTCTTGTTTCTGAGTCAGACTGTTTTGATTCAACGCGTTGTGCAATCATAATTATATGTGATTAGAGTCAATGAATTGTTTCTTTTAAAGAAAATTTCAAGTAATATCTTCAACTTGATTCTGATAATGAAGAGATCAACAAAACTCAATTTTGAATCTCTTCATCATATTTAAGCAAAATAGAAAAAAATGCTTCTCTGTCTCAAGAAGTTCTTCTTTCGCAAATGAGAATGATCTTGATTGCAACTTAAGATTTTACTTGTCAAATTATCAATGCAACATATTTGTCTGAAGCTTGAACATTTCAAAGTGATCATTGTATTTGTCTAGAATTCTAGCTCAGAACTTTTCTTCTTTAAAAAGAAAACTTTCTTCAGCTTTTGCAATTGTGTTGTGAACGCAAGAATTCAAATTGTTCTTGACAGCATAGTATTTAAAGTCAAGTCTGAGTTCTTTAACTGTCAAGATTTGAATTCACTGTAGATTTGAGCGAACGTTTTTTGCAATTTGAACGAGTGTTTTTCGTTAGATAGCTCGTCATTTTCAAGAAATTGATCAAGCGAAAGAAGCTGTTGAATGAAAAGATCATTAAAGCTTGAATCAATGATCTGAACTTTTACAATCTCGTCGAGTTCAAGAGATTCATCTTTCTAATATTTGTCAGATTTGATGAAAATTTTGTTCAAGACTCAACTTTGATCTTTTGTACTTCGTTGATTTAAACATTCTAGAATTGATTAAATCATCAATCATAAATATTGTCAGCAGATTGAGTTAGCTAGTGATCTCAGTGATTGCATTCATGCAAACTATGTCTATGCTCTTGTTGACTTCTTTGACTTTGATCTTGATCATGCTGCTTCTGACGTTTATCTCTTGATGTGTATTGAGATCATGTTTAGATCATTCAATTAAAAAGACTTAAGACTGATATGTATGTATTGCTCTTTAAAGATAACTATAACAAGACATTAAGAATATAAAAGAGAAAGAGTGCAAGCTCTTCTATAAATAATGACTTGAGACTGCGCTAGATTCAATACTGTTGCGATCGTGCACTTTGAGTTAGTCTAACATAGATCATGTCAGACTGTCATAGACTAGTATAGAGCTGATGTTGACACGCTAGCGATCTAGCGTGTCTTCGTGAGTAAAACTCACGACGTGTTGCATCTTCTTTCTTCTTCGACTTTGAACTTCTAGTTAGAATACACTTATATGATTCATTCTATGCAGACTCATAACATTAGTTCAAAGCTCATTAGTCTTGCTATCAACATGTAGACGATATAAAAACAAGCTACATCACTCAAACTTGAATCAGAATTGAAATCAGAAAATTGAGTTCAGAAGACTCATTAGAAATCAAGAAATTTCTAGAACAGAACAGAAGAACACGAACGTGTTGCTCTAGACTAACTCTTTACTGAGCTTGTCGTCAGAACAGAAGAACACGAACGCGTTGTTCTAAAACTGAAATCAGAAATTTCAGTTGAATCTCGATCAGCAATTTTCTACTCACACAATGACTAGAAGCACAAAATTAGAATCAGAATCAGTGAGCACGACTCGCTATGAAACTTGAAATGCTGAAAGAGAATCACTTCTATCACAGAATTAAACAGCATCAGAAGAAGAAGACACGAATGCGTTGTCAAATATCAAAGAAAAGAACATGAACGCGTTGCTCTTCAATCATAAAATGATCAAGATCAGCATCAGCACTGAATTGAATGCTTGAATAAGCACTCATGAAGCAGATAATCTCGTTGTCTTTATCAAGTACATATGTCAACAGCATGACATCGAAATCGAGACTCACAATGACATGATTCAGATGTTGAATGACATCAACAAGATTAACGTTGAATTGAAAGCTATCAACATCGAGTTGAAAGCTACGCAGACAACGTTGAACGCTGTTTGAACGCATTTATAGAAAGAGATGAAGAAAAAAAACGTGATTATACGTCATTTAGAAGCAACATCAAGTCGACTAAGCACTTTGATTTCGAAAGATTGATTCTCGAAGTCAATCAAGCTATCTGACTCGTCTCTGTTTGAAGATTCGAAGCAGAATGTGAATAATTGATTGTCTTGAATGCGAAACAAGCTGAAGATGAACAAGAATCATTTTTCTATCAAAGAAATGAAGATTGCATATGTGAAAAGTCGAGTCAGTGAAACGACAATCAAATACATAGCACTCAGAATGAAAAACATGATCACGAACTCGTTTCTTGAAGCAGAAGAGATACTGTCAATCATAAATAAGATGTACAACGATCTCAATCAACATCACACGACTCAACGACAGTTCTTGAAGCTGTATCAAAACAAGATCTTCTTTCATGAATTTTGAATGAAATTTCAGAGACTTAGTGTGAAACTAGAATACAATAACGAAACTTTACTAGATGATCTTCAGCATAAGATTAGCTCAGATCTTCAGTGAGTCATGATCAACAAACGAACTATGAATTTGAATGAATTCGTCAACATCTGCATGCAAGTCGACGTTCGATTGACGAAATTGAATGCTCGATCAGTCTTCAAGACATCAACGACTCAAGTCGCTCGTTCTATCGCTAGCATCTCGATGATGATCACTACTGCGATCTCAGCTTCAATCTTTGCATGAAAGAAACTCAGAATATTGAACGTTGATTCTGCTAGAGAGAAGTTGTTTAAAAAAGAACTCTGCTTCAAATGCAAAAAGTCAAAACATAGAGCATGCAACTGTCTTAAATCAGCTCAGATGCACGAAATTGCAGTGAATTTGAAAAACAACTTGTTCTCGTCAAAGTAGTGACTGAGAGCGATATACTCATATTCTGCTTCATCAGCATGTCTGATGACTCATTTGATTTCAAGTCGTTCACTGTTGACATCATCTTGAGTAATCTAGAAAAGATATTCAGATCTTTCACTCTGATAAATACTGAAGTCACTGACATGACTTTCATTGATGAATCTTTGATGTCAGAGCTATGTGAACGCTTTGATATTCAGTCAATATCGCTGTCAAAATCAAAGTTGATTTGATCGTATGATGAAATCTCTGATCGAAAGTCAATTACACACGCTCTGTATACATTGATCATGATACAAGAACACAAGAATGAAATGATGCTTCTATTGATAACTCGTCTAGATCAACACAAGATAATCATTGAAAACTTCTGATTGAAAAGAAATCAAATATTAATAGATTCTGCAAATGATTGATTAATATCATCGTTAAAGATTTGAACATCAAAATCTGTTATTTCAAAAGCAAGCAGTCAATCAGCATTTCACAAATTTGAATCAAACAAGATCTGCAAAATGAAACAAAAGAACTTAAACTTAATTGTTACATCAACGATCATCTTGAAGAGATTCATGAATCAGAAATCAGTGAATAGATTCATTGAATCTGCTCTCATAGCAAAGCAAAGCACTCAAGTTGACTTTGATCAACTTCGCTCATTTTAGTCAACTGAGACAAAGAGACTCGTCAATATTGTCATGATCAAAGTCGCTATGTATCAAACTCTAGTCAAGAATAAGAAGATCAAGATCTTCTTCTTGATCATTAGTGAAATCAACAAAGCGCTTAGCTCAGTTGAAGATTTCGCGAAACTGAATGAAATAATCTCTGTCATGTCATTAAATGAACTGAAGAAGAAGCTTTTAATAGTTTCTCATGACTTTCTGAATGTTTTTGATAGAGAAAAGACAACGCAGTTATTCTTACATCGATCATATGATTATAAGATTGAATTAGAAGATGAGAGTCAGTCTTCTAGAAGTCGATTGTATTTCATGTTGAATCACAAGTTGCAGAAAATCAAGAAGTATCTAGAAGAGAACTTGAAGAAGAAGTTCATTACTCTCAGCAAAGCTCTCTTTGCTTCGTCAATACTATTTGTTGAAAAGAAAGATGATAGTCTTTGCTTTTGCGTGAATTATCAAAAACTGAATGCTCTGATCAAAAGAGATCGTTATTCAATACTCTTGATAAACGAAGTACTAGCTTGAATTCAAGACAGTAAGTATCTGACTTGACTCAACATTATCATCACGTTCAATAAACTGTGCATGAGTTCAAAAAGCGAGAATTTGACTACTTTTGTTACTTTCTTCAATGTCTACAAGTATAAAGTAATGCTCTTTGAATTAATCAATGAACTTGCGTCTTTTCAGCACTATATCAACGATGTGTTGTTTGACTGTCTGCACAAGTTCTGTCAGACATACTTGAATGATATTCTCATCTATAGTAAGATCTTGAAAGAACATAGAACTCATGTGAAAGAAGTGCTAGACAAGCTTCGCGAAGTCGACTTGCAGATAAACATTGACATGTGCGAATTCAAAGTTCAGAAAATCTCGTTTCTTGAACTACTGATATTCATCAATGATCTGCGAATGAATTCTAGAAAAGTAGATGTGATTCGAAGCTGAAAAGTGTCTCGATTGTTGATTCATGTGCAGATCTTCATTGACTTCTGCAACTTCTATCGATGATTCATAAAGAACTTCTCAAAGATCATTTGATTCATGATAAAGTTGACTTGAAAAGATCACTTCTTTGAATGAACAGAGATCTGTCAGATGATCTTTGAAGAACTAAAGTAACAGATGACAACAGTTCTTGTTCTGAAGCATTTCAACTCGATCAGAGAAGCTATTCTGAAAATGAACTTCTTGAACTACGTGAACGACGAAGTATTGTCTCAATATGACGATGAAGACATTCTACATTCAATGATCTTTTACAGCAAGAACATGATTTTCGTAGAATGCAACTACGAGATCTATGACAAGAAACTGCTGATCATTATTCGCTGCTTGAAGCATTGATACTCTGAATTGAAATGTACAGATATTTTGATTAAGATCTTCATCGATCATCTGAATTTGAAGTACTTCATGACGATCAAAGAACTGATCAGACGACAGACTAAATGAACTGAGAAGTTATTTGAATATAACTTCAAGATCATATATCAGTCGAGAAAACAAAATCTGAAAGTCGACGTGCTGATCAGAATGTCAGACGTCAAGTCAGTTGAAGCAAATGATGATCGAAAGCTATATCAGCATCAGATGCTATTGTCAGAAGACAGATTTGAACTGCAGTCAATAAAAGCTGATCAAGAAGATGATCAGAAAGCTGAGCAAGATCTGACTCAGAATTTGACTCAGATTTGAAACATGAATTGAATGCTAACAAAAATTTGATCGAAGAGATGATTTCTATTCAGAATCAAATTATAGTCGAAAATTGAATGAATCAACTGTGCTTTGATATTCAAATAATCATGAAACAAAACAGAAGAACTTGTCAAGATATTGATCTAGACAATTGCAAAGTACTTGATGAAGTATTCTGAAAAGATGATAGACTATGAGTTTCTCAATCAATGATCACTCAATTGATAAGAGAAGCACATGATCTTTTGATCAATGATCATTCTGACATGAATTGAACGTTGAACTTGCTGAGATGATTATATTGCTGATCAAAGATGAGAACGACGATCAAGCGCTACATTCAAAACTGTTACGTTTATCATAAATCAAAAGCATTGCAAGATTGAATCAATGAACTGCTGAAGTCATTGCTCATATCAGAGCAGTGATGACAGAACATATCATTAGACTTCATTATTGATCTATCAGAAAGTGATGAAAACAACGCGATTCTGACAGTCATAGATCGATTGTCTAAGAAACAACATTATATATCGTGTTGATCAGATGACGAAGAAATCTTTGCAGAACAAACAGTCAAGCTACTGTTGATATGAGTCTTCAGAATTCATGAACTACTCAGATCAATAGTGTTTGATCGTGATTCATAATTCATATCGATTGTCTGAAAGTCTCTATGTCTGAGACTCGACATCAAGATAAAACTATTCATAGACTATCATTTGCAGATCAATGATCAAACAGAAAGAGTAAATTAGAATGTGAAACGATATCTACGAAGCTACTGCTCATATATGCAAGATGATTGATTCACCTGATTATTCATGATTGAATTCGTTGATAACAATGCTATTTCGTCATCAATTGAACAGTCAACGTTCTTTTTTAATAAGAGCTTTCACTCTCATATGAGCTTCGATTCGAACTCAATTGAATATGAGATCACTCGAGCTAGAATTGAAGCAGACAAAGCAAAGAATATATTCGAACACATGAAATGATCACTAGCATTGATCAAACAAGTCTTGACAAAAGTCAGAGTCACAATGAAGAAACAGATTGACAAGCATTGAAAGAAAATGATCTACAAGATAAATGACATGATGTTTCTGAATTCTAGAAACATAATGATCTTACGATCATCAAAGAAGCTAAACGATAAAATGCTAGAACTCTTCAAGATTCTGATCGAGATTGAACATGTATATCGACTGAAACTATCATCAACTATAAAGATACATTTGAAGTTTGCATCAAATCTGCTGCGACTAGATTCAAAAAACTCTCTGAACAAACAACGAAATGAATCGTCTGACTCTATAGTGATCGACAACGAAGATGAATGAAAGATGAAGAACATACTGAACTTCAGACACTATGAACGAGATAAATAACTACAATATCGTGTCAATTGAAAAGAATACGACGTCGATCTGCATTGATACAACGTCGATGAAAGTAAATTCAAAGAATGCTTGAAGATTGTAAATGACTTTCATGAATGATATTCAAACAAGTCAAGATAGAAATCAACTTAAGAAAGATTGATTGAACTGCAGTAATGAGAACATTGCTAGATGAAGAAAGAGAGTAATGTTGCAATCGTGCACTTCGAATTAGTCTAACATAAATCATGTCAGACTATCATAGACTAGTATAGAACTGATGTTGACACGCTAGCGATCTAGCGTGTCTTTGTGAGTAAAACTCACGACGTGTTGCATCTTCTTTCTTCTTCAGCTTTGAACTTCTAGTTAGAATACACTCATATGATTCGCTTTATGCAAACTCATAACAGATACAAATGTGATGTAATATATCAGATGTGTTTGTTTAAAAGAATGATGAAAGAAATGAATAAAGAAAGTGTTGAACAACGAGAAGAAGTGCTGAGAATGACTCGAAGAGATGTGCTAGATTCAAACTAAGACATAGCATCATGACTTGCTTTAATCAAATTGATTAGAGTTAGATCTGAACTCTGATCAATTCAAACATGTTCATAACATTATTTTTCTCTTCAAACATTCATGTTTGCATGAATAGAAAAGAAATAAAAGCAAAAAAAATTCATCATGTTTTCAATTTAATGCAACTTATTTGAGTATAGCTTGTGAAATTCATTCAGAACTTTCTTCAAGTCATTGAATTTTTCTTTATTGACATAGTATTATTCGTCATCATGATTTATCTCGATTCATTTAATCTTGTATTGTAATCTTTCTTTATATCATTTGAAGTTCAATATATTATTTACTTTTCAATGCTCTTCATTCTTTTCAATGATCATTGATTTAAAGAGTTCAGAATGTTGTTTCAATAGAAAATCATTTGATGAAGATTGTAAATACTTTGAGCTGAACACTGAATGTATATGCTTCATGCTTCTAGATAGTTGAAGACGATAGAAGATTTCAACTTTGACTGTGATTGAATAGAAATTGAGCTGCTTGTTTTTCAAATCTTTGCATGATTTTGTTAGAGATCTGTCTAGAATGAGTCAGATAGAGATGTCATTTAACTAGAAGATAAATGCTAAGAAAGAAAGATAGCTACAGAAAAGAAGCTGACTACATATGTGTGTTTCTCAGTCGACGCTAGACTCAATAAAGACTAGTCAAAATGACGAAGCGAGAATAAATCTGACAAGACTAGAAGACTGAGTCTGACAAGACTAGAATCGTGACATTACTCTCTCTCTTCAATGATTCATGTTTGCATGAATGTATTTTCTGCTCGATTCTGTTGATTGACTGAATAGTTGAAAGCACTTCTAGCGTGATTTGTTTGAATATCAAATATGAAAATCATCAACTATTTTCTGAGCATTCATAAATTCGTCATCATCAGCGTTGTATCAATTAAGATCATTGTCATAGTCATTTCATTTGACTTTATACTGAAGTCATCTTCGATATCGACGAAAATTCAATATATCGTCGATTTTTCATTCATCTTCGTCGTTTATCACTATTGACTCGAGAGACGCGTTCTTTTGATCAGGCAAGAGATCGTCGATGACAAGATGAAGCAGATCAGAGTGAAATACATCATGAACATGCATAGTCTCTGATAATTTCAGCTTGTATGACGAGTTGATGAAATTTAAATTGATGAAGAAATCGAGCATTTTGTCGTTTAGCTTTCTGAAAGATCTTGCTGTAATGATGTTTCGTTCATTCAAAAACATCTTTGATTCAATCTTATAATTGATCTTCTTTTTATGCTTGTTAGCTTGATTCATCATTTGTTCTCATGTTTTGATCAGAGTTTCATGAGCGAAGATCAATGTCTTGTTCATTTGTTCAGATATATTCTTGACTTGATTAATCTGCAAGCGTTCACGAGTGCTTTCATACTCGATGATGTCAGAGTCGAAGCTCATATGAGAATGAAAGTTCTTGTTCATAAAGAAGAAGATCAAGAAGATGACTGAGAACAAGACGTTATTGTCAACAAACTCGATCATGAGTAGTCACTTAGATCAGTCGTCTTGCATATATGAACAGAAGAATCGAAAATATCTTTCAACATTCTGATTGACTCATTCACTTTGATCATCGATCTGAAAGTGATAAACTGTAAAGAGTTGAAGATTAATGTCTAGTCTTTTGCAAAGCGACTTTCATAAAATGAAGATAAATTGCGAATCTCGATCAGATACTATGAAGCTTGATAGATCATGAGTTCAATATACTCATTGAATCAGCATTTCAGCTGTCTTTTCAACAGTGATATCTTCATTCTCAGTGATGCAAGAAATATAATGTCTTTCTTTTGATAATCTGCAGATGATTGTCAGAATAGCATTGTACTTGCTTGAATCAAATAGACTGATAATGAAGTTCATTGCTATGTCTTGTCATCGCTGTTCAGATATTAATAGAGATTAAAGCAAGTCGTTTGATTTATCTCTAGATGTCTTTGAACATTGACAGATATAGCAGTTTTGAATATATCGATCTATCGTTTTTCGCATGAATGATCAATAGTAGTTTCACTTTATGATCTTTACAGTTCTAAGAATATTAGAATGATTAACTGATGATTGATCATGTATCTCACGAATCAGATTCATTTGTAGAAGCTCGTTGAACGAGACTCATAGCTGACTATCATGATACAAGATTTTATTCTGAGTTCAACAATTCTTCAATTTGATATCTTCATATTGTGTCTCGTCTCTTGCTATTGCTTCGCGAAGTAGCGTACAATTCTCGTCGATCTCATTAATCTCAAGAATCTGTTTATAAATTGATTTCTCAATGTTCTTCTTTAGATCAGCAATTTTCATTCAATTCAAAGTCAGAATAGTGATTCATTGATAGTGAACACACTCATCTTCTGAGCTTCTAGAAACTGAATTGACTCAACGAGTCAATGCATCGACTTTGATGTTTTATTTGTCTGAGCGATACATGATTTTGAAGTTGAAGTGGACAAGCTTTTGTACTCAGCGCATTTAACGTCTACTTAGCTCTTTATCTTTCATTAATGATGTTAAAGCTTGATAATCAGTGAATATCTTGATGAGTAACTCAGTTAATTTCAGCTCAGATCATCAATGCTTGAAGACATGAATGATTGTTAGTAGTTTCTTGTCATAAATCTCGTAATTGCACTCAGCGAAGCTCAGATTCTTGCTGTAGTAGATCATTGAATGCAATGTTTCTTCGTCGTCGTACTGAGAAAGTATGTCATCGTTGACGTAGTTGAATGAGTTTATTTCAAGAATAGTTTTTCTATTCTGATCAAAATGATGAAGAATAAAGACTTCAATCATTCATTTCTTCATATGATCAAAGATCATTTGACAAGCTTGATTTCATTCAAATATCATCTCTTTTTGAGTTAGTTGAATCAGAGAATGAACAATCTTCGAAAAGTTCTTTATAAAACGTCGATAGAAGTTGCAGAAGTCGACGAAGAACTGCATCTGAGTGAGATTTGTAGAAGTAGATCATTCAACTACTGCTTATACTTTTCTGAAATTCATCTTTAGTTCTTCAATGAATAGCAATAGTTTTGAAAAGAAGATCTTCTGAACATGAAACTTGCACTTGTTTATATTCATCTGAAGATCAGTCTCTTGTAGTCTATGTAGAATCAATCATACATGTCGCTTATGTTTCTTCAGTGTTTTGCTGTAGATGATAATGTCATCTAGATAAATCTGACAAAACTGATGTAGATAATTAAACAGCACATCGTTCATATAATGTTGATAGAAAGTCGAGTCATTGATTAATTCAAAAGACATCACGTGATATTTGTAGAAGTCAAAAAAGATAATAAAGATAGTCAAATCTTCGCTACTTGAATGCATGCGTAGTTTGTTGAAGACAACTATTATATTCAATCGAGTCAGATACTTGCTATCTTGAATACAAGCGAGAGTTTCGTCTATTAAAAGTAGAGAGTAGCAATCTCGTTTGATCAAAGCATTGAGCTTTCTATAATCGACGCAGAAATGCAGACTATCATCTTTCTTTTCAATGAATAGTATGAGCAAAGCGTATGAGATTGAGCTAAAAGATATAAAGCTCTTATTCAAATGTTTAATCAGATAATTCTTCATTTTTTGAAGCTTGTAATCAGACATATGATAGAGACAACTTCAAGAAAATATTCTCTTATCTGTCAACTCAATTTTGTGATCATAGAAACGATGAGAGAGTAGTTGATCAGTCATAGCTCGATCAAACACGTTCAGATAGTCATGATATTTCAAAGAAAGCTTAGCTTTGACTTCTTTCAAGATCTCTTCATGTGAAAGCTCTTGTAGATCTACATCTTCAAGTTTATTTCTAGCTGTTTTTAGAAGTCGATCGATTTTCGTGATGATGATTGCGAAAGTAGTCACATTCAATCATTTGACTAGTGATTTATATGCTGCAGCTTCTATCATTGTTATGTTCATTGAATTGAAAGATAAAGCGAAGTTGATTAAATTAAATGATTTCATGATTTTGAATGAAGATGACTTCTCGCTGAGTCGAGTGACAACAGAAGAGATAAATCTCTTTAGTATTTAAGTAGAAGTTGAACTCTTCTGTTCTATCGCGATTTTCTTGATGACAGAAAGAAAGATCAAGCTAGCATCAATATGAGTCGTTGAATCAGAAAATTGAAGATGATCGTTTCTCATATCAATCGTTATCTTGATCTTATTTATTCATGTTTTTTCGAGAATCATCTGATGCTGATTCAATTGAGTAATCAGCATAAAGACGAAACGTTTCATATGATCTTGAACAGTCAGATTTGAATAAATTGCATAAGTAATGAGCTTTTTTACATAATGATCATCGAATTTTCTTATTGACTTGAGCTTGATTAAAGATAATGATTCAATTTGCAAATGATCACAAACATTCTGCGCGATTAATTCATCAATGAACGAATAGTCAGCTGCTTCAGTGTTAATCAATGACTTTAATGAGTAATTAATTTCATTGCTAGATAGTACACATTCAATAGTCAAAGATTTTGAAGCAAAAAAGTCATTTAAGCTGCTCGTTGTTGAAGAAATTAACACATCTTTCATCACGTCTTTGATGAAAGTCACTAGTTTTTTGTCTCATTCTTCGATTTCTCTGTAAATAATTTCTTCTCTTCTTTCAACATGATGATCTCATTGAGGCGAGAAATGAATGCACAAGATGTCAAAGTACTAGTCTTCAGCTGAGAACAATTCTTTGAAAGATGACTCAATACTTTGCAGTTGAAGCAGATGATTGACATTCTTGATCATTCAGATTCGAAAGTGAAAAAAGTAGTGAGTTGAACATAGCTAGTAGTTGAAGCTGATGTCAACAAAGAAACAAAACGTTTTTTCGAAGCTGCTATCAATTTGACTGTTCATTGCTCATCACGTAGCTGATAATTGACTTGTTGTTTGTTATTCACATCTTGAAGAAAGATCTTGAGCTTATCAAGTGAGCTAAACTCTATAAGGCAAACTGACAACGCGTTCTGAAGACGATTGTTGATTTTATTCTGAATATCGTTCATCAGAGTGATATCGTTGTAGTTCAGAAAGCTGAATATTCTAGTGAATTCTGAATAGAAAGAGCTGAAAGACTTGTTGAGCTGCTTCAGAGCAATGTACTTGTGATGACACTTTCGAATCAGATTCTGATCTTCATAAATTTCTTTCAGATGTTTCAGTAACTCTGATAGTGATTGATAGAATGAGAAAGCATCAACATGATGCTTTGCATAAATTTGCTGATCAGCATCATCTTCTAGTCTGAAAATCACATAGACAATATGAATCTTTTCAGTAGAATAATGATTCGCGTTGACATTGAGCTTGTCAGCTATTTTGATGTTTCATGTTTCTCAGATAGAATCATCTGTTTCAATGAAGATGAGTGAATTCAAAAGCTTGATGAACTTGTGATGATCATTTTCATTATCAGATAGAGTAGAAGATTCTCGTTGAAAGTGAGCTTCAAAAGTTGAGCTTCATTCAACTTCAGAGCAATGAATTAAAACTGAGATTGTAGAAGCTTCTTTCTGATTGACTTGTTGTTCAGCTGATTGAGTATCTTGACGAGTCATAGATTGATCAGCTTGACATTGTTTCGCTCTGAAGTTCAATCGCTCATCTTGTAACTGACTGATCTTTTTCTCTAGCTCATTGTTTTTATCAAAAGCAACTTCTAGTTGTTTCGCTCTCTTTTTGTGATTTTCTTGTACAAGAAGTCAATGTTCATTGAGTTGTAAAGTCAAGTCTTGCTAACTTCAAAGCTCGTTCAGCATATTGATGACTTCGTCAAGTTGATTGCTGACTCAATGAAGCAGTTATTTCTTGATGTTTATGTTTCATGCAATGACAGCTTTCTCAGCTTCAACTGAAGCATCAATGAGTAGAAGTGAAACTCTTCTACTGACAGTGCTTTTAAGCAGACGAATTGTTTGAAACTCAACTGACTTGACATCACATGTCATGATGAGAGAAGATAGAAGTTGTTGAAATAAGAGTGAATGAAAGATTGATGTTTTGAATTAATATTTTTTGATGAGTGAAAATTCAAAGAATTTCTTGTGAATTTCAGATAATAATTAAGTGCTTTATTCAAAGAATTTCTTGCAAATAAAATGATGAAAATGAATGTAGAATCGAAGAATTTCTTGCAATCTAAAATGATGATGATGCAAATTTGAAGAATCTCTTGCAAATTTTTCTTACAGAATAGATTGTTTCATATCATTTATTCATCGATAGCAGAATAGTAAATGATGAGCATTTATTTAATGTTAAAGATCTGTTTAGAGCGAGTCAGATAGAGATGTCATTTAACTAGAAGATAAATGCTAAGAAAGAAAGATAGCTACAGAAAAGAAGCTGATTACATATGTGTATTTCTCAGTCGACGCTAAATTCAATAAAGACTAGTCAAGATGATGAAGCAAGAATAAATCTGACAAGATTAGAAGATTGAGTTTGACAAAACTAGAATCATGACAGATTTAATGATTTTGATGTTTTTGAAGACTAATCAAACTTGATCATCTACTTCATAAATGACATCTCATTTATGCTTGTTCATTTGAGCTTCAATGATCTGCTTGATCTTTTTCAATTGTTGATGATTGAAGATAAGAAGTTCATTCATTCAAGTAACAATGTCATCAATCTTTCTAGTTTTAATACATTGATGAGTCATTTTATAATCAGTCGTATCTGAATTGAAACTCATTCGAAAGTGAAAGTTTTTATTGAAGTAGAAAGAAATCATTAAGATAATCAAGAATGTATTGAAATTATCACTGAATTTCATCATTGAAAGTCATTTAGCTCAGTTATTCTGCATGTAATTGCAGTATATTTGAAGTTTGCGTTCAACATTTTAATTAACTTGTTTCAACTGATCATCAATTTCTGAATGATAAACTGTTAATAAATTGACTTTGATCTTTAATCATTTACAAAGACTTTGTCACATGATTGATATGAACTGAGAGTCTCTATTCAAAATGATAGAACTGAGTAGATCATGAAGTCAATAAATGTTTCATAACATGATTCATACTGTTTCTTTGATTGAGATGTCATTGTTTTTTCAATGACAGAAAACATAGTGATGTTCTTTGAAGAGATGACATATGATCATGCAAATGATGTTATAGTTTTTCAATAAAGATAGCTCAGTGATGAAGTTCATAACTATATCTTGTCAACGCTGCTGAGAAATTGATAAAGACTGAAGCAAATCATTTATATCATCTTGAGATGCTTTGCTTCGCTGATAAACATGACAGTTTCAAATGTATTGTTGAATAGTTACTTAATGATCTGATCAATAGTAGAAGCATTGAACTAGATCAATCATTCGTTTAATGTCAGAGTGCAAGATTAATGATTGATCATAAATTTTTTGAAGCAATTTTGTATGCATTTGTTTCAGCATTCAGAGTAAACTTTTTTTGAATAAAATGTTGTTAATAATTTGACAGTTCTTTAGCTTCATGTCATGAAGCTTCAGTTCATCTTTGTTCATAGCTTGTTGATATTCATTGCATAGTTCATTCTTCTGATTGACTAAACATACGTGTTGATAGAGATTAATCTTGTATTCAGATTCAATTTCAAACTCAATTGATAAAACATTTATTCGATTTGAGATCAGTATAGTCTGAAAACGATCATTTATTTCTTTAACTGATTCAGAACTATTTGTCATGATTCTAGTCTTGTTAGACTCAGTCTTTTAATCTTGTCAGATTTATTCTCGCTTCGTCATCTTGACTAGTCTTTATTGAGTCTAGCGTTGACTGAGAAACATACATATGTAGTCAGCTTCTTTTCTGTAACTATCTTTCTTTCTTAGCATTTATCTTCTAGTTAAATGACATCTCTATCTGACTCACTCTAGACAGATCTTTAACATTAGATAAATGCTCATCAACTACTCTGCTATCGATGAATAAATGATACGAAACAATCTATTCAGTAAGAAAAATTTGCAAGAAATTCTTCAAATTTGCATCATCATCATTTTAGATCGCAAGAAATTCTTCGATTCTACACTCATTTTCATCATTCTATTTGCAAGAAATTCTTTGAATTTTCACTCATCAAAAAACATCAATTCAAAACATCAATCTTTCATCTACTTTTATTTCAACAACTTCTATCTTCTTTCATCATGATACATGATATCAACTCAGTTGAGTTTTGAACAACTCATCTGCTCAGAAGCATTGTCAGTAGAAGAGTTTCACTTCTACTCATCAATGCTTCAGTTGAAGCTGAGAAAGCTGTCATTGCATGAAACATAAACATTGAAGAACAACTGTTTCATTGAGTCAGCAATCAACTCAGCAAAGTTATCAATATGCTGAACAAGCTTCGAAGTCAGCAAAACTTGACTTTACAACTCAATGAACATTGACTTTTCATACAAGATGATCACAAAAAGAGAGCGAAACAACTAGAAGTGTTATGAGCATATCAAGATTGATTAGAGCTAGTCAATGATCTAGTCGAGATCTGATCTAGATCTGACTTAGATTTGACTCAGATATGACTTAACATTCTTTTTCTTTCTTAACACTCTTTTCTTTCATCAACATCTTGTTCATTTACATCATTTTCTTTTCATGTTACAAACACATTTCTTTCGAGTTTAACACAGTCTTTGAACATTACATAAATAGAAGCTTTTGTATCAATCTTCTTCTGTATTTTTAATATTCAGTTATAGTTATTTCTAAAGATCAAGCACTATCAATTCTGATCTTCATTGATTGTATCATCTAGACATGATTCTGACATTATATTAAGAATTCGTTAATCACATGATACTCATCTCATTACTCATTCAACATACTTGTCTAGACAGAATGAGTCTAAAGAAATTCATTTATCTGATGATCAATGACAATCGAAAGACAGAACAACACTAGAGAGTTGAATAGAATCAACGACAAGACTGTTTGAATTGCTAGACTACTTATCACTCATTAAGTATGCAAAGTTCACTCGATTACGAGAATCATGATAAAGAATCTTCGTGAATTGCTCAAGAATCAAATCAATCAATAGATTCAACAATAAAGAATCTTCGTTGTTTGCTAGAGAATCAATCAAATCACTCAATAAACAAATCTCATTTTCTTTGTTGAAGATTGAATCTCATCTCATACATCTTTCTTCTTCAATCATCAAGCATCGTCATTCATTCAACTCTCTTTCAAACAAATCTCATCATGTCTAGTCATTCGTCTACTGAAGAGCATTCTGAGAGATTTTGAACTCGTTTCTCTTAAAACTCTGATGTTGATTCATTGAAATCACGAACGAAATCATCAAGTGCTGCGTCATTCATTCATGAAGATGACGAATCATTCGCTGAAACGATAATATTTCTCGTGTTCTACGAAATCTGAAAGACTCGAAGTCTAGTTCTTGATAAAGAAATAGATCAACTCTACGAGTTAAATAAACAACAAGAAGATGAAATCAAAAAGTTGAAGACAAGACTTCAAACTAAAGAAAATACTTCTTCTGATTTTATTCACTCTGAGCGTTCTAGATCTCAAAAAATATCTGATTCTTCGCTGTTTACTGATGAAAAGAACTCTACTTGAAAGAACTGATACGAAAAAATTCAGAATAAACTAGAGATCAACGTTGATCTTTTTTCTAATGAACGAGTCAAATTGAGCTATGTACATTCTAGATTATTCGATGACGCAGCAGAGATCACTCAAGCTAGACGCGAACGTGATTGTGTCAATCTTTATAGAATTGTCGAAGATGTTTTGAAAGAGCTAGCTCAGTTGTTCGATGATTTGAATAAGAAAGTCAACTTTTGTAGAAAATACTACAACTTGATTCAAGAATCAAAGAAATTCAGCGAGTTTTATACTCAGTTTCAACGATTATCTTTCTATCTAGACTATCACGAAAAGCAACTGATCATTGATCTGAAAGATAAAATACATCTTCGTCTTTGATTCATTTAAGTAGATCAACTAGTTCAATCTGATTTTCTAAAAGAAATTCATTTCTATCTGATTCATTTGAATAATGATCAGCAAGTCATTCAAGAGATCAAGAACAAGCTTAAATGTGTCGATAATATTTCAAAGACTATCTTTTATAAAGCGATTATTGTCACTCAATCAGTCAATCACTTGAAGTCTGATCATCTAAAGTCGCGCGACGTGATTTTAACTAGCGTCAAAGAAGCAGACATTCTAGTCGAAAGCTGTTTTGTATGTCATAAATCAAATCATAGCTCTAAGAAGTGTCTTGATCGATCTACTAAAATCAGTGCAGTGAACAAAGAATATGATTGCTTCGATTTCGATTTGAATTTCGATTCAAAAAACTAGTTATCTCTTCAAAAGTCATCAAAGAAATAGAGATTATATCTTTGTGCAAACTAAATGAAATTTTATCGAAAGAGAATTACTTTGAAAAGTCGTTTCTAATTGATGCTCATCTCATCTTTCAGAAACGATCTTTCAGTCTTCGTCTTCTAATAGACAGTGATTCAGTCGTCTACATGATCATACATTTCAACCTAGTCAATAAAGTATGCAAGAAACTGAAAATTCAACTTATATCATTGACAAAAGAGAAGCTAATAAGAGATTATGATGAAAAGATATTTAAGAAGACAATCACTCATAAAATTCTACTCAATCTCATCATCAAAAGTCATAAGAAATTGACTGTATCAATGTTGATAGCTGATATTGATCATCATGAAGTCATATTGAGTAAGTTCTGAATGAATAAAAACGAAATATTACTGAATATGCAAAACGACGTCATTGTTTTTTTGAATCAATTGAATACTTCTATTTCGATTTTTTCAATCTCGCTCAATTCAAAGCATTCAAGTTGATCGCGATCAACTTCGCTTTCTTCAATCACTCAGACTAAAATCTCTACGATGCTCAAATGATTCATTTCAATCACTGCTCAGAAAAAGTCATTCTCGATTCAAAGCATAAATGTTGCTTCATTCAAAACATTGTTGAATTGTTCAAAGAAGAACAAGATCGAAGTCTTTGCTCTATTCATGATAAACATCAATAGAAAAATCGCGTACAATACTCAGTGCGATTTGAATGCTTTAAACATCTCTTCAATCAATGAAATGACTCAAAACTTAGAAAACATTAAAGCGAAGCTGCTCTTGAAATATCACAAGTTTCTAGATGTTTTTGATCGAGCTCAATTGAATAAACTATCTTCTCATTGCTTCTACGATCATAAAATCGAGCTCACTAGTGATTCAACGCTTTCTTGCTGTCGAGCATATTGAATGTTGTTACGATTCTAGTCTTCGTCTATTCTTCATCTAGTCTTCGTCTGATTTCATTCTAATTGAGTCTAGCGAGAATCTGATTTATAGATGATGTCATGAGAACTCTGCATCATATATGTAAGATGTTAACTCAATCGAGTCTAGCACAGAGCTGAGAAACACACATATAAGTCGAGTTTTTTTCTATAGATACTTTTCTTTCTTAGCATTTATCTATTAGTTAAATGACATCTTTATGACTCGCTTTAGATCGATCTCTAACACTATTAAGTCTAGCGTTGACTGAGAAATACACATATGTAATCAGCTTCTTTTCTGTAACTATCTTTCTTTCTTAGCATTTATCTATTAGTTAAATGACATCTTTATAACTCGCTCTAGATCAATCTTTAACAAATGTTTTCTGTCAAACTTCTGAAAGTAAAGAAGTATCTGAACGAGAATCTGTTAAAGAAATTCATCACTTTCAGTCAGACTCTTTATTTCTCTTCAATTCTATTCGCTCTCAAAGCAAATGAAGATCTTCGATTCTGCGTAAACTATCAAAAGCTAAATGTCATTTTCAAAAGAAATAAATATTCTCTATTGCTGATAGACGAGATCATTGATAAAATAATGAGTTGCAAGCATCTGACTAGATTGAACATCATATCAGCGTTCAACAAACTTTAAATGCATCTTGATAACGAGAATTACATCACTTTTATCACTGCTTTAGAAGCATATAAATATAAGATGCTATCATTCAAACTGACTAATGAATCAATCTTCTTTCAGCAATATATGAATGACATTTTATGAGACTTTCTGAACGACTTTTGCCAAGTTTATCTAGATGACATTCTCATTTATAGCAAAATGAGAAAGAAACATAAAGATTACGTCAAACTAGTATTGAGATGACTACGCGAAGCTGAACTGCAAATGAATATTCAAAAGTGCGAATTCAATGTAGAAGAGACTGTCTTTCTAGAAGTCATCGTATCTGAACTAGATCTTCGTATGAATCTCAGCAAGATGACAGTCATAGTCAGCTGAATCACTTCGATCAATCTAAAAGAAATTCAGAGCTTCGTGAAATTTGTTAACTTCTATTGTCGTTTCATTAAGAACTTCTCGAAGCTAGTCAAATCATTCACTCAGTTGACTAGAAAGAACACATCTTTTGTTTAAAATGAGATCTGTGTTCAAGCTTTTGACAATCTAAAGAAACAAGTCAGTTCAGTTTCAGTACTTCGTCACTTTAATCTCAAATGACAAGCTATTCTGAAGATTGATGCTTCAAACTATGTAAAAGATGAAATACTATCTCAGTATAATAATGAGAGAGTTCTTCATTTGATGACTTTCTACAGCAAAAGTATGATTCTCGCTGAAATCAATCATCACATCTATGATAAGAAACTGCTAGTCATTATTCAATGCTTTGAACATTGATGATTTGAGCTGAAATGCACTGAACTACTCATTCAGATGTTCATCGATCATCAGACTTTGAAGATCTTCATGAAAAATAAACAGTTGAGTCAATGACAAGTTAACTATCTGAACATTCTATCGAAGTTCAACTTTCAGATCATCTTTAGATCAGGCAAAATAAACACTAAAGTCGATGCTCTAATCAGAATGTCTCTAGCAAACGTCTCTGAATCAGCTCAGCGTCTTGAAAATTGTTTTCAGACTATTCTGATTCTCGATAAAGTCGATGTTCTATCTGTTGAATCAAAAGCAAATCTCTATCAATGAGTATGTATGATCAATCAAACAGATGAGTTCTGCAGTGAATATAGATAAGCTATGAACGAGAACAAACTCAAATTTCATATTACTAAACTGAAGAACTGCGAAATCATTGACGACATTCTATTTAGAAAAGATCTACTGTGAATCTCTGAGAACATGCACATGAAATTACTACAAGAAGTGCATGATTAATCTTCAATCTCTCATCTTGACAATAAATGAATCATTAATCTAGTTCAGCGTTTCTACTATTGATCAGATCATTGAGCTACTATTTGATGATACATTCGAAACTGTCATGCTTGTCAGCGAAGCAAAGCTTCCAGAAATAGCATCAATGAACTTCATCATTCTTTTTCGATTTCACAGAAACGCTGAAAAGATATAGTTATGAACTTCATCACTGAACTATCTCTGTCAGAAGACTATAACATCATTTGCACAATCATATGTCATCTCATCAAAGAACATCACTATGTTTTCTATCATTGAGAAGACGATGACATTTCAGTCGAAGAAACGATTTGAATCATACTATGAAACGTCTATTGACTGCATGATCTATTCAGTTCTATTGTTTCAAACAGAGACTCTCAATTCATATCAACTATGTGAAAAACTCTTTGCAAGCAACTGAGAATCACAGCTAATCTATTCACAGTCTATCATTTTGAGATCAATGATCAATCAAAACAAGTCAATCAGAACATTAAACGCGAACTTAGAATTTATTGCAATTATATGCAGAATAACTGAGTCAAATGAATATCTATGATGAAATTCAGCAACAATTTCAATATCTTCTCAATCACTTCAATGATCTTCTTTTACTTCAATAAAGAATTTCACTCTTGAATGAGTTTCAATTCAAATACGACTGACTATGAAACAACTCGTGAACGACTTGAAGCTAGAAAAGCAGATGATATTGTCATTTGAATGAAAGAACTACTGAGCTTTGATCATCAACAATTGAAAAAGACGAAGCTGATCATCAAAGTTCAGATCAATAAACATAAATGAGACGTCACATATGAAGTAGATAACTGAGTTTAACTATCTTTCAGAAATGTCAAGACAACAAGACTCTGCAAAGATTTGAAAGATAAACAGCTAGATCTTTATCAAATCACTGCTAAAATAAATATCTTCTATCATCTTCATTTATCAGTCAGCATGAAGCATCTGCATTCGATATTCAGCTTGAAGCTACTATGATTGTATTCAGAAGATTTTCTATCAGAACAACATTCAGAATCACTCAGATCAATCACTATTGAAGATGATGAACATTGAAAGATAGATAATATATTGAACTTCAGACGCTATCGAGATTGAATACAGTATAAAGTCAAATGAAAAGATCTAGATAGAAATGATGAATGATACTATGTTGATAAAGAAAAATTCGATGACTCAGAGAAAGTTTTGAACGAATTTTATAAGTTATATTCAAGCAAATCGCGCTAAATATCGAAATAACTATCAACAAAAGTGAGCAAAGAAACTACATTCATGCAAACATGAATTTTCAAAGAAAGAAGTAATGTTACGAGTGTATCAAGACTGATTAAAGCTAGTCAACGATTTAGTCGAGATCTGATCTAGATCTGATTCAGATTTGACTCAAATATGATTCAACACTTTTTTTCTTTCTCAACATTCTTTTCTTTCATCAATATCTTGTTCATCTACATCATCTTCTTTTTATGTTACAAACACATTTCTTTCAAGTCTAGCGCAGTCTCTGAACATTACATAAATAAAAGCTTTTGTATCAATCTTCTTCTGTATTTTTAATATTCAGTTATAGCTATTTCTAAAGATCAAGCACTATCAACTTTGATCTTCATTGATTGTATCATCTAGACATGATTTTGACATCATATCAGTTCTTTGAGATAGAATTCTTTTCATCAGTGAACAACGAAGAATCGAGTATTTTCTGAAATCTAGAACATTCAGAGTAGATTGATGATGACAAAATAATCTCTTTAGCTTGTAGCTTAGCTTTCAGCTCTTCACATTGTTTCTTCAAAGCTTTTATAGTCATAGAAGATGTTATGATTTCAGCGAATGAGTCATTATCTTCGACAATGAAGAATGAAGCTTTGAAATGCTCTTTGAAGAGACGAGACATGATGAGAGAGAAAGAAGAGATTGAATTGAACGAGTGTTTTTTTTAAAAGAAAGAAATTTAGTGAAGAACAATGCTCAACAATAGAAGATGAAGTCGTTTTTGTTGTTTGATTTGAGAGTTAATTGATTCTCTTGATCGATTTGATTCTCTAGCAATCAACGAAGATTCTTTATCGCTGATTCTATTAATCGAGAT